>Ga0272441_10007566_pt1 | contig 17612 bp, 17 predicted proteins | sample SSMProp6N_FD_193582 | JGI IMG/M metagenome (GOLD analysis project Ga0272441, IMG submission 193582) | Marine sediment archaeal communities from Little Sippewissett salt marsh, Falmouth, MA, United States - SSM-Prop-6N | ecosystem: Environmental > Aquatic > Marine > Wetlands > Sediment ... | reverse complement strand
GTCGAATTCGTCTGATCGTAGCTCCCGGTTCCCCAGACAGGTGAAAAAGCCGCCGGAAATTCGTTTCCGGCGGCTTTTTCACTGTTTTCTCCGTTGCCGCTTTATTTGCTATATTTTCCGAAAACAGCGGGGCCCTTCGTATCCGGATGCACATTCCTTAACTGTCTCCGACCCCCGTCATCTTGACCTACAACTGGCATCTCTCATGCCCAACACTCGTGCGTTGGCTGTAATGAAGACAACCGGCACGGTTTTCCTGATCGTTCTCTTGGCCGTACTGCTGGCAATTCCGGCACGGCATCTGCATGCCGGGGTCAGAAAATGGAGAACATACAGGAATACCCAGCTCTACGAAATCGTCGACGGCGGCGCCTATTTCTACGTGACGGAGCGCATGATCATCGATGCCGACGGCGCTCCGGACGCATACCATCCGGACAATACCGGTCTCGACCATCTGAAGCACGCCGGCTATCCCGGTACTTCCTGGTGGAAAAACGTTCTCGTGACCGATCCTGAAGATCCCGGCAAACCCTACATCGTTCCCGATGGCCGTTACCGGGGATACTATCTTTCGATGACTTCGCTGCGGGACATGACAAAAGCGCCAACCGATCCTTCCCGCTACGTTGACGCATCGAGGGTCCCCTATCTTGTCTTTCCGTCAACGTTCAGCCGCCTGAAAGGGGTTGGTGGTCTCGGCGATCTCGGAGTGGCCGTAAATCTCGACACCGGTACATACAGTCCGTTCATCATAGCGGATATCGGGCCGGAACAGGATCCGCTCGGAGAGGTTTCGATTCACCTCGCCCAACGCCTCGGCGGCCGCAACGTCTGTCCGCGAACCGGACCTGAAAAGCCCCTGGGAGAGATTCTCTATATCGTTTTTCCCGGCTCGGGCGAACGTTTTCCCTGGCCCGGTTGCGAAAGAAATATCGATCGTATAGCTGAAGAGCTGCTCATGACGATCGGTGGGGCGGAACGGATCGTCGCCTGGATCGGCCGCGGTTCGGACATGGCCCTGAGAAACGGACCGGATCCGGACTAAAGCTGACAGAACGCATCATGGATACCCCTTGCCGTCAGAGCTCTATGCATTTCTCATCAGGATGTTCTCGGCACTGGCTGTCGCGGTTCTCCTGCAGTATGGCCTCTACCGTTTCGGCGGCAGAAAAGGGGTGAGCGAAGCCGCTCCCGTGGGGTTTTTCGCGGGCTGGATGTTTGCCGGTATCGTTGCGGGAGGGACCTGTTACGGCATGGGGCTTTTTACCGACAGGCAGTTCACGCCGACGATCTCCATCGAGAGCTCCGTGGATGGCGAGCGGCTTGCCGCCACCATCGGACCCGACGGCGGTTACTTCATGGTATCGGGTACCTCGTCGAACGTCATCGACAACGGGGACCTTCGTATCGTGCTGCTGGTTCACTCCACCGATCCGTTTACCGAAGGATGGTGGGCCCAGGCCGCGCCGGTAACCGGGGAAAAAACCGGACGCAGGACTTCCATCGCATGGATCGGCAGGAAAGAGTATCCCCCTGTCGAAGGACAGAAGTACGAGATGACGGCTCTCGTCATCAGGGACAGGAGCGTAAGGGCTGAAGATATCTTCCGGGACCCGCACGAACTCCCTTACGAGGCTCGAAGCCGGAACGTTTCATTTCAGGTGATCGAGCTGATTTCCGAGACGTAACCTCCCCGGGAATTTGCCTTGCGGCTTTTTCCCGGGCTTTTGTTGCCAGCAACGGTTTTCGATCAGGTTTGCGTATTATGAGAAAATAATCGATAACGTCGAGGTTTTATGGAACAGGTAACGATTTCTCCGAAATTTCAGGTGGTCATTCCCCGCAGGATACGCGAATCCCTCGGGCTGGTGCCCGGCCAGAAGGTACAGGTCGTGCAGTACGGCGAGCGTATAGAGCTGATTCCTTACCGGGAAGCGCATGAAATGAGGGGCTTCCTCAAGGGGATCGACAGCGCGAACCGGTAAAGGGAGGCGTGATGACCAATCTCGTCGATACCTCCGGATGGCTCGAATTTTTTACTGACGGCCCCTACGCCTCCTATTTTCTCGAGGCTCTGCGGGATATGGACCGTGTTATCGTGCCCGCGCATTCTTATTACGAGGTTTTCGCGATCGTCATGCGAGAGCGTGACGAATCCGATGCCCTGCAGGTCGCCGCGCTGATGCAGCAGGCCAGGCCTGTCGATATCACGGCCGCCGTGTCCGTGTTCGCGGGCCGCCTCGGCGTTGCTCACCAGCTGCCTTTTTCTTCGTCGGTTACGCTGGCCGTGGCGCGATTGAACCATGCGACCATATGGACCCAGGACGCCTGCCTGAAAGATTTTTCCGGGGTGAACTATTATCCGAAAAGAACAGCGTAGTGCCCGATTGTTCCGTTGACGCCAAGGCCGTGGGGCGAGGGAAACGCCACGGGGTCGGGATACCGATGCTCTGCCTGCTGTTGCTTTCGGGGTGCGTGGCCGGTCAGAAAGCCCCCGATCCGGAACTCGACCGTTACCAGTACCGCGATACGAAGGAGCTCGTCCGGTTCGTCCACGATGCGGCACAACGTCTTCGCGAAGAGGGGCTCGAGGGCATCGAGGAGTTGCGCAGGAATCGTGAGCGCTACAGAACCCCGGATTACTATCTCTATGTCTACGGTATGGACGGCACCAATCTCTTTCATGCCGGCATGCCCGAACTCGAAGGCCGGAACCTGCTCGACGCCACGGACAAGGACGGCAGGAAAGTGACCCGTCTCATTCTCGACGCCCTGCGCAATCAACGCAATCCCCATGCATGGGTGCACTATACCTGGTGGGAGCCGGGAAAGTTCTATCCCGTCCCGAAATCCTCCTGCCATTTCAGCGTCGAAATGCCCGGTGACAGCACGATCTTCGTCGGCGCGGGTCTCGACTTTCCCCACGAGGAAAAGGAATTCGCGAGAATCGCCGTCGACGACGCCGTTGCGCTGATCGGGAAGGATGGAGCCCAGGCGCTCGCCCGTATCGCCGATCCTCTTTCCGGCTGCAATTTTCGCGATGTCAGCGTGTTTGTTTTCCGCGCGGACGGCTCCATGCTCGTTTCTCCGGTGCTCAACGGTGTCGATCCCCGTATGAACATCGTGGAGTGCGTCGACGAAGCCGGTCAGAGGCCTTTCGCCAAAGCGCTCGACCAGCTTCGGGAAAAGGATCGTTGCTGGCAGGTATTCATGGCGCGCAGCCGTTACAGAAGGCAGCCCGTGAAGAAGGGAATCTATCTGCGAAAAACCATGCTGGATGGCCTTGAGGTCTATGTCGGAGCGGTAACCGCACTGCCCGAGCCTCCCTGAAGACGCTCTTTCACCGGGTTGAAGGTCTATGAAGAAGGAAGATAAAAAAAGGAACCTCGAATACGGCGTGGACGACCTGCCTCCGGCCGGGCATCTGCTGGCCCTGTCGATGCAGCATGTGCTGCTGATGTTCGTTTCGGTCGGCCTGCCGGTTGTTTTCGCGGGGCAGATAAACGAAGGTCCCGCGTTCACGGCATCGTTCGTGACCTTTTCCATGCTTGCCGCCGGCATTGGTTCCATACTGCAGTCGGCCGGCCTGCCGTTTATCGGTTCCGGATACCTCTGTCCGAATGTCTGCGGTCCTTCGTATCTCAGTCTTTCTCTTTCGGCGGCATGGGCCGGAGGAATTCCGTTGATGCGCGGCATGATCATCGTCGCGGGACTTGTCGAAATGGGGCTGGCTCCCGTGGTCGGCAAGCTTCGCCGGATATTTCCGGAATACATCGTCGGCCTGGTCGTCGCGATGGTCGGCGTGAGCATCATCAGGATGTCCGTGACCTCTCTCTTCGGCCTGGAGTTCCGGGGTGACGCCATACGCGGCACCGATATCGTCATCGGCATGGTTTCGCTTCTGGTCATGGTGCTCGGAAACCTCTGGGGAAGGGGGCTGCTCAGGGCATACTGCCTGCTTGCGGGCATGTTCGCCGGCTGGGCGCTCGCCCTTGCGCTCGAACCGGAATACCTGCAGGGTTTCTCCCGGGTGGCGCAGAGTCCGCTCTTCGCTCTCCCTGCGTTCGGAGCCGGGTTCGGCAGCATCTCCTTCGATTTTTCCATGATGGTGCCGTTCGTGATTATCGCCGTGAGCGGTTCGCTGAAATCGTTCGGTAATCTGCTCGCCGCCCAGAAAATATCCTCTCCCGGTCTCGAATCGGTGGATTTCGCCCCTGTTCGCAAGGGACTGCTCGCCGACGGCCTGTCTACCGTGCTTTCGGGTGTCCTCGGCGGCATGGCCGTGGATACTTCATCGAGCAATATCGGGCTGGCAGGTTCGACGAAAGTCCTCAGTCGATGGATCGGCGTGGCCGCCGGTCTTCTGTTCATCGTGCTGGCCTTCTCTCCAAAGCTCGTCGTCGCCGTGACGCTCATGCCCAAGCCGGTACTCGGAGCTTCCATTATCTTCGCGGGCTGTTTCATGATCTGCACCGGGCTGCTGGAAATGTTCGGGGAGGAATGGGAGCCGCGCCGGACGTTCGTTGTCGGCATGTCGCTCATTTTCGGTCTGAGCACATCCATACTGCCGGAACTTTACGCGCGCGCGCCCTCGATGATAAGACTGTTCTTTACCGATCCGCTGCCCACGACGACCGTGCTGGCGGTTTTTTTCAACATTCTGCTGAATCTCGATCGAACCCTCTTTTCGCTCCGCAGGCGTTCATAGGCGGCCTTTTCCCCGCCAGTAAACCGTAACTTCCTTTCTTTTCATTATCTTGTAGTGTTATACCTTTCACATGACAAGGAGTTATGACCGCCAGACCCTGGATTGCGCATTACGATGAAGGAGTTCCCCCCACGCTCGAGCCTTATCCGTCCGACACGGTCGTCGACATAGCCCGGAGCTGTTGTGCCGAGAGTCCTGGAAAAACGGTCATGCATTTCAAGGGCGGCGTTTTGTCGTGGTCCCGCCTGCAGTCCGAGAGCGATGCGTTCGCGGTCGCGCTTCTGGAGTCGGGGTTGAAAAAAGGGGACCGGGTTGCCTTGCTTCTGCCCAATTCTCCCCAGATGATCATCGCCGAATTCGGCATATGGAAGGCGGGCGGCGTCGCCGTTCCCCTGAACCCGCTCTATACCGAGAGCGAGCTGACCTACGCCCTGCGGGAATGCGGCGCGGAAACGGTCGTCGTGCTTACCTCGTTCTACGAGAAGGTGCGTGCCGTGAAAGCTTCCACGGATGTTCGCAGAGTGATCGCCTCGAATATCAAGGAGTATCTCCCGCCGCTGCAACAGGTGCTGTTTTCCCTGTTCAGGGAAAAAAAGGACGGCCACCGTATAACGCTTGCCGGGGGTGATGCTTGTTTCGCGGATATCATTTCGCGTCACCGCGGAAGGGAGATGACCCCTGTGGACGTGGGGCCCGACGATACGGCTCTTTTTCTTTTTTCCGGCGGTACGACCGGTGTGCCGAAATGCGCGGTCTGCACGCATCGGGGGCTGGTGGCGGCCGGCTTGCAGATCGCTGCATGGTTCAGTGTCGTTCTGGACGAGGGGCAGGATATCATCATGCTCAACATGCCGCTTTTTCATGTTTACGCGCAGGTCGGCATTCTCGGCTCCGCCCTGGTGAAAGGCTATCCGGTTTCCCTCGTGCCCAATCCGCGCGATCTCGACGATCTGCTGGCGACGATCCGAAAGCTTCGTCCCTCGGTGCTGCCCGGCGTTCCCACCCTGTTTACCGCCCTGATCGGCCATCCGGCGGTCAGGAAGGACCGAAAGGTCCTGGCCTCACTGAAACTCAGTGTTTCCGGTGCGGCGCCGCTGCTTCGGGAAACCAAAAACCGTTTCGAGCAGCTCACCGGCGGCAGGATCATCGACGCCTACGCCCTGACCGAATCGATGGTCGGTGCGGTGCTGAGTCCCGTGCTCGGAACCTACAAGGAGGGGGCTGTCGGCATACCCGCTCCCGATGTCGAGGTACGTATAGTCGATGCAGGCAACGGATCGCGTGATTTGCCGGCCGGAGAAGTCGGCGAGGTCGTGCTTCGCGCGCCGCAACTCATGAAAGCGTACTGGAAAAGACCCTGCGAAACGGCCGAGGTCATCCGGGACGGCTGGCTGTTTACCGGCGACCTCGGTTATCTCGACGAGGAGGGCTATCTGTTCATCGTCGACCGCAAAAAAGATGTGATCAAACCGGGCGGATTCCAGGTCTGGCCGCGTGAGGTCGAGGAGGTTATCGCATCGCATCCGCAGGTGTCGGAAGTAGGGGTGGCCGGCGTGCCGGACGATTATCAGGGAGAGGCGGTCAAGGCCTGGGTTGTGCTGCTCGATGCGGAAGTACAGCCCGATACGGAAGATCTCCGCAGGTTCTGCCGCGAAAAACTTGCATCCTACAAGGTGCCGAAGTTCGTCGAGTTCGCGGAGGCTCTTCCGAAATCCCTTGTCGGCAAGGTTCTGCGCCGCAAGCTCGTGGAGGAACATTGCCGCAGGGCTTCCGGCGAATGATCTACATTCTTTTTTCGCCGTTTTTTCGTAAATTTCATTCAGGGTGAGACAGTACGGGGAGGCGGTTGTCGATTTTCCCGGATTTCGCCCTGTCTTCAATTCCCCCTGAAGAATACCGACATATCGTTTTCTTGCAAGTCCTGTCGCTACGGATCAGGATGTTTCCCGCGCGACCCCAAACGCGCTGTAAGCGTGCAAACACAGGAGGCCCCCATGGCAAACGCGATGCTGCTGAACTGGATAAATTTCTCGGCCGCACTTTCCGGGCTGCCGAAAAAGGAATCTCCCCTCGCTGCCCCTGCATTGAAAAAAACGTTCGGGAACCTCGTCGGCTGGTACGAGGAGTTCACCGATCTGCCTCGGAAGGAACTCAAGGGTATTTCCCGTCACTTCGCACCGCTTGTCGAGCAGGTTGGAGGAAAAAAGAAACAACGGGATATGCATGCGGTGGTCTATTGTGCCGTCGAGTTTCTGCAATCCTATCTCGAACCCCTGGAGATCGTAAACATGTCCCGATTCGCTTCATCGGGTAAAGAGCGCAAGGGCCTTGTCGCCATGACGGCCGCCATGGCGGGGTTTCACGCCGAAAAAATGAAGTCCCTGATGACGCTGCTCGACTGGCTCGAAAAGCACGATCCACTCTTTCCCGGTGCGACGATACGGAACAAATTCGCCTGCTGTCTCTCCGATGTTTCCGCCAAGTATTGTTTCGACAATCTTCGTCAATGCATCTTCGAACCGGCGATATCCTGGATCCGGACGCCGTCGGTAGTGTTGAGCGGTCTGGAAGGGGATGACGACTGCTGTCTCGGGTCGACGCTTTCATCCTGTTCCGGAGGAACGCTCAGTTGCGATTGTGTCGCCGGGAATACCGGCTGCGACTGCAAGGCGCCGAACCAGTTGTGCGGACAGAACGACAAGCTCACGGAGGTCATGGCAGCAGGCTTCGGAGATATGTATTGCACGGCTCTCAACCCGCTTGCATCGACGGCCGGGGAACATACGCCTTCCTGCCTTGTTTTCGATCGCGACCGTTCACGCACGAACGTTCTGGATGCCGTTCGCAGCGGCGCGAACGGCGTGCTCTGCAGCTCGCTGGACCCGATCGCCGGGCGTTTTCTGATCAACGGGAGCAAGATGCCTTTCGACCTGGGGCGGCTGGTCATGAAAACCCGGGACTGTCAGCAGACCGGTTTCTGTCCTCCGAAAAGCGGCGGATGCGGAGGGCTCTGCTGAATGCGGCTCTATCCCTCCTCATATACCGTCGAGATTCCCGACGGTGACGAGTTGCTTCTGTTCAATACGCGAACGCTCTATTTCGGAAGGCTCGACGCCGATCTCTACCGGAAAGTCCTTTCCCTGACCGGGGCTCCCGATAACGGCAATGCAGGGGACGTTGGGAATGAAACCGTTCGACACGCGGCTTTTCTCCTGAGACAGAAAGGTTTTTTCGTCGACGATCCATCTCTTGAGCGTGAACGTGTTGCCGGGCGTTTCGAGCGTCAGCGACACAGCAGGACGCATCTCGGACTGACCATCGCGCCGACACTCGACTGCAATTTTGCCTGCCCCTACTGTTACGAATGCCCTGAAGCGCATACCATGAGTTCCGACACCGTGGAGCGGATAGAGGGTCACGTTGCCGGAGAACTCGCGTCAGGCCGTTTCAGCAGCATGCATGTTACCTGGTATGGCGGCGAGCCGCTTCTCCCGGAAAGTTTCGATGTCGTCGTTTCGCTTTCCGAACGCCTGCTTTCCTCATGCCGGCGTCACGATGTCTCCTATTCGGCCAATATCATAACCAACGGTTATCTTCTCGACCGCGCGACGGCACGGCGTCTTGCGGATTTGCGTGTCGCCCTTGCCCAGGTTACGCTCGACGGGCCGCCGGAACTTCACGACAGGACACGGACCCTGAAAAACGGTTCGGGCACCTTCAGTCGCATCATGAGCAATATCCGCTCCGCTCGCGACCTGCTCAGGTTCAGCATCAGAATGAACGTCAACGCTGGAAACGCCGATGCGGTTCTGGCGCTCAAACAGGTGCTTCGCGAAGAAGGCATGCTCTCCGATCCGTCCAGAACGGCATTCTACCTTTCGCCCGTGCGCTCCTATACCTCTTCCTGCCAGGGAGGGGAGTGCCTGAGCAACAGCTCGTTCTACCGGTTGCAGCTCGAGCTTCTCGTCCGGGGCATCAACGAAGACGGTTTTCAGGTCGTCGAGGAGTATCCCGTTCTGAAAGAATCGGTCTGCACGGCCATCGGTTCCGATTCCTTCGTTATCGGACCATCGGGCGAGCTCTACAAATGCTGGCTGGATCTCGGACGAAAGGAGCGGTCCGTGGGAGTGCTCGGTGCGGATGGGCCGGAACTGAATCGGCGGATGGAGCGGTGGACGGACTTCAGCCCGTCCGCCAAGGATTGCCGGGATTGTCCCATGCTCCCGCTTTGCATGGGCGGCTGTCCGGAGTTGAACCTCCGCAGCAGCGGCGGGGATGAAAACCAGGCCTGCTGCAGCTGGAAATATTTTCTCAGGGAGCACCTGCTCCATCTTGCGCATCCACAACCACTAAAAGACGGAGATTTTTCATGAGAACCCCGCGAATCCTGCTTGCATTCACATTCTTGCTGTTGTCCGCTTTTCCGCTCAACGCCGCAGAAAGCGACGGTTCGCTCGGAGAGCAGCTTGTCCGGAAACTCTTTGCCGACATGAAAGCCGGCAACGTGACGGCTGTCGAGGCCGTCATCTCTCCGGCGTTCCAGTCCATTCATCAGGACGGCGCGCGTGACCGGGACCAGGAGATCGAACTCGTCCGGAACCTGAACATGGGGGAGCTGACGCTCGACAATTTCAAGACTACACGCAGCGGAGACCTGCTTGTGGTGACCTACTCCGTTTCAGCAAATGAAACCATCGACGGCAAGCGATTGTCTTCCAGTCCGGCTTACCGGCTGACGGTTTTCCAGGAGGACGGCGGTGAATGGCGCTGGATTGGGCATGCCAACCTCAAACCCATGCAGTGAGCTTCGTGCCCGTGTCCTTTTTGCATGCAACAGCCCGCGAAATCTGCGGGCTTGCTTTTTCTTTGTTTTGTGTAAAGTACTTTAAAAAGTAAAGAAAGAAAACCGGAAAGGAAAATGGCGACACGACCGAAAGTTGATCGATTGAACGCTATATTGTATCTGAAGTTGTAAACGAAACAGACTGTCATGAAGCTCTCTGAAAAAAACGCTCTCGTAACCGGCGCCGCCGGAGGAATCGGGAGCGCCGTTGCACGATGTCTGGCTGCTGAAGGGGCCCGGGTGTTTCTTTCCGACCTCGACGGGGATGGGTGTCTCGCCGTCAGGGACGAGATTCTCGGGCTGGGAGGCGCGGCCGAGGCTAAAATCGCCGACGTGACGAAAGAGAAAGAGATCGGGGAGCTGTTCTCCTGGTTCGGATCGTCGGCCGCCAGCCCCGATATCGTCGTCAATATCGCCGGCGGCGACATGGAGCCGGTCGCCGACGTGGAAGCGATCGATCCGGAAAGAATGAGCATGAACCTCGATCTGAACCTGAAATCATGTATTCTCTGCTGTCGTGAGGCCGTTCGGCTCATGCGTCCCGCGCGCTATGGCAGGATCGTCAATATGAGTTCGCTTGTCTACCGGGGCAGTCCGATGCAGTTTACCTATTCTGCGGCCAAAGGCGGCATTTTTTCCTTTACGCGCTCTCTTGCCATGGCGGTAGGCCGGGACAATATAACGGTCAACGCTCTTGCCCCGGCGCTGGTGGACGTGCCGGTTTTCGAGCGTGTGCTCGGTAGGGAACGCTGGGCGGCGATGAAATCCGATGCCGCCGCCCGTTATCCCCTGCAGCGTATCGCGAGCCCGGAGGATGTAGCGAAAGCCGCCCTTTTTCTTGCCTCCGACGATGCGGCGTTCATTACCGGCCAGATCCTCGAGATATCCGGAGGAACGAGGCTGTAGCGCGGCTTTACATTGAAAATATTGTGGTTGAATATGAAAAAATGAGGTTATTTTGCCTGGTAGCCATATTTTTTGAGCTTGTGGGCGTTTCGCTTGAGACGCAGTACCTGTAAATGGCCGGGGCGACATGGAGGAGTGAAGCTCTTTGTCGTTCACGAGGCCGGTAGTAAAGGATGTACCTTGCATGCACAGCCTTTTCGATAGTTACGATGCCTGCAGCGACAGGTTTTTCGACGAGATTGTCCTGCCCGGAGGCGAGCCCCGGGACCATTACCGAAAAATGATCCGGCGTTTCGGACAGTTTTCCCTCGAAGACATAAGAGCCCGCCGCCAGATCGTCAATGTTTTCTTTCTTAACCAGGGGATCACCTTCACCGTCTACGGCCTTCAGGAAGGTGTTGAAAGAATCTTTCCGTTCGATCTGATACCCAGAATCATACCCTCCGGGGAGTGGAGGCTCATTGAAAGGGGGCTTGTTCAGCGCATTACCGCTCTGAACGAGTTTCTCAAGGATATCTATCAGAGCCAGAAGATCCTGAAAGACAGGGTCATTCCGCATGAACTCGTGCTTGGCAGCAAACATTTCCGTCGTGAATTCGTCGGGGTCAAACCTCCGCTCGGCGTCTATATTCACGTAACCGGCAGCGACGTCATAAGGGACGCCGACGGAAGATACATGGTGCTCGAGGATAATTTGCGCACTCCCAGCGGCGTATCCTATATGCTTCAGAACAGGCAGGCGATGAAACGCGCATTTCCTGTTCTTTTCGATCGTTACAAGGTGCTTCCGATCGAAAATTATCCCCAGGAGCTGCTTCGGACGCTACAGGAGATCAGCCCCGCAACCGCTTCCGAGCCGAATGTCGCGGTCCTGACACCGGGAATTTACAATTCAGCATATTTCGAGCACAGTTTTCTGGCCCGCCAGATGGGCGTGGAGCTCACGGAAGGGCGTGATCTCGTGGTTGACAACAACAAGGTATACAAGAGAACCACGCACGGGTTGAAGCGTGTCGACGTGATCTACCGGCGTGTGGATGACGATTATCTCGATCCGCTCGTGTTCAGACCGGACTCGAAACTCGGGGTTGCCGGCCTGATCAACGCCTACCGGAAAGGAAATGTCGCGCTCGCAAACGCCATCGGTACGGGAGTGGCCGACGACAAGGTGATCTACAGTTTTGTTCCGGAAATCATCCGTTACTACCTGGGCGAGGACCCTGTTCTGGAAAACGTGCCCACCTGGCTTCCCGGAAACCCGAAACATCTGAAGTACATTCTCGAGAACCTCGATACGCTGGTTGTCAAGGCCGCCAACGAGTCCGGGGGTTACGGGATGCTGATCGGTCCCGAATCCACCCAGGAGGAGCGGGAACGTTTCGCGGAGATGATTGTCGCCAATCCGCGCAACTATATCGCCCAGCCGACCATTTCACTGTCCCGGCACCCGAGTTTTTACAATGACAGCGAGCTCGGCCCATGCCATATCGACCTCCGTCCCTATGTCCTGTTCGGTAAACGCCCGGTCATTCTTCCCGGAGGCCTGACAAGGGTCGCCCTGAAACATGGTTCGCTCGTAGTGAATTCCTCACAGGGCGGCGGGAGCAAGGATACATGGGTAATCGATGAATAACCTTTAACGATGCGAATACCATGCTGAGCCGTGTGGCTGAATCCCTGTTCTGGATGAGCCGTTATTTTGAAAGGGCGGAGAATACCGCGAGGTTTCTCGACGTCAACTTCAATCTTCTGCTCGACCTCAACAATATTGCATCGGTGGATCATCCGAATTACTGGAGCCCGCTCATAACCGTTTCCGGCGATACCGAAGCGTTCAACGCCACCTATCAGGAATACAATGCCAGGACGGTGACCGATTACCTTGTGTTCAATCGAGAGAACGGCAATTCGATCCTTTCGTCGATAGGCATGGCCAGGGAAAACGCACGAAGCGTGATCGAGAGCATTTCCAGTGAAATGTGGGAGCAGATCAACAATCTCTACCACTTCCTCATGAGTGCGACACCGCAGCAGGTTCATAATGATCCCTACAGTTTCTACAAAGAGATCAAGAACGCCTCGCATCTGTTTCAGGGCATTACCGACAATACTTTTTCGAGGAACAAGGGGTGGGATTTCATGCAGATCGGCAAGTACCTCGAACGCGCAGACAATGCCGCCCGACTGATAGACGTGAAATACCATATGCTTATGCCCGGTCACGGGCGCGGCCACGATCCGGTCCATGATTCAATGGATATCATTCAATGGATGGCGGTGCTCAAAAGCTGTAGTGCGCTCGAGGCTTTCCGCAAGGTGTATCTGTCGAAAATAGAGCCGGAAAACATCCTCGGCTTTCTCATTCTCGATCGTTCCTTTCCCCGAAGCATCGCATTTTCCGTCTGCGCGGCCCAGGACGCTCTGTGGGCCATATCAGGCAGCACCAGACACCGTTACGTCAACAGTGCCGATCGTCTGATCGGAAAAATGGATTCCGAACTCGGCTATGCCACGGTCGAGGATATGCATCGAAGAGACCTTCACTGTTTTCTCGAGGATATAGAGCAGGGGCTCATGAGAATCGGCGAGCAGATACATCTTCTCTATTTTGCCTATCACACCCCGAAAGCCGATACTTCCGAGTCTGCCGAAGCCCTGCCTTTTACAGGAGTCGGCGGAGGAAGGGCCAACTGGAGCGAGTCCCAGCAGCAGCAGTGCAAGGTTTTCGCGGAGTGGTAATGGCGCGTTGCCCTTTCATGTCAGACCCTGTCAATACAACGAAGACGTCATGATACTCAAGGTCGAACATACAACCGTTTTCGATTACGATGCGCCGATCTACGAAACCGCGACCGAGGTGAGGTTGCATCCTGCAAACGGCTCACGGGCGGCTCAGCATTGCGTCAGTTTCAGTCTGCAGGTGGCCCCCCCGGCTACTGTTTTCGAATATTCGGATTTTTATGGTAACAGGGTGCATCATTTCAATATTCTGCACAGCCATCGCCAGGTAAGCATTACAGCCACGTCCGTGGTGGAAACCGCCGGACCGGCGAGCGGCGGGCCCGAGCAGAACGAGATCTACCTGATGGACTTCCTGGGAGAAAGCCGTTATGCGCATTTCGATCCCGCGGTCAGGGATTTCGCCGAAGCGTTCGGGGCGATCGACGATCCGTATCTCAAGGCGCTCGACATATGCCGCCGCATAAACACCTCTTTCATTTACGAGCCCGGGGTTACCGATGTTCACAGTACCAGCGCGGTCGTGATGGCGCTCGGGAGAGGCGTCTGTCAGGATTTCGCTCATGTCATGATTGCCGTCTGCCGCCAGCTCGGCATGCCTGCCCGTTATGTCAGCGGTTATCTCTACGGAGGCGGAAGTACGCCTGAAGGCATGGATGAGGCGAGCCACGCATGGTGCGAAATTTACTGTGGAGCGGAACGTGGATGGACGGGATTTGATCCGACCCACGCCTCGTTGCTTGTCGACGAGAGATATATCAAGATAGGTTCCGGCAGGGATTATGCGGATGTGACTCCGGTCCGGGGGACCTACAAGGGCAACTCGGCGGAATGTCTCAGCGTTTCCGTCCGGGTGAGTTCCCTTGACTGACGGCCTGGCTGTGTTATCCTTCATTCGTAATTACGTAATTTTTTTCTTTTGGATTCCGTCAGGTAAAAGAGTATAATTGATTTGTCAGCCAATGGTTGGCTGAACGCTTTCAGGTGATTTGTGCTTTTGATTATTTGACGGCGTCTCTCTTTTTATCAAAGCACATATTACCATGGGGTAAACATGAATATTTATATCGGCAACCTGGAATACGGAGTAACTGAAGACGACCTGCGCGATGCGTTCGCTGAATTCGGTGAGGTTTCCAGTGCAAACATCATCACGGACAAGTTCACCGGTCGTTCAAAAGGTTTCGGTTTCGTCGAAATGCCGAACGATTCCGAGGCTTCCGCGGCGATAGATGCGCTGAACGATTCCGATCTGAATGGTCGCTCCATCAAGGTTAACCAGGCCAGGCCGCGCGAAGAGCGTCCGTCCAGACCTCGTTACTGAGCTGAAGAGAGACTTTTTTGTTTCCGAGACCAGACTGAAGCCGTCCTTTGCAGGGGCGGCTTTTTTTTGCTTCGATAACCGAAAACCTGAAAAGTACCATGAGCGAAGAACAGTCATGCTGCTGCAGAAAACCGGAAAAGCTTGCCGGAAAGCCTGAAGAATGTTCTCCGGAAACCGTCCGTGAATGTCACGGGACGGAAAACGGTCACGTCTGCGTGCCGGATGAGGACAAGGAAGCCCGCCGGGAAGAGCCTGGCGCCTGAGGGGTTTTCCGGTACAGGGGCCGGCGGGGGAGCGGGACGCATCAGCGGATTCTGACCGGTTTGCCGACCTTTATCCTTTTCAGGATGATGGATGCGTCCGTTGCGATGCGCATTACGAGGTGAATACGTTCGCTGTCCATGAGGATATCGCAGTTCCGGATATGCAGGTTTTCTATCTCCAGGGCGATGGTTTTGCCTGCTTTCTTTCTCGATATGGCATGTTCAATGATGCCGGGAACATTCTCTATGCTCGGCGTAAGGTCGACAGAGAGACGGGCCGCGATCTCGTCGCGTATCCTGTCGTGCAGAATATCGTCGCCCGCCTGTATGAGGATGCTGCGGGAGCTGACCTCGTAATCGAAATTTCTGACGTTCAGGATTTCCTGACGCGGCTCGAAAACCACCTGGCCGCTCAGGTAGAAGCGGCTTTTGAACGCTTCGTCGGTCACGACCTCCAGGATCAGCCCTTTTGCAGCCGCATAGGCGCGTATGCTGCGAACCTCGACGTTTCTGCCGGCGGCGGAAAAGGTTCTGTTCGCGAATTCCTCGTTCAGCTTATCGTTCAGCTCATCGAAGGATATTGCCGCATAGAGGTAGATGTCGGATGTCGATGATTGTTCGTGCCCGGCAACGGCGCTGAAGGACGGAAGAGGTTTCACCGTTTGCGCGGCCGCGGAATCGGTGACGATAAGCGTTTTCGCCTTCAGTGTGGTGTGGCAGGATATGTCGGCGCTCTCAAGCCGCACAAGTCCCCCGATATCCTCACAGACGAAGCGGGCCCACACGGGAGCCGGTTTGCGGCTGATCGGGATCGGTTTCTGCAGATCTTTCCATACTCCCGACATTGTCGGTTTCAGGGAAACTTCCCGACGTATCTCCCGGTCCAGCATCGCGGTGAGTCCCGCGGTTTTTTCTTCAATGACCCTGTTGACCGTATCGGTAAGATGAATCCTGAGCGGTCCGAGTCGCAGGACCGGTTCATCAATCCATCGGTAACCGGTAATGCGGAAAGCTGTCGTGATATTCCAGTCGCTGTCGAGCGATATCGGGGTGGCGAGCGAGAGCACAAGGCTGGTATGGACGGGTTTGAAAAGCCCGGCGAACCAGGTTTTTTCAAGGGTTGCATCGACCTTGATCGGCAGGGTGCAGCGCAGTTCGTTCCCGGTCGAGCTGACGGTGATGCGTCCGTTTTTCGTGAGTCTCAGGAAAAATTCTTCCTTTTTCGATTTCCGTGGACGTACCGTTTTTTCGAGGAAGGTGCCTGACAGCTTTGCGTTGAGGTAATCGGCGAGTTTTTCAATATCGTAGGTTACCGGGAGATTGAACGTCGAGAGCGGTACCTGGACATCGATCTCGCCGCTCAGCGGTTCGGGCGGTTTGCCGCGGGGCGTCATGTCGTGAAAAAGAACGGCGATCAGCCCGGCGGCGAGCAGCAGCACGACAAGTCCGGGGAACATGAGCTTTTTGTTCATGGCAGAGGCTCGTGTTTCTTCGCTTTTACGTTTACTGATACTAAGAGTTTTTTTGTTCAAACCTAAACCGGAAAAACGACCAGGGCTGGTCCTGATGACCGTTATCGAAAAACTATAAGGCCCTGATACTTGTATATTACTTCGTTAGTGCATAGCTTTCATGAGTCGTAAAAAGTATTATTTGCGTGTATGACCATATCAGTCAGTACGGTCATACGGCGAATCTTTCAATCACCAGAAAGAAGGGGGACTCATGAAACAGCTTGTGCTTTTTTTTCTTGTAATGATGCTTGCGGCCTGCGGATCGACAAGCGGCATTAAAGGATCGGACGGAACATCGCTTGATCTCAATCTTTCGGATTACGAAAGTGTGGTTGTACTGGATTTCACTGACGCCACGAAAAAATCAAATCTGCCTGACTTCGCAGGCAGGAATTTTGCCGACAGGATTGCGGCGGGTATACGCGAAAAACAGGTTTTCAAAAACGTTTCGCGGTCACCGATTGATGAGAAAAGTGTTATCGTTTCAGGAGAAATTACCAAATATAACGAAGGGAGTTCTGCGCTTAGACTGCTGGTCGGGTTTGGTGCCGGCAGTTCGCATTTCGATGCAAACGTGAATCTGACAGATTCTCAAACCAGCGAGAAACTCGGCGAGATCGTCGTCGACAAGAAAAGCTGGGCGCTCGGAGGCATCATGGCCTCGACACAGACCGTCGACGGATTCATGAATGGCGCGGCAAAGAAAATTGCCAGCGAGCTTGCCGATGCGAAAGAGCGTATTGTCCGACCGGCAGAAAGGGAGGCAGCATCGATGCAGGATTCTGAGAAGGTCGTTGTCGAGGGATCTTCTGAATGAAAAAACTTGAGACAACCGGAAATCCCCCTTTCCGGTTGATTTTGGAAGAGAAAAGGTTTTAGCCTGAAATAGAAACTCTATGCTGTTGTTTTCGGCGCCCCCTTATTCGTCCCGTCATGATTCAATGTTTAAATGGCCGGGAACGTTGTTTTAAGTAAAGAGTTCCGCCATGCATGTCGTCAACGCCGATATCGAGGCAATTTTCAAAAAAGTCGCGGATCTGCTCGAAATCCGCAATGCCAATCCGTTCAGGGTCAGGGCATATCGCAACGCGGCTGTAACCATCGGCAGCCTGTCGGCGGATGTGGCCGACCTCGTCGACCGTAACGCCGACCTTACGGAATTGCCCGGTGTCGGGCGGGATCTCGCAGGAAAGATCAGGGAGATCGTCGAAACCGGCCGTCTCGGCTTCCTCGACAGGCTCGAAAAGCAATCCCACGCCTCGTTTTCCGAACTGATGGATATTCCCGGGCTCGGACCGAGAAAGGTGAAGGC
>Ga0272441_10007565_pt1 | contig 17613 bp, 25 predicted proteins | sample SSMProp6N_FD_193582 | JGI IMG/M metagenome (GOLD analysis project Ga0272441, IMG submission 193582) | Marine sediment archaeal communities from Little Sippewissett salt marsh, Falmouth, MA, United States - SSM-Prop-6N | ecosystem: Environmental > Aquatic > Marine > Wetlands > Sediment ... | reverse complement strand
GGACTTGACACAGTAGTTCTAGGTGCAACAGAGGTAGATATTGATTTTAACGTAAATGTAAATACGCACTCTGATGGAAGAATGCTTCATGGAATAGGTGGTCATCAAGATACAGCAGCCGGCTCATCCCTTTGCATTATTACATGTCCAGTTTTTAGAAAAGAAAACCCGATTGTAAGAGAAAAAGTAACAACCATTACAACACCAGGTGATGTAGTGGATGCAATAGTAACTGATAAGGGTATTGCGATTAACCCAAAAAGAACGGATATACTTGAAAAAGTAAAAGGAAATCTAAATATTGTTCCAATAGAAGATTTGAAAGATATGGCTTATGAAGCAACTGGTGGTACTCAAGAACTTGAATTTGAAGACCGAATAGTTGGTTGCACTAAATGGTTTGATGGAACCATTCTTGATATTATTAAAAAAGTAAAGGGGCTTGATTAATTATGAAATGGACTACAAAAATTACAAAAGTAGAACCAAATCATCTTGTAACCAAAGGTTACAGACAAGAAGACCTAATTGGAAACATTCCTTTTTCACATGTGGTATACCTTCTATTAAAAGGAGAATTACCAAGTAAAGAACATGGAAAAATGATAGATGCAATACTTACTGCATGTATTGATCATGGAGTAACGCCACCAACAGCTATGGCATCCCGAGTTGTTGCATCAGGAGGCGTTCCACTTCCAACAGCAGTTGCTGCTGGAGTATTATCTATTGGTGATGCTCATGGCGGAGCAATAGAAAAAGGTGCTAAGTTTTTACAAGAAGGAATCAAACGGATGAAAAAAGAAGGAAAAACAATTGATGAAATCGCCAAAATCCTTGTTTCTGAAAGCCGTGAGCAGAAAAAACGCATACTAGGTTTTGGACATAGGGTTCATACTGCTGATCCAAGAACAAAAAAACTCTTCAGCCTTGCAGATGAATTAGATATATCTGGTGAATGTATTGCACTTAGCAAGGCAATTGAAAAAGAGCTCGAATCTCAAACTGGTAAAAAGCTACCAATTAATGTTGATGGTGCAATAGCAGCAATATCTTCAGATATGGGCTTTGACTGGAGACTTGGTAAAGGATTCTTTTTACTAGGGCGTGTTGCAGGGCTCACTGCTCATGTTTACGAAGAACAAACCGAGCAGAAAGCTATGCGTAAAATGTTTGAAGTTGACTGTAAATATGATGGTCCAGAAGAAAAAGACTTACCATAAAGAGGTGATATTTTGGGAAAAACAATGATTCAGAAGATTTTTGAAAACCATTCAGACCAAGAAGCTATTGTTGGAAATATAATAGATATAGTTATTGACGTTCGAGTTGCACGTGATTTTGGTGGAGCAAATGTTGTAAAAAACCTAGAAGAAAATGGACTTACTGTTGATGATGTAAAAAAAACTTTTTTCACATTTGATTGCAACCCTGGAGGTTGTGACCAGAAATATGCTGCAAATCAACATATCTGCCGTCTTTTTGCACGAAAAAACGGTATTAAAGTATTTGATATAGATGCAGGAATCGGCACTCATCTAGTAATTGATGAGTGTATCGCAAAACCTGGTGGAACCATAATTTCTACTGATTCACATGCAAACATTTTGGGTGCAATTGGTGCATTTGGACAAGGAATGGGTGACAAAGATATAGCTCATGCTTTTGCACATGGTAAAGTATGGTTCAAAGTCCCGCCATCTGTTAAAATCTTTCTAAAAGGAATGCCATCTGAACTTGTATCTCCAAAAGATGTAGTTTTAAAAATGTTACAAGACCTAGGTGCAAATGGCTTACTGGGATATGCTGCTGAAATATATGGTGAATATATAGACGGTTTATCTTTAGACGGTCGAATTACAATTGCATCAATGACAACAGAGATGGGTGGCCTAATACTGTTATTTCCAAATGATGAAGTGAAGGCAGACTCTGATGCAGAATATGAAAAAACAATAGAAGTTGACATAAATAATTTACAACCAATGATAGCCAGACCGGGCCATCCGGAGGATACAGTAAATGTTTCAGAAATATCTGGTGCAAAGGTTGACTCAGGTTTTATTGGTTCATGCACAAATGGCAGGATGGAGGATATGCGAGCTGTTGCAAAAGTTTTGAAAGGTCATAAAATTGCACCAGGCCGCGTCCTCAAAATTGTACCATCAACAAATAGCATTTGGAAAGCTTGCTTGAGTGAAGGTTTGATTGAAATATTCAAAGAAGCAGGAGCATTAATAGGCTCTGCTGGATGTGCGGGTTGTGCAGCCGGTCAAATAGGGCAAACAGGAGAAGGAGAAGTAGCTGTTTCATCTGGTAATAGAAACTATGTTGGAAAACAAGGAAAAGGAGATACATATTTGGCAAGCCCTGAAACAGTTGCTGCATCACTTGTTGCAGTTTATATTACAACAAAAGATAAATTACCAGATAAGCCAGAGAGCGTTTCAATTCCAAAGTCAACAAAAAAAGAAATCAAAGAATCACCAAAAACAGAGGCGCCATTAATTGTTGAAGGTCGTGCATGGGTGATTCAAAAAGACAATATTGATACTGATATGATTTATCATAACCGATATCTAACAATTACTGATATCAAAGAAATGGGGCAATACACATTTGACAACTTGAAAGGATTTGAGGATTTTTCAAAAAAAGCAAAGCCTGGTGACATTGTTATTACTGCTAAAAACTTTGGAGCAGGTAGCTCAAGACAGCAAGCAGTTGATTGTTTCAAGTCACTTGGAATTTCAGCTATAGTTGCAGAGTCTTTTGGATCAATTTATGAGAGAAATGCAATTAATAACGCAATGCCAATTCTGGTTGCAGAGGATGTTTCTATAAAAGTAAAAGATGGTGATGAAATATCAATTGATTTCACAACAGGAGAGCTAGTTGATAAAACACTTGGTAAAACATTTCAGATTAAGCCTTTTTCAAAATCTCAACTTGAAATCTACAAACGGGGTGGCTTACTATAATTTGTTTATAAAAATTTGTTCATTATACTAAATAATATTTATATAATATATATAATGCATGATTTTTTCATCAATAATTTTATAACCAATTAAAAGGTTAACACGTGTTAATCTTTGGGGGAGCGCCAAATGAAGAAAATATATGTATTAATTTTTGTAAGTTGTCTAATATTTAGTACAACAGGTGTCACTGCTTTACAAATCAATAAAACAAACGAAAAAACTGGCAATAAGAATTCTCAATCAATGGGTGGGGATGATATTATTCCATTGGCATTAGAACAATTAACAGAAAATTTACTTTTAGGTTATATTGAAGATCTTGTTGATATCTCCATGAGCCACTCCAAATCTAGATTTACAGGCACCGCTGGTTGTATTGAAGGAAAAGATTACATTGTTACCGAATTTAACAGTATTGGGTTAGATGTAAATATTCATAATTGGAAAGCAAGAGGAACTTATTTTCCGTATAATCTAATGACCTTTGATAGTCAAAATATTATTGCAACTCTACCAGGTAATCCTAATAGTGATAAAGTGTTTGTTGTTTCTGCTCATTATGACACCGTTGTTGGTACTCCATCTGCAGATGATAATAGTGCAGGTGTTGCCGCTGTCCTTATTATTGCTAAGATTTTAAGCCAGTATCAATTCAATCATGAGATTCGTTTTATTTGCTGGTCAGGTGAAGAGGAAGGATTAATCGGAAGCAACGCTTATGTCAAAGATTCATATGATGATTGTGATAATATAATTGCAGCAATTAATCTTGATATGATAGGATACCAATCACCTGATATAACTGGTGATGAAAACAAGGTAAGAGTTTATGAAACATGTTCAGATGATTTAACTAATGTTGTAATAGATGTAAGCCAGCACCCTGAGTATTCACCTTTTATTAATCTTGAGGTAATCTCTGAAAATGATGACACAGGTCATGGTAGTGATCAGAGAAGTTTCTGCAAATATGCTTACGACTCAATCTTTATACATGAATATACATGGAATGAAAATAAGGATGAAAACAGTGATACCATTGAAAACATGGATGTAGAATATGCAACTAGGGTTGCAAGAATCGCCATGGCAACACTTATAGAGTATGCAAGATCGCCTTATGTGACTAATAATCCCCCTGAAAACCCAGGTATTCCTGAAGGGCCTGATACTGGAAAACTCTTCATTGAACATACTTATACAACAATATCAACAGATATAGATGGAGATATGGTCTATTACTTATTTGACTGGGGCGATGGTAGCCATAGCAATTGGGTGGGGCCATATAACTCAGGAGAATCTGCGCAAGCAAGTCATACATGGACACAATCTGGAAATTATAGGGTAAAAGTAAAATCAAAAGATATCCATGGCATACAGAGCGGATGGTCAGAAGGCTTTACAACCTCTCAACCAAGAAATCGCGTGTTTGACTTATCACTTATTTTAAAATCTTTTTTTGAAAAATTTTTTTAATTTTACATTTGTGCTACCTGTAAGAAGTCTATCTGTCTTAAAAATCCAAACTGATATAGCTATCATTATTAAAGCAAAAATGAACATGTAAATGATACCTGCAATAACAATCATGTAATCATCAAATATTAAAGCTCTAGGCGCCATCATCGGGTGACTAAATGGTATACCAAATAATACTCCTTTTAATGCCAATGGCAATGTGTCAAAATCTTTGAACATAGTAATAAACATAGGAATCAAGGTGAGCATTGTTACAGGAAAAGTAAGCGCTTGTGCGCTCTTATAATTCTTAGCAAGGGTTCCTAGAACCATACATAGTGAGAGTGCTGCAAGTAAAGCTACAAAAACTGATAATCCAATAAGGAAAAAATCACTAGCGCTAAGATAGAGACTAAAGCCTGTAGAACTCATATCTTCCATATTATAAAATCCTGTCATCATATAGCTCATACCAAGCATATAGATAACAGCAAGAATTAGACCTATTACTGCGCTTGCAATGATTTTACCTGCAACAATATATGTCCTTTTTACAGGTAATGTTAAAAGTGTTTCAAGGGTTTTATTTTCTTTTTCAAGTGCCATTGATGAAATAACCATGCTACCTGACAGAATAATTATCATCATCATTACAATTGGAATTAAAGTTGACTGTTGTGATAATATACCAGATATATCTTCAGGTGGTAGGCCCTTAATTTCTACACCTTTAAAATATGTTGTTTCATTTCTAAAAGTCGGGGCTAGAACTGTTGTTGCATTTACTTCAAGATCATTTTGTATGAGCTCTCTTGAAATATTTTTGTCAATTTCATTTATTATTTCACCAAAAACAGTAGATGATATTGAATCTAGAATACCTGCTCCTTTCATAATCCAATATATCTCCATTTCTCCAGGCAGTCCATTGTAAATATTTTCTGAAAAATTTTCTTGTATTATGATAAACGCAATTCCATCTTTTTCCTTGACTGCATCTAATCCTTCTTGTTCATCATTTGAATTATATACAACTTCTGAGGTTAGATCTAAAATGGTTGTAGCAATTTTTGAAAGATTTGAATTATCATAATCAATGTATCCAATAATAGGTGGTTCTTCAATTTGTTCATCAATTCCACCAATCGAGTTACCTATTGATGCAAAAACCAATGCAATAATTATAATTGGTAAAAAAGTAGCAGGTGTCAAAAGTTCTCTTATTTCTTTACCTATGATATTTCCTAGGGCTCCTATTTTACCACCCCTGTAAATACTTCTTCGATGTTACTAGCTTTATATTTTGTCATCAATTCCTGTGGTTTTCCCTCTTCAACAATTATTCCATCATCGATTAATGCAATTCTGTCACAGAGATATTCAACTTCAAGCATATTGTGAGATGATAATAGCATAGTTGTTCCTTCTTTTGCAGTGTTTTTGATTATCTTTCTTATCTCTTGAGCGTTATTTACATCCAGACCTGATGTTGGTTCATCAAGAATTGCTAGTTTCGGATCTATCATTAAGGCTCGCCCAACTAAAAGACGTCTCTTCATTCCTTTACTATATGTATCGACCTTGTCATTGATTCGTTCTTCTAGATCTGCAATTTCTATTCCTTTTTCAACCATTCTTTTTACAGTTTTAGGGTCAAAAAAATTAGCTATGAACTCAAGGTATCCTTTACCTGTTAAATTTTTATATGCACCAGCATCTTCAGGAAGATAGCTAATTATTTTTCGAATTTCAATAGGGTCTTTTTCTAAATCAAAACCCATAATCTTGACCGAACCAGATGTTATTGTAAGAAGGGTTGATAAAACTCTTAGAGTTGTTGTTTTACCTGCGCCATTAGGTCCAATCAGTCCAAATATTTCTCCTTTATTTACTGTAAAATTAATTCCTCTTACAGCTTCAACTTCTCCATAGTTTTTTACAAGGTTTTTAACCTCAATTGTTGCCAAACTTTTTTACCCCCTCTCCTCAAATTTTTTTTAATGGGTTTTAACAGCAGTTCCAAATGCAATAACTTCAGCAGCACCTGCCATTGTTTGAGCTGTTGAGTAACGCATTCCAACTATTGCATCTGCTTTAAGTTTTTTTGCATCTTCAATCATTCTTTGCATAGCAGTACGACGAGCTTCTTCAACAAGCTCAGTATAAGGCCTACTTTCACCACCGATAATGGTTCGACCTGCTGCACGCAGGTCTTTACCGATATGTTTTGTTTGAACGCATGATCCAAATACTACCCCTAATATTTCTTTTACCTCACGTCCTGGTAAATTATCAGTAGTTGATACAAGCATAGTTTTTACTCTCCTTCCTCAATCTTATTTTTATTTTTAATATATTCCTTTTTAATTTCTTCTGCCATTGCTCCGTCTTCAATTATGAATGCACCAATATATCCACATTCACGGCATTCCCATTTTGACCAAGTTTGAGGAAGGGTCCATTCTATATTTTTTGATCCACATTTTGGACAGAATTTTACCATTTTTATCACCCTTTTTATTTAGCACCAATTACTGCCTTACAATTTGGGCATATTAACAAATATTTTTTTTCTTTTGTATTAGAATATCTATATTGAGGAACTGGAATTTTTAACAGTCTTAACTTATTTGATTCAACAATTGGTATTATTTTTTTATTGCAGAAAGGACAAACAACTTCTTTATTTTCCATACATTTTTCTCCTTATCTGTATTTATATCCACATTTTGAGCATCTATACATTTTACCATCAAAACGCAGTTTTGGATTTCCACATTCAGGGCATGTTCCTAGGACTCTTTCTTCAAGTTCTCTTATGCGGTTAAGCTCTCTTTCTGCAAGTTGTGAAAGATTAATCCATGGGTTGTCTTTCCACCATTTCCATGTTTCATCACTTATTGTTATTGTTACTTTTTTCATTTTTCTGCCTCATTTATTGAAAATAATACAATATTCCAATTATAATAAAAATGAATCCAATTATCATTGATAATATTCCTTTGATTCTGTGGTCTATTTTAAATATTGTAATTACAAATTTAGCGTAAATGGATTCAGGTCTAGAAAATGCAAGAAAACCTGTTATTATTGCAAATAAACCTAACAATAGAAATATTATTGAATAATGAATCATTTTTATCTCCATTATTTAAGTTTTACAGCTGTTCCATATGCAAGAATTTCAGCAGCACTTGCCATTATTGCTGAGGTCATGAATCTAACATTTATTACTGCATCTGCTCCCATTTTTTCTGCTTTGTCTATCATTCTTTTTTGTGCAATTTCTCTGCTTTCAGATAGCATTGTGGTATATTCTTTTATTTCTCCACCGGCCATATGGCGAAATCCTGCTTTAATGTCTTTACCTATGCTTTTTGCTTGTATAGTGTTTCCTTTAACCAAGCCTAGAACTTCTTTTATTTCTTTTCCAGAAACAAAGTCTGTATTTACTATTATCATGGTTCCAAATCCTCCTTTTTAATATCTTTTAATGTTTCTTTTGTGTCTTTTCTTTGTTCAAAAACAATAGATATTATTAGAACTAATAACCCAAGTAATGTTACTCCTACAAGGATTCCTGTTATAAGATCCATTGATTGAACTATTTCTTCAAAACCTAAAGATATTCCATACACTATTAGTAAGAGAATTCCTCCTAAGAATAGTGCTAAACCTATTGTTTTTCCATTGCCCATATATTACACTTCCTAATACGTTTTAACACGTATATATACGTATGTAGTTCATATTATTAATATTTTTCTGAAGTTACGGCTTTAAAAATAGACAATTTATTATTAATGCTTCTAACTCTTTTCAAAATAGCAAATAAATTAGTAAGAATTCCAAGATAGATTAGATATTTTTTATTGTTTTATAATCTTAATAGAACTCTTAATATTGGAAATGCATCAATTAATATATCAAGCAATCCTGTAGGAAATGATCTTGCTAATGGATTTTTTTCCATTTTTAGTTTATAAATTTCATCTCCGCCTGGATGGACGTTTTCATTGATTGTCCCTGAATCATAACCTGATTTTGTTGCAGTGATTTCACAAGGACCTGCTGGAACATCACGTGCCATATAAGCATAGAAATCATGTTCAGGTTCTACTAGTTCATATACCATCTCATGAGTGCCACCGCTGGAATCAATTAAGGTCACTGTTGCATCTGTTATTGGTATGATTCTTGGAAGACTGCTAAATAAACGAGGCCGCTCATTAAAAACAAATACTCCGATATCACCTGTATCCATACCAAGTGGTTCAATTTCATCTTTGACTTCTGCAATACTAGCACTTGCTGAAATTGTACTGAAAACAGTTGCAATAAAAAGTCCTGCAATTATAATTGCAAATAATCCTTTTTTCAAAGTTTTATTCCTCCCTTAATTTTTCTAATAAGTTAACACATGTTATAGTTTATAAATATTTTGCCTAAATCTTCTTAACTTTTAAAAATTTACTAATTGTTGGACGAGTATGCGCAATATCAGTAATTGTAACAATACCTACAAGTTCATCACCGTCAACAACCGGCAGTTTTTTAATTTTATATTCTTTCAGTTTTTCAATTGCCGTATCAATTTCATCATATGGATCAATTGTTATCACATCAGATGACATTATTTCTTTTACCTTTGTTGTTTTAGGATCCTTTTCATTACAAATCGTCCGCTCAATAAAATCTCGTTCTGTAACCATACCTACTATATGGTTCTTATCTGTTACAATCAAACATCCCACCTTGTAGTCACGGTATTTGTTACATGCATAGGTTACTGATTCATTACAATCTACAGTTACTAATTTTCTCACCATTATATCTTTCACAATCATTTTTATACCACCAATTTTTTCACTCGTTTAAAATTAGATTAACTCTACTGATCAAATCATTAGCATCGAAGGGTTTTTGAAAAAAATCTGCGATATTTTCTTGTTGACATAAACCTTGACTTCTTGCCTCAGCAAGTCCAACCACGCTCATATAAGCAATCTTTATGTTTTCAATTTGTTTTACGATTTCACTAACAGGTTTACCTGGCATCATTATATCAAGTAGAATTAAATCTGGTTTTACGCCTTCTAATTTTTTAAGACATTCTTGTCCATTATTTGCCATTAGAACTTTATAACCATGGTTCTCAAGTATATTTTTAACTGTTTGTCTAACATCAGGCTCATCATCAACAACTAATATTGTTTTCATTTTTCCTATCCGCCTCACAGCTTTAAATCGTTTTTCTAAGCTTAAAACTTACTATTAGAATAATCATTGTTTTATATGAAACCATATATTCAATAAAGGAAAAATAATTATGAAAACAATAGGGTTGATAGGTGGGACAACCTGGGTATCAACCCAGGAATATTACAGAATAATTAATCAGACAGTAAAAAAGAAACTAGGAAAATCACATTCAGCTCAATGCATTCTGTATTCTGTTGATTTTGAAAAATCTGTAGTTCAAAACACAGAAAAATGGGATGAAATAACAAAAATATTTGCCGATATTGCAAAAAAACTTGAAAAATCTGGTGCTGATTTTATAATAATTTGTGCAAACACCATGCACAAAGTAGTCAATGATATGGAGAAAAAAATAAATATTCCAATAATTCACATAGCAGATGTAACCGCTGAAAAAATTGTTAAAAAACGATTAAAAATTGTTGGTCTTTTAGGAACAAAATTTACAATGGAAGAAGATTTTTATAAAAAAAGATTAAAAGAAAAACATAAAATTAAAACAATTATACCTGGGAAAAAAGATAGGCAAATCATTCATAAAATAATTATGGATGAATTAACCCATGAAGTTATTAAAAAATCTTCAAAACAAAGATATAAAAAAATTATTGACAAATTAGTTTCAAAGGGTGCAGAGGGAATCATATTGGGTTGTACAGAAATCCCCTTATTGATAAAACAAGAAGATGTTGATATCCCTGTTTTTGATACAACAGAAATTCATGCTAAAGCAGCTGTTGATTATGCTTTAAAATAAATTTAATTATTATTACTCAATTGTTTGTTGACTTTATATACAAAAAAATAATACGTAAACTTTGTGGCAATAAAAGAAATTCAAGCAAAATCAATACTTAGAAAATATAAAAAAATTGAATCATGGTTTTTAACTTATTACGGGATGAATCTATATCGTGGATGCGAACATAACTGTACTTACTGTGATGGTAGAACAGAAAAATACCAGGTTGATGGAGAATTTGGATCAGATGTTGTAGTGAAAATTAATGCAATTGATATTCTAAGAAAAGAACTTGACCCAAGACGAAAAAGAACCCCTTTTAAAAAAGGATATGTAGGAATTGGTGGAGGAGTTGGTGATAGTTATCAACCAGTTGAAAAAAAATATGAGCTATGTCGTAAAACACTCCAACTTTTACATTCTTTTAAATTCCCAGTGCATGTATTGACAAAATCAACATTAGTTGAAAGAGATTTAGAAATAATAAAGAAGATCAATGAACAAAAACGAGCAATAGTTAGCTTTAGTTTTTCATCAGTAAATGATGATATTAGCAAAACTTTTGAACCAGGTGTTCCACCACCCAGCAAGCGACTTGAAACACTTAAAATGTTCAAAAAAGAAGGAATAGCAACAGGCATGTATCTAATGCCCGCGATACCTTTTGTAACAGATACACCACTACTATTGGAAGAAACAATTAAACAAGCAAAAAAAGTAGGTATAGATTTCATAGTTTTTTCAGGAATGACATTAAAGGAAGGTAGACAAAAAGACTATTTCTACAATCTTTTAAAGGATTGTTATCCAGATTTACTAGTTGAGTACAATAACCTATTTAAGGGTGATAAATATGGTAGCCCATCTAGTGATTATCATCAAAGCCTTTATTTTTTATTTAATAACATAATTAAAAAATATAAAATACCAAAACGCATCCCTCCAAAACTCTATAGTGATATATTATCTGAAAATGATAAAATCGTAGTTATGCTTGATCATATTGATTTTATATTAAAATCTCAAGGGAAAAAATCACCCTATGGATATGCAGCTTATTCAATTTCCCAACTAAAAGAACCAATTAGAAACATTGAATTTAGCTTACAAACTCTTAGTGGAGTTGGTCCAACAACAGAAAAAATCATACAGGAAATAATTCGAACTGGGACTTCCTCTTATTATGAGAGATTATTAATCGAATAATTTTTATTATTGAATTATTCCTAATTCCTTCATCTTTTTATAGTTACTAGGGTTTTTTTCAAAATATTTGTGAATAGGCTCTAGAATTTTATTGATATATTCAGTTGTTGCATTTTTTAGATCCAGTGGATGAAGATCTTTTTTAAAAGCCTGTTCTAGTTCATTATATGTTTTAAATTCTAGGTTTCCACCGAATTTTTCAGGTCGCTGTATTAAAAAAACATCGTCATTTAATTCTGGAAAAATTACGTATTTGCATATTTCAAGAACAGGATTTCCTTCAACGTTTTTTTCGGGACAATATGCTTTTTTTATTTTATTTTTAACTATATCCGGGGCGTCATGAATAGATATCATAGAGTCAGGAACACTCTTGCTCATCTTTACTTCTGCAGGATTCATCCGACCACCAGCTTGTAAACCAGTCAATAGTGGTGTATGAATTGCAACTGGTGGTTTTTTCCCGAGTTTCTTACTTACATCACGAGCTAGCATATGTGCATGACGTTGATCCATTCCCCCATATGCCACATCAAGGTTTAAGTAAAATATATCTGAAACCTGCATAGCAGGGTAAAACAATTTAGAAAGATCCTTGTCTGCTTCCTCTGCATCACGGCCCATGATATCCATGGCTCTTTTTACTCTAGCTACTGATGTTGCTTTTGAGACTCTAAGAACGGTTTCCCAATATGTTGCGTCGCCAACATATTCACTAGCATAGACAAACTTGATTTTACTGTTGTCAACTCCCATAGCGGCAAAACAATCCTCCATGTATTTTCCACAGAGTTTTATTTTTTCAATATCTCCACCTAGTTTATCATTGATATATGCATGCCAGTCAGCCATTAAAACTGTGAAATCAAAACCACAACTTATGAAATCTTTAATCTTTTTAGTACAAATCTTCCAACCTAGATGAACTGTTCCTGATGGCTCAAAACCGATATAGCCTCGAGGTTTACTTTTTGTAAGGACATTTTTCAATTCATCTATTGTTACAATTTCTTCAGTGTTATTTGTTAGAATTTCTAATTTATCCATATTATCATTATCTCTCAAGTTTTTTAACAACTTTATCAACAATTTTTTCTGTTGCGCCAAGATAATTTTCTGGTTTTAAGGCAAATTCAATTTCTTTATCAGATAGTATTTTTAGTTTCTTGTTTTCTTGAATAAATACTTCTTTTAATGTTTTATTTTCAGCTGCTGCTTTAAGAGAGGTTTTTCTCATTATTTCATGAGATTCTCCTCGTCCTTTTCCTTTTGAAATAAGCATAGTCATCAATGATTCAGCCATTGGCAGTCCTTTTGATATTTCTAAGTTCTTTTTCATTTTGTCTGGGAAAACCTTTAGATTTTTGAAAACCTCATTTGTCTTATATATCACCCAATCAGTTAGAATAATAGAATGAGGAATTATGAAACGTTCAGATGACGAGTTACAAAGATCTCGTTCATGCCATTGAATTGCGTTTTCATATGTTGGAAGAATAAATCCGCGAACAACTCTTGATAGTCCACAAATTTGTTCACATGTAATTGGGTTACGCTTATGTGGCATAGTCGAAGATCCTACTTGTTTTTTTGCTTCAAAAGCCTCAGCAACTTCTCTAATTTCATCACGTTGTAGGTTTCTAATTTCTGTTGCATATTTTTCCATTGATGTAACTATATTACATAAAACACCGAGTAGCTCGTTATATCTATCTCGACATACTATTTGGGTTGACACATCTTCAACACCAAGCTTTAACTCTTTTAGCATTTCTTCTTGTATCTTTAAAGCCTTAGGGCCTAGTGCCGCACCTGTTCCTACCGCACCAGATAGTTTACCGATTAAAAGCCGGCTTTTACATTCAAACATTCTTTCCATATGTCGGTCTACTTCGATTGCAAAACCTGCCATTTTAAGACCAAAAGTAATTGGAATTGTATGTTGTCCATGGGTCCTTCCCACCATAACTGTTCTCTTGTGTTTTTTAGCAAGGGAAACAAGTGTATTTCTAAGTTGCTTTAAACCTGTTCTAATATACTCTGTTGAATCGGCGAACTGTAGGGCATTAGCTGAATCAACTATATCATAGCTTGTTGCACCAAGGTGGATATATTTTCCAGCATCGCCTTTGCATTGCTCGGCAAGGGCACGAGTAACAGACATTATGTCATGTTTTGTTTCAAGCTCAATTTCATTAACTCTATTAACTTTTACATATTTGGTAGATGCTTTTTTGGTAATTTCATCAGCAGCTGATTTTGGAATATTACCAACTTTTGCATGAGCTCGAGCTAGAGCTGCTTCAACATCAAGTAAATATTGAAGACGTTGTGTCTCACCAAAAATAGTTTTAAGCTCTTTTCTACCATAACGGTAATCTAGTGGACATACTGGATCATCAATATTACTTCACAAATCTGGGAATCTAGTTCTCCTTAAAGTTATTTTCTACGAACAACGCTTTTAAATACAAATAATCATTAATGGATACATCTTGGGGGAAATTTTATGGAAAATTCAGAAAAATTTGATTTTAAACCCGATCCCGGCTGGAGAACAAGTTTTTCAATGATAGTTGGTGTAGGATGGCTTGTATTTTTAATTATTTGGTTAGCATTTTATGCAACAAATTATGCATGGGAACAAAACTTTGCAATATTTTTAGCATCAATTCTTGGAATAATTTTACTTCTTGGTGTCCCTTGGGGAATATGGGCAATAAAAAAGATACCTAAAGAAGGAAAAGAAGCGATGAAAATCATTGGTTTTAAATGGCGTATACAAACATCAATAGCCTTACCATTTATTGGTTTGATATTTCTGATAATCTGGTTCTGGTACTATGCTATACCATATTCGGTCTGGCAAAATATTGCAGTGTTGCTGGTAACAGTTTTAATTATTGGTGGAATGCTAGGCTCAATATGGGCTCGCTGGGGCGTGCAACATGGTGATTGGAACTGGGAAAAACATGCATCATCATATTATCATCATGAAAAGAAATCAGATGATGAAGTAATTGATATAGAAAAAAAAGTTGATGAAAAAACAAACAATAAAGAGGAATAAAATCTCTTTTTATTTTTTATAAACAAAATATTTCTCTATAATAAATATATTATTATCGTCAAAAAACGTAAATGAAATCGTCACATTTAAATACTTACAAAATAACTTTTAATATGTGATAACCATGGAAGATTTTAAATGTGAAACTTGCAGAGCAATCTTTCCTGCAAGATTAAAAGAATGTCCTTATTGTGGCGGAAATATTGTACGTAAACAATTTTGTATACCATATAGGTAAAAAAAATAATCAAAAAATTAAAAGATATATTTGGAAAGGTTACTTCCTTCCAAATATTTCTCCGTTAAACTTTTTGCTGTTTTTTTATCAATACCTTGATTGATGAGTTCTTTTCTAAATACCTTTGCTGCTTTGTTTGCTCGTCTCTTGAATGTTAGGAATAATTTTCCGAATCTAAATATTAATCCTGGGGCTTTTGGAATTAATATTCCAAACATTTTAATAGGATCCATATTCCTATTATTGACGTCATTTTTCATGTTTCTCAACACGCAATTTTTTAGTCGTGGTGATTGTGTTGTCCAACGTTTCTCATCATTTTACCCAGGTTAAGTGTTGATAAATACTGGGATGTAAGCTCATATGCTTGTTCATCGGTCATTCCAGCTTTTTTTAATTCTTTATAAAAAATAGCTGCAGCCTCAGCATATTGCTTTGCACTTTGCGGACTGTATAAAAGACTACTTAGTTCCTTTAAAAGCCCTGGAATTTTTTCACTTACTACATCCAATATTTCTTTTATTTTTTCTGGGTCTGGCATTTTTTCATTACTCATTTTTCATATTCCTCCAAATACTTTTTTAATCCTATTATGGGTGGTCATTTCATATCTTAAAACCGAGCATTTGTGACCACTTTTTGATCACTTTATCTGTCAAACTATACACATGTATTGATCCTTTCATATGTTTTTGTATGATATCTAACTCTATTAATTCGTTGATTTTTTCTCTGATGATTCGTCTTGAAGCAGTACCCCGTCGGGTTCTAACAAGTTCTGTTATTTGTGATATGTTTTGTTCATTTCTATCAAGTAGAACTCGCACTATATCCTGAGATATTGGGTCTTTGAGTTCAGGTAATATTGCATCAGGTGTAAGACCCCCTTTGTCCATTATTATTCCTGCTATTTTTAGATAATTTTGTGTTATGTCTCTAACTCCTTTTAGGGGTTCAATGACTGTAGATATTATTTTTTCTAGTTCCTCAATTCGCTTGTTAAGTTTTTTTACTTCATCTGTTAAATCTTTGGTCACATATGATGGAATAAAATAATAGTAAAAAAAGAATTGTATGTTTTTTTATTTTCTTATTATTGAGTCAACTATATCTATGCACCTGCGGGTTTGTTTAACATCATGAACGCGTAGGATATCAGCACCATTTGCAACAGCAATTGAGCTAGCAGCAAGACTTCCCTCTAGGCGATCTGTAACTGGAAGCAGTGTTTTTCCTCCACAAACATTTCCAATAAATGTTTTTCTTGACGCACCAATCATAATTGGATGTCCAAGTGTTTTAAACTCAGGCAATCGTCTTAGAATTTCACAGTTATCTTCAATTCCTTTACCAGTACGCTTTCCAAAACCAATGCCGGGGTCTATTATGATATTTTCTTTTTTAACTTTATTAAAAGTTGCATATTCTATTCTTTTTTCTAAAAAATCAATTATTTCTTTGACAACATCATCATATGCTGGGTTTTTTTGCATATTATTAGGAGTTCCTTTCATATGCATTAGAATTATTGGAACATTATAGTCAGCTATATCATTTACAAGTTTTTTATCTCCCTGTAATGCTGTGATATCATTAACCATAGCTATTCCAAGATCAAGTGCTTTTTTTGCAATTTCAGATTTATAGGTATCAATGGATAATGGAATGTTTACTTTCTTGGTTAGTTCTTCAATTACGGGAATTACACGAATAATTTCTTCTTCAATAGTAATACTTTTAGCACCTGGCCGAGTAGATTCACCACCAATATCAATGACATCAACACCATCTGCAACCATCTGTTTAGCATGGGCTACTGCTTTATCAACAGAGTCGAATTCTCCCCCGTCACTAAAACTATCAGGTGTAACATTTAAAATACCCATAATATAAGTTCTAGAACCAAAACTAAAATTTTTCTCCCCGATTTTCATTTTTATTCTACACCTTTTAAAAGATTCTCTAAATCAACAGCTATATCTTTAATACGAGAATAATGTCGTTTAAGCTTACCTACAAGATCACAAAGTTGCTTTAAAGTCCCGATAATAAGAATATCACCAGTTTCCTGATTAAGTTTAAACGTATCACGGGGAACAGCGACCTCCCCACCTATAGAAAGCATATCTTGTTTAATTATAATTGCATCCTGTAAAACAACGTTACTTAGTTTTATTACCTTTGATATTGTCTTAGGAGCCATTATGTCTAAACTAGCAGGATCACTACCAATATTTTTTATTTCACGTTTGGCATCATTAAGATTTTTAATATCAACAATTTTTAGATTGTAATTAGTCACAAAAAAACAGAATACACTATTATTATTTGAAATATTTGCACAAAAAATCTAGTTAATACAACTTATAGATTTCAAAGTAGTCATCATCTGTTAATATTCTTTTGATTCTTCGCTTCCAATCATATACAATTACTAAAATAAGAATAATCGCAGGAATTGTAAATATTATCAGATAATCAAATGAGCCACCAATATAAGTCAAACTAAAAAAATAACCAAAAACAAACATGGTAATTGAAAAAAAAACAAACCATTTCAAGAACCGGCCTTCTTTTTCAGCCATCTGTTGTCTATCCATATGTTGCTTTTCTAATCTATAATTGTAACGTCGTAAATCATTAAAATAAA
>Ga0272441_10007564_pt1 | contig 17613 bp, 19 predicted proteins | sample SSMProp6N_FD_193582 | JGI IMG/M metagenome (GOLD analysis project Ga0272441, IMG submission 193582) | Marine sediment archaeal communities from Little Sippewissett salt marsh, Falmouth, MA, United States - SSM-Prop-6N | ecosystem: Environmental > Aquatic > Marine > Wetlands > Sediment ... | reverse complement strand
CTAAAAAACACTCAATATGTTGTCCCCATGTGGGGTCGATCGTTTATCAGACGTCCATGTCTGCAATCGACACTAGCACATCCTGCGTGTCGCATCCCGATTCCTTTTAATATTTAATGAATCGGGAATAAAACCAGTAGTTATGATTTTTAAATCAAACAAACTACTGGTTTTTGGAAGTGCCCATAAGTCAGTGCGCGACTGAATTATGGAATAATTCAACCCTTAAGGTGCAGTGTCAATAATAATTCTCAGTAATAAAAAAAATGGTTGCAATACTATTAATTCACGGGGGATAAACACTCAATGCCTTGTGGCATGACAACATTACACGCAGGCCGGTGCAGACATGAACAGAACTGATGAACTTAAGCGCTTTATCGAGTATGATTACGAAAATGACGGGGTGATAGAGCCTGAAAAGAGAGCGCAGGACCTTTTGACCAGGCTGGAGGACATTATTGCCGCCTTTACCCCGGCTGTAATCGTAAAGGCAGGTGTCGGCAGCGGCGCCCTGCTTGCGGGAATTGCAAAGGCAAGTGACGCGTATATTGTGGTTGTTGAGCCGAGCATGAAAGTAATATCCAGTTTTATGCAGGAGCACGGGCAGGATGATGGCATTGACAGGGTCCATTTTATTAATGGTGAATTCAACGATTTCCCTGTTGACTATTACGCTGCGGACCTCCTGGTCTCAATAGATAATTTTGATTTTATCGAATCCGGCAGGGCCCTGGACGAGTTCAGGAGGGCGTTGCAGTTTGAAGGACTGCTTTTTATCGGAACAGTGATAATTGAAAAGGATGATATAGAGGGTGTCTATGATGACTTTATACGCACCCTTTTCCCGCTTCACAATGACTACTACCTGGAACAGGACCTCAAGACCTTTATGGAACTGAACGAGTTCAGCTTTGTCAGGGGGAGCAGCACCAGTTATGAAGCTGATCTGGGCAGGAGAATGAGCTATTTCAGCGCATTTACAGGCAGGGACACCTCGGCCCCGTCTGAATTTCTCAATGGACACAGTAAGGACTTTGAACGACTGTACAGCCTTTCGGGCGACTCTATTTCCGAGCCTTATTTTACAGGTGTGTTCAGGAGGATCAAACCGGATAAGGACGGCTCACTGAAGGTATGATTTTCCGGGTGAAATCCTCGGTGCCGGAAGGTACTGTCACCATACCAGGTTCAAAATCCCATACAATCAGGGCACTCGTGCTCGGCCTGCTCGCGCACGGAAAATCAGTGATCAGGGGGCCCCTGGAATCTTCAGACACCCTTTCGTGCCTCTCAATGGTCCGTTCTTTCGGCGCCTGTATTGAACGTAACCCTGGAACATGGCTGGTCACGGGAACAGGCGGCAGTCCGTGTGTTCCCGGGGACATCATTGATACAGGGAATTCCGGCACGTCCCTGTACATGGGCCTGGGCGTGGCAGGGCTTGCGTCCGGTTACAGCGTTTTCACGGGTGACGATCAGATCCGGAAACGTCCGGCACAGCCGTTGCTCGATTGCATCTGTGACCTGGGGGGGCGGGCATTTTCAACAACCGGAACAGGGTGCCCGCCTGTTGTTGTGCAGGGGCGGATTACCGGGGGAGAAACATCCGTAAAGGCTGTTACCTCGCAGTATCTCTCCTCCCTTCTGCTTGCCGCCCCGTTTGCTGACGGTGGCACAATCATAAAAGTGCCGCTTTTAAATGAAAAGCCATATGTTGAAATGACACTTGACTGGATGGACATGACCGGCCTCAGGTACGAAAACAGGGAATTCCGGGAATTCCATATAAAGGGAGGGCAGGGCATCAGTCAGTTTGAGCGCCATATTCCCGCGGACTTTTCAACAGCCACGTTTTTTCTGGCTGCGGCAGCAGTTACAGGGGCGCGCATCAGGTGTACCGGCCTTGACTTTAATGATTCACAGGGGGACAGACAGGTGGTCCGCGTCCTTGAGGAAATGGGCGCGCGCTTTGACATAAAGGGGAATGAACTCACTGTAAAGGGCGGAGCGCTCAAGGGGGGCGAGTTCGACCTGAACGCGATGCCTGACGCGCTTCCAGCGCTTTCAGTGGCGGCCTGCTTTGCCGAAGGTGAGACCAGGCTTGTCAATGTGGCACAGGCGCGTGTAAAGGAAACGGACAGGATCAGTGTTATGTGCGAAGAGCTCGGGAAGATGGGCGCTGACATTGAAGAGCTCAGCCACGGCCTGGTAGTGCGGAAGAGCAGGCTGCGGGGCTGCGGGGTAAACGGGCACCATGACCATCGCGTGGTCATGGCTCTCAGCGTGGCAGGGCTCGGGGCCACCGGCACCACGCGCGTTTCCACTGCGGAAGCTGTATCGGTCACCGTTCCCGGGTTCGTGAAACTGATGCAGGGCCTGGGCGCGGACATAACTGAAGAGGATGAGTCCGGGTCTGAATGACCGGGTGTTGAGAATGCAGGCATTCTTATGAATTTTGTGAAAGTGGCCCCCCCAAACCCCACTTCGACGCAGCTCAGTGCGGAGCCCGGAGGGGGGCTTGAATTTTTTCCGGCTATGCCTGTTATTGAGATTGAATGATGTCCCCATTTTAGAGTTGCACATAATGAGATTGTAATTAATAAAACAGCAAATGCAATATTGAAAATGGGGATTTAAAGTCCCCCTTTGGGGGATTTAGGGGGTATTCCCGGAACTCCGGGAAGAGTGAAAAAAATAATATTATCGGAGTACTGCCATGAGACTGCGGGGCATACGGGGCGCAATAACTGTTGAAGCGAATACTGCGGAGGACATTCTTTTTCGCACGCGCGAACTCCTGGAGGCAATGGTTGAGAAGAACGGCCTTGAAGAGGATGACGTGGTATCAGCGCTTTTCAGCGTTACGGACGACCTTGACGCGGTCTTTCCTGCTGCAGCAGCCAGGCAAATGGGATGGGTCCACACCCCCCTTATGTGTACATGCGAGATACCTGTACCGGGCAGCCTCAGGGCGTGTGTGCGGGTCCTCCTGCACGTGTATACACGCAGGGAAAAAGATGAACTGGTGCATGTATACATGTACGGTGCACGTGAACTGCGGCCGGACTGTGGTCCTGAGTGAAACGGGATGGCCTTTCAGAGCTCAATACTGACAAGGATGGTTACCTGGTAGCTGTCCCTTTTCCTGGAAAAGGTAAAGTTAAGATCAGTGTTGAAGTTTTTTTTCAGCATTATAAGACCTATCAATCCTGAATTCTGTTCAGTCTTAATACTGCTGAGACGCTCAGTCATAAGTCCGTCAAGGTCGGACGAGTATATCTCCCTGCAAATACCCATGAATTTTCTGAGCATTTCCTCGGACACTATATTGCTGATTTTAATTAAGAGGTTTTTGCCCTGCATGAATGTCGTAAGTGCAACAGGACTCATATTATCACATGTGTACTTGACGGAATTTTCAATAATTTCATTTATTATTGTGGTGCAGGCTGTATATTTGAGAAGGTCCTCTTCACGGGAGGTATAAATCCCTGAAAGCCTGTCCGCAAGCCTGCCGCAGCGTTTCCAGTCTGAAAGAATGTCCCCCGGCCTGAATATTGTCACATGCCGGTTTTTGCGGTTTTCTCTTACCTGTATATTGTCGCCGATTACGCTTATTGTGTCCATTTTCTCTAAGCGGGTGCCCCGGTCTTTTATGACCGGGAGAATCTCCCTTATGATGTTCCCTGCCATTTTTGGCAGGTTTTACTGATAAAAAAATAAATTGAATTTATCAACAGCATGTATAATAGTTGTAATATACGTAAAAAATGTGAAAAGGTACACGAAAAATATTATTATAGTGTAAAAAAATATATTATATACCTATATGGCATGATAATTTGTGCCTGTTTTTTTTCAATTTAAAAAATAAAAAAAATCCGGTTTCGCTCATTAATCGCCGGAAAGTGTATGTGTAATGAAAAAGAAGAGTCTGCTGTTCCTTATTCTGTTAATGCCACTGATTACCGGTCACGCTGGAGCGCAGGAATCACGCGAGATAGAGCTTACAGCCCAGGGTATTCTGGCCAGGGTGGACAGGGTCATGGAGTATCCGGCAGGGCTTATCAAGGGAAAGATCAAACATGTGAGCCCTGACGGGAAGTCATATGACATTGGTGTAACAGGATATATAACCCAGGACAATTACCTTTTCAGGTTCAGCAGCAGCGAGAGAGGGAGCCAGCTCAAGGTCCTCTATAATCTCGGGGGAGAGGACATCTGGGTATACAATATCCATTCCCTCAAGCTTTTCCATAAACTGGGTATTGATAAATATGACCCTGTGCTTGCCACGAATTTTTATTTCATTGACCTGTCCGGGGCGGACCTCCAGAGTAACTATACTGCTGAAATCACGGGTGAGGCCTTTGTCCGGGGCCGGGACTCCTATCGCCTTGTGCTCAATCCCATATTCAGGGGAGGCAGCTATGGCATGCTTACGCTGTATGTTGACAAGAAGGAATTTGTGCCTTTACGGATTGATTATCATGACAGGGACAGGGCGATATTCAAGTTCATGACAGTGGTAAAAACTGTGAAGAGAAAGGGACGGATAACACCCATCAGGTATGACATGATGGATATCCGGAAGGGAACAGTCACAATTATGCGGTTCTTTGATTTTGACGAAAACGTGACCTTTAAGAGCGGGATGTTCAGGTCGGAAAATCTTGGAGAATAACCGCGTGCCCCAGTATTTTATTAAACCAGTAAATTTATCCGGTAACAGGTGCAGAATCGAGGGGGATGATTACATCCACCTTTCAAGGGTGCGCCGCGTGCGCAGTTCCGATATTATCCATGTCAGGCTCGAGTCAGGGGAGCTTTTCAGCGCGCGGGTTGTACAGGTCCATGACTCCGCGGTTGAAGCAGAATTAATCGACCAGGTGGAGAACGAACACGCCGCGATTGACCTTACACTGTGCATGTGCGTGATGAAGGGTAAGAAAAATGACCAGGCCATACGCGACGCGGTTGAAGTCGGTGTGAGCAGGATTGTACCCGTGATATCACGCAGGACCATACCTGACCTGCGCGGCAGGGAGAATGAACGCACAGAGCGGTGGAACAGGATAGCCCTGGAGGCTGCAAAGCAGTGTATGCAGGAGCATGTACCTGTTGTTGAAGATGTGTGCGATTTCGAAACAGTACTGTTGCAGCGGCCCGGACAGGTAAGGATACTCGCCCATCCCGCAGCTGAGCAGGATCTGAACAGCGTGCTTTATTCGTGCGCGCCCGCGCAGGGGATAAGTCTCCTGGTCGGGCCGGAAGGTGGTTTTGACAGTGAAGAGGTGGGCCTGGCTGAAGAGAACGGCTGGCGCGCGGCCCGTTTCGGGTTCACGCACATGCGCGCGGAAACAGCAGCCGTGGTCCTGCCAGCGCTCATAATTTACGCGCTCGGGTCCGCAGGCACGGACAGGAGCGGCAGCTGAAAAGGGAAAAGAAATGGAATCAGGAATATACAGGGCGATTGACGCCAATATAAACAGGGCAATGGAGGGGCTCAGGGTGTGCGAGGACATTATGCGCTTTACCCTGGGCATTGCGGATTATTCAGAGAAATTAAAGGGGCTTAGACACGAGGTGGCATCAGCCGCAGGCATGTTTCCCCGGGAGGCCCTGCTTGACAGCAGGGAAGTGGAAAGCGATTCAGGTAAATTTTATGATCTGCCAGGCGAAAAAAAGAGGGAGTCCGCTGGAGACATGCTCGGGGCCAATATCCACCGCGCGATTGAAGCTTTGCGGTCGCTTGAAGAGTTTTCGAAACTCGTACAGTGCGATAACCGGGACAACCTGTTTCAGAGGATACGCTTCAGCCTGTACAGCCTGGAAAAGCAGATGGGCTCCCGCGTGAGAAGGGATGACCGCGTAAGAAGGCTGAGGGGTTCACTCTACTGCATAATTGATTCAGCATTTGTACAGGAGGGCCGTTACACGGAAACCGCGGATCAGATGATAAAGGGAGGCGCGGGGGTAATACAGCTCAGGATGAAGGGTGCGCCCGCGCGGGAGATGCTGCCTGTTGCAAGGGAACTGGCTGAAATCTGTAAACAGGCAGGCCTGCTTTTCATCGTGAATGACCATGCGGATATCGCCTGCCTTGCAGGGGCTGACGGGCTCCACCTGGGGCAGGAAGACCTGCCTGTTTCCGAAGCCCGCAGGATAGTGCCGGCGTCAATGATAATCGGGATATCAACCCACTCACCTGAACAGGCTGCTGAAGAGGAGGCGAACGGGCCTGATTACATTGCAGTCGGGCCGGTCTTTGATACAGGCAGTAAAAACGGCACGACCCTTGAAGGCATAGGTACTGATGCCGTAAGGAACGTGTGCGCTCACACAGGGCTGCCTGTTGTGGCGATCGGGGGAATTACACCTGAACGCGCAAAAGAGCTTGAGAGCACAGGCTGTGCCTCTGTTGCAGTGATCTCATATATCTACCGGAATGGCGCGATAAAGGATAACTGCCGGGAGCTTGCGCGCATGGCGAAAAGTATTACAGTCAGGGCCGCTGAAGGCCCTGACCCGGGTTAAGGTGTGTAACTTAAACGGGAATAAATGATGGATGAGAGTGAACTGCTTGAAATAATCAAACAGGCCAGGGCAGAGTGGAGGGGCGTGCGTAACCTCCGTCTTGAGCTGCGCGACAGCCTTATTTCAGGGGGAATGACCAGGCAGGAGCTCAGGAAGGAGCGCACTTACAGGGAACTCAAAAAAAAGCAGCAGCACCTTTCCAGGATTATAAGGCATCTTGAGAAAAAATATAACAGGAAGAGGTCTGCTGCGGATAATAGCTGATGATGTTATTTTTTCAATTGCATTTCAGGGCGTACAGGCAGCAGTGTTTTAATATCACGGCAGGGGAAGAACATGAACAGAAAAATACCTGATCCGATCAAATACGCGCGAGAAGTCGTGGGCAGGGACCCTCTTGCCAGCCATCTCGGCATTGAGGTGGAGGAGGTCAGGGAGGGCTATGCGCGCTGTTCCATTATTGTTAAGCAGGAGCACATGAACGCGGTGGGAAGGGCTCACGGCGCTCTCCTCTACGCAATGGCGGACCAGGCATTTGCTGTTGCGTCAAACTCAACAGGTGTCATGGCCATAGCGGTCAGTTTCAGCATCAACTATGTGGCATCAGCTATGGCCGGGGAGCGGGTCACGAGCGAGGCAACACCCGTGAATATAGGGAGAAAGGTCAGCGTGTGGAATATTTCGGTGCTCGGCCCGGATGAACGTCTTATTGCGTCAGGACAGGGTGTCGCCTACCACAGGGATTTTCCTGAGTCATAGAAGCGCGCGCCTTTGTCCGCAAATAAATTCTTGACAATGTGCCTGTGCTGATGAGTATATTCAGGAGTTAAAAGTAAACTCCCGCGGTTTTATTAATGATTGAGAAGGTAATAGATGAGAAATGTTGTAATACTGTTGATGTTCAGCGCCCTGACACTTGTTTCATGCTCATCCTTTGTTGAGAAGGAGAAAATTCCCGTACTCAAGGATTATGAAAAGTACGAATATATTTTAAAAAAAGAAGTCTCAATCGGAAACAGGACCCTTGCAGTGGGGGATAATATACGCCTGCATATTGTTGTAGGGGATGAATGGATCAAGGTCTATGGATATAATGCGGGCTCTGACCCCCTGCAGGCACAGCGTCTGCTGATACTCTATCTTTTTGAGGATGATTTCACTGAAGAGCGTTTCAGCATGGAATTCTTTGACAAAAAACTGTCAGAATTGGTTAAGAGAAAAAAATAATTGATGGTGTAAAGGTCACAGCATGTTTAAAGGACTCTACACGGCTCTGGTGACGCCGTTTTCCAATGGTAAAATTGACTACAGCGCTCTCGAGAAAATAATCGAGATGCAGATCCAGGGGGGAGTTGATGGTGTAGTGCCCATGGGTACTACAGGTGAATCCCCGACTGTGAGTTTTGATGAACACAGGGAATGTGTCAGAAGGGTGGTTGAGATAGTCAACAGCAGTGTAAAGGTCATTGCCGGAACAGGCGCGAATTCAACAAAGGAAGCGGTCTGGCTTTCGCAGGAAGCGGAGAGGGTCGGAGTTGACGGCGTTCTGCAGGTAAATCCCTACTATAACAAGCCGACCCAGAAAGGCCTGATCGCCCATTTTGAGGCTGTCGCGTCTTCAATCTCCATACCGGTTATTCTTTATAATATACCGGGACGCACAGGTGTAAATTTTGAACCGGAGAGTATCAGTGAACTGATCAGCAGAACAGATAATATTGTGTCTATCAAGGAAGCCTCCGGCAATATAAACCAGATGATGCGGATCGTGGAGCTCTGCGGAGACCGTATTACCATGCTGTCAGGAGATGATAATCTTCTCCTCCCGGTTCTTTCAATCGGAGGCCATGGTGTAATTTCAGTGCTTTCCAACCTGATGCCGGTCGAGGTCAAAAAAGTCATAACCCTGTTCAACCAGGGGGATGCTGACGGAGCGCGGGAGCAGTTCTACAGGATACTTCCGCTCTGCAGGGGAATGTTTCTCGAGACAAATCCGATACCGATAAAAGCTGCCATGGAGATAGCGGGCTACTGCTCCTCGGAACTCAGGCTTCCTCTTTTACAGCTGAGTGATGAGAACAGGAGCAGACTCAAAAAACTGATGGATGAATACGGGGCTGCGTTAAAATGAAGACAGGTATATGCGGCATATGCGGCAGGATGGGAATGGCCATAACAAAAGTATTACAGGAGCGCGGCCACAGCCTTGACGCTGCCTTTGATTCTGACAGGGCCCCGGGATTCGGCGGGAGCGTGAGCTCTATTGCTGGAGGCAGCGGTTTTGATGTCAGGATTACTGCCATAGACCGGTCCGTGATAAAGGGAATTGACTGCATAATAGATTTTTCCGCGCCTGCTGCCACACGCGTGCTCCTGGAGGCTGCGGTTTCAAGCGGAGTGCCCCTGGTTATAGGCACAACCGGTCTTGATGACAGGGACATGGAAATGATAAGGGATGCGTCCGGAAAGATCCCTGTACTCTTTTCCCCGAACATGTCTGTGGGGGTAAATCTCTTCTTTAAACTGACCGAGATTGCGTCAAGGGCTATTCCAAAAGGTTATGATATCGAGGTCATGGAGGCCCATCACCGTTTTAAAAAGGACGCTCCTTCAGGAACAGCGCGGAAGCTGGTGGAGATAATTAAGGAGAACGTGTCCGGGCTGGCTGACGCGAGCGAGGTACCGGGCCGGAGCGGTATAGTGGGTGAACGCACAGATAATGAAATCGGTGTTATGTCTATACGCGGCGGTGATATTGTCGGCGAGCATACTGTTTTCATGGCAGGTACAGGAGAACGAATTGAAATTACTCACAGGGCCACTGACCGGGACATTTTCGCCCGTGGAGCGGTCACTGCAGCGGAATTCATAAGCGGACGTAAGCCGGGCCTATATTCCATGTATGATGTCATAGGACTCTGATGGCGGAAAAAGGAAAAAATACTGAAAGCGACACCAGGGAGTTTGATCAAAATCCCTACACGCCTGACACATGCAAACCTGAGGATGTTGTCAGGCTTTTCTATACCCATAATGTGCCCATACTGCCGGTAATATCAAGGCGCGGCACACTTATAGGCGTTCTCCGAAAGGAAGATGTAATTTCAGAACTCAGCGATATTGAGCGTGCTGAAACACTCAAAATTGACCGGTTCATAACAGGCCTTGCAAAGAAAATGACACTTGATGATCTCCTCCCGTATGGTACGATCCGGGAATTTATCGTGATCAGCATATTCGGCGAGGTTGAAGGTACATGGCCCAGGATGAAGCTTTTTAACGCATCTGAAAGCGGGAACACCGGGGCTGAAGAACGCAGTGAAAGTGACCTGTCCTCACAGAAAGAGGAACAGATACTGGAATGGATGATCTACCTTATACTCGAGCATATCCCGCGACCCCTGTACGCGGTAAACCAGAAGGGCGGCACAATCTTTTACAACAGCCATTTCGAGGATATTTACACTGAAATTTTCAGGAAAGAAGTGGACCATTCCATGGTTGAAAAGTCAATAAAGGATTCTGACAGGAATGAACTCCTGTCAGAGAACGGCTCGGAAGACCTCTACTTCTATAATACTGATCTCAGGCTCTATTATGAAAAAGTCCCCCTCATGAGCGGCGGGAAAAGTGTAGGGTTTCTCCTGTTCTGCAACAGGGAAAAGGCTTCAGCCGGATCCGGCATCCAGGGACTGGACATGCGGGGCAAGTCACTTGGCGAAACAATGGAGTCACTGGAGAGACAGATAATTGTATCCGCCATAAAAAGAAACGGCTCTCTCGGGAAAACCGCTCAAGAACTGAAGATAAGCAGAAAAACCCTTTCCACCAGGATACAGAAATACGGGATTGATACAGGTAAAGAATAGACTCCCCGGCCCGTCACATGGCGCGTGTAAAAAAATTTGACATTTAATGCTTCCGGAATTATTTTAATCATGATTTAATGGGTAGTGATTGCTAAACATATATTATAGTGTAAAAATTAGCAATTATACCCGGGGCTGTCCAGAAAGTAGATAGCTATCCTGTCTTTAGAGCAGCATGCTGTCTATTAACCCCCTAAATCCCCCAAAGGGGGACTTTTAAATTCAAAGATAGTGCCCCCTCCGGGCGTTGCACTGAGCCGCGTCGAAGTGGGTTAGGGGGCTTTTGGGACAGCCCCGGTAACACAGTACTGTTTTTACAGTATAAATAAAATGTAAAACCGATATTTTCCTTGACTTAAATCATATTAAAACAATTATTGTAATATCTTTTTTCGAACCTATTTCCACTTCAATCATCCCAATTGTAATAGGTTTTTCCAGGGGCAACATTGTGTAAACGTTACCCCTGATCGGTACTGATCATAAATTACATTACATCTTTAAAAGACCAGTACCGGATAATTCCAGTTAATACTTAGGCATAATATTATCCTTCTGAAACTGAAACCGTAATTAAATATTTTAGTAATTAGATTAAAGGTAACCTAATGGATAAAACAAGTGAATCTGCAAACACTTCTGAAAAAAGAAGTGTTCCCGGGGAGCAGAAAAACGGCTCCGGCAGGAAAAAAGCTTCCAACGGGAACGGAAATAACGCAAACGAAACCAAGCTTGACCTGGCTGAATTAAAATCAAAAAAAATAACCGAACTCGTAACCATTGCCAAGGATATGGGAGTGGAAAGAATATCAGGTCTGAAAAAACAGGACCTCCTTTTCGAGATACTGAAGACACAGACCGAGCAGAAAGGCCTCATTTTCTCGAGCGGAGTGCTTGAAATACTGAGCGACGGGTACGGATTTTTGAGGTCTCCCAATTACAACTATCTTCCCGGACCTGACGATATTTATGTTTCACCTTCCCAGATCCGGCTTTTCGGACTCAAGACCGGCGATACGATTGCGGGGCAGATAAGGCCTCCCAAGGACAATGAGAGGTTTTTCGCGCTCCTCAGGATTGAGGCCGTTAACTTCGAGAATCCTGAAAATCTTCAGAAACGGGTTCTTTTTGACAACCTGACTCCACTCTATCCTGAAGAACGGCTAAACCTGGAAACTGAATCAAAGAACGTGGACATGAGGATCGTCAACCTGATGACACCCCTTGGTAAGGGCCAGCGCGGGCTTATAGTAGCGCCGCCAAGGACAGGTAAAACAATTCTTTTACAGAAGATAGCGAATTCAATAACAACAAATCATCCCGAAGTCTACCTTATAGTGCTGCTCATTGACGAGCGTCCTGAAGAGGTTACTGACATGCAGCGTTCTGTTGACGGTGAGGTGGTATCTTCAACATTTGATGAGCCCGCTACAAGGCACGTACAGGTCGCGGAGATGATCCTGGAAAAGGCGAAAAGGCTTGTGGAGCGCAAGATGGACGTGGTAATTCTTCTCGACTCAATTACCAGGCTTGCGCGGGCGTACAACCAGGTCGTGCCTACAAGCGGTAAGATACTTTCCGGTGGTGTGGATTCAAACGCACTGCACAAACCGAAAAGGTTTTTCGGGGCTGCAAGAAACATAGAGGGAGGCGGAAGCCTCACAATCCTCGCTACCGCGCTTATTGACACCGGAAGCAGGATGGACGAGGTAATTTTCGAGGAATTCAAGGGCACGGGTAACAGTGAGGTCCAGCTCGACCGAAAACTGGTTGACAGGAGAATCTTCCCTGCTATTGATATCAACAGATCGGGTACCAGAAAAGAAGAATTATTGCTTGACGAAGAAGAGCTTAATAAATTATGGGTACTCCGTAAGGCTCTTGCGTCCATGAGCGCGACTGAAGCCATGGAGCTCCTTGTTGAAAAGATGCACGCGACAAGGAACAACAAGGCCTTTTTCAAGGCAATGAACGCATGATGAACAGTGATTCAAGGAGTTATACATGAAAAAGGGAATACATCCGGAATACACAGAGACCGTAATCAAATGCGCCTGCGGGAACGAGATAAAAACACGTTCCACTGTGAAGGACCTGCACGTTGAGATCTGCTCCAACTGCCATCCGTTTTATACGAAAAAGCAGAAGATCGTTGATACTGCGGGTAGAGTAGAGAAGTTCAAGAAGAAATACAACATCAAGTAGACGTATCAAACGCCTGTTGCCTGTACTGCCGGTTTATAATTCAGAACCGCGGTGCGGCACAGGGCCAGCTGTAAAAGACCGGTTCAGGCATGACCGGTCTTTTTTATTTTCAGGAAGCCGCTGACGCCGCAGATAGAGATGATGATAAGGGCCCCTCCCGCGACTATATTAAGGGTAAGGGGATCGGAAAAAATACTCACACCAAGGAGTATGGCAAAGAGTATCCTTGTGGCTGAAACAAGCGAGCCTGCTGCAGCGTTTATGTACCTGTACCCGACTGTGATAAAGAACTGGCCGGTAACAGCGCATGCCGCGGACAGTATGGTGTAGACCAGTATCATGCCTTCAGGCATTACAAACACCGGAAGGCTGATAAAGAGGTTCAGTATGCCCCCGAGGAACATCAGGTAGAAAATAATCAGGTAACTCGCGTCATATTTCCTGGCCTCCCTGAGGTAGGCAATTGCGAAACCGGCGAACACACCGGAGATCAGCGCGTACACGTCCCCGATATTTGCCGAGTGTGTCACTTCAGCTCCGGGAGAAAAAATGAAATATATCCCTGCCATAGTGAGCAGCAGGTACAGGTAGTATGATGCCGGATGTTTTTCACTGTTTATAAAGGGGGCGATCAGGAACACGAAAAACGGGTACGTCATGTTGAGCATGTTCGCCTTTGAAACAGTGGAATACTGTATCCCGAGAAAGAAGAAGATGACCGCGCCTGTATTGAAGATGACCCTGAGAAGTACATAACGCGCCTTTACAGGTTTAAGCGGTTTTCTTTTAATTAAAATATAGATGGAAACGGCAACAAAGCCGACACCGAACCTGAAAAGGGTGATTACAGGCGCGGGCACATCTGAACCTGTTGTTACAAGCTTGGCGAACACTGTTGAAACTGCAAAAGATACAGCAGAGAACAGTACAAGAAGGATCCCCGTGAATGTGCCGGGCCGCATGATTATATGTTTCCTTTAAACAATATCTGAAACATTGCGTGTCCCGCCTGTTATCTGAAGCATGTGTCAGCCTGAGCCCTTTTGTGAAGGCCTGCCAGTCTTCACCATGCCGATTATGCCGGTGATGACAAACAGCATGCTTACCATCTGGGCCTGGGTAAGGTCGAACATTATCTTCGGGTTAAGCCGGACGAATTCCACGAAAAAGCGTGGTATACCGTTCAGTATAAGGTAAAGAAAGAAAATTCTGCCTGCTGGCATTTCTCTCTTCCTGAACTGAAGAAGAAAGAGCAGGACCATGAGTGAAAAGAAGGATTCAAACAGGGGTGTGGGCAATACTGTTGCCGTGGACGGTACAATACCGTTCGGGTATGCCACTCCAAGGAACGATGAGGTCATGATTCCGTAACAGCCGTCTCCTGCAACATGGCACCCGATCCTGCCGATACCGTATCCCAGCGCCATTGGGGGCGCGGCAGCGTCAGCAATCTCCAGGAAGTTTTCTCCCTTTTTTTTCAGGTATATCCCGGATGCGATTATTGCGAAAACAAACCCGCCGTAAACTGAAAGACCTGCCCCTGAAAAGATCATCTCAGCCGGGTCCCTGAAGAAGAGGTCCAGATTTTCCAGTATATGGAATACTTTTGAGCCGATTATTGCGGTTGGAATTATGAGCAGGAGCATTGTATAGGCTAGCTCGTCGTCTTTACCCCGGATCTTAAGTTCCCGTTCCAGGAGCATAAAGGCCAGGTAGAATGCAAGCCCCAGCATTACGCCGTAACCGCCGATTTTTATGAACTTGTACTGGAAAAGAATCGGATACATCTGTGGTTCCCCTCAGTAGATGATTTGCCGGGGCAAAGTGTAACCAAAACAGCCCCGGAGTCTCTAACCTTGTGGGGCATGTGAATCATATGTCAAGTTTAATTTGCACATGGTTCAGGTCCCTCTGTTCGCTCATTTTTTTTATTTGTAATTATTACCCCGCTTTCATATTATATCGCCTGAATTACCTGACAGGGCAGGAGCATTATGGACGAAAAAGAAAGAATCGTATTAATCCGTAACGGCAACAGGCTTTTTAATGAGGGAAAGATTGAGCAGGCTGCAAAAATATTCGAGACCACCTCATACAGGGACGGCATTACAAGGATAGCGGACCACTATTTTTACGACAGGCGCCTTCCACTTGTGGCACTCAGGTATTACCGCATGTCAAAGCGGCAGGACAAGGTGAATGAAATACAGGAGCGCATGATATTCGCCCTGGGCAGACTTCTGGGAAGAGACACCGGCATGAAGGTCGAGCTCCCGCCCCTGAAGGTTTCTCCTAAACTGAAGATCCTGGCAGAGGAGATATTAAGTAAAAATTCAACTAACGTGGAAAATGATGACTGACAGGGAAAAGAAAATGAGAAAGAAACATACACGCAGGATAAAGAGTCAAAGGCTGTGGGCGGCCGCATTAATTATAACAGCGGTTGTCCTCTGCTTCAGCAGTGCCGGGGCTGAGATTGAAAATGCCGGAACATACCTCCGCAAAAACGTGGTGACCAGGACCCTGAGCAATGGAATAACCCTTATCATGCTCAACAGGGGATACGCACCCACACTCGCATTCGAGATATCCTTCAGCGTGGGCTCATCCGATGAAGAATACAGGACAATTGGAACGGCCCACCTGCTCGAGCACATGCTTTTCAAGGGAACGGACAGGCTGGGCACCACCGATTATGAGAAGGAGAAGGTGATCCTGGATGAGATCGAGGCGGTAGGCGAGACCATTGACCGCCTCAGGCTTTCCAGCCCGGATAACACCATGATCCCGGGTCTTGAAAAACGGCTGCGCCTTTTACAGGAGAAACACAGGGCATACGTGGTCAGCTCCCCTTATGACAGGATATACACCGGGAACGGCGGGGTCGGGTTCAACGCATCCACATCCCGCGACAAGACAGGCTATTACATTGAACTGCCGGCCTCAAAACTGGAGCTGTGGGCGCGCACTGAATCGGAAAGGCTGCGTAATCCGGTGCTGCGAGAGTTTTACCTTGAGAGGAACAACGTTCTTGAAGAGCGCCTGATGCGCTATGACTCAAGCGCGTCCGGCCGCCTTTTTGAGCAGTTTCTTGCTGCAGCCTATTCAGCCCATCCCTACAGGCACCCCATAATCGGCTGGAAGTCTAATATCCCCTACCTCTCCATCAAGGACGTGAGGAAATTCTACCGTGACCACTACATCCCCTCAAGGATGACCATTACCATTGTGGGTAAACAGGATACTGAAAAGACATACAAAACAATAGAGCAGTATTTCGGAAAGATCAGGTCCAGGCCCGATCCCCCGCGTACTGCCATATATGAGCCTGAACAGCCGGGGGAAAAAAGGATAATTGTAAACTTTCCTGCAAATCCCTCCATGATAATCGGCTGGCACAAGCCCTCTTATCCTGCGCGCGCGGATTATGTTTTTGACGTGATACAGGAATTACTGGCAGGCGGCAGGTCTTCACGCCTTTACAGGTCGCTTGTTGTTGAGAAAAAACTCGCCTCTTCAGTCAGCGCCTGGAACGGGGCGCCTGGCGCGCGCTATAACAACATGTTCGTTGTGCTCGCGTCACCGCAGAGCCCGCACAGCGCGCGCGAGGTGGAAGAGGCGGTGTACAGTGAAATCGAGTCCATGATCAGGCAGGTCAGCGGACAGGAACTGCAAAAGGTCATCAACAGCATGGAGTCTGACCTTATCTTCAGCCTGGCGTCAAGCAGCGGGCTCGCCAGTCTCCTGAGCTACTACCAGACTGTTTTCGGTGACTGGCGCTATGCTGCGGAATACATGGAAGCAATAAAATCTGTGACCCCCGAAGAGATTAAAAAAGAAGCGGAAAAGTATCTTACACCCAAAAACAGGGTTGTGGCCATACTGAAGGACAGCAGGAGGGAGGAAACAAAGTGAATATGAAGAGATTATTACTGGCAGCTGTTTTTGGAGCCATGACGGCCTTTCCCCCCGCTGACATGGGTTTTTCCGCTGAAAGGCAGGGGGCCTTTCCCAGGATAGAACTGCCGCCGGTCAGCAAGGAGGTGCTGAAAAACGGTGTACGCCTTATATATGTACGCGATGAACTGCCGCAGGTATACCTGAGCGCGTCCGTGGATTTCGGCAGCCTTCACGAAAAAAAGCAGACAGCGGGCCTGTCTGAACTTACCGCTAAAACCCTTTCCCTTTCAGGCTCAGCAAAGTACCCTGGCAGCAGCCTGTACAGGAAGGTTGAATCCATGGGCGGGAGGCTCTCTGTTGCTTCATCATGGGAGTCCACTGTTATATCAATACGCGTGCTGAAGCGTTTCAAAAATGAGGCCTTTGATATACTTGCTGACCTTGTGGCAAATCCGGCATTCAGCAGGGAGCACTTTGAAAGGGCAAAGGAACTTACCAGTGAGAGTATCCGCAGGAAATATGACAACCCTGCAGGGATAGCATTTGAAAAGGCAAGGGAGATACTTTTTGACGGGGACGGGTACGGCTCTGCCCCGACAGAGGAAAAGATTAAAGGATATACACTTGATGATATAAAGGCCGCGTGGAAGCGTTATTATACTGCCGGTAATATAATTGTGGGCGTGACAACATCCATTGACTATGACGAGGTGCGGGGACTGGCGGATAAGGACTTTTCCGGCTGGAGGAAAGGGGAAAAGTCCGGATACAGTATTAACAGCAAACACCTCATAGATGCCCTTGCGGTAAACTCGGGCAATATATACCTTTTTGAAAAGGACGTTCCCCAGGCTACAATTGTCATGGGAACACTTGCTCCGCCTGTGCAGTACAGCGGCAATTACGCCCTTGACGTGATGAATTATGTGCTCGGTGGAGGTTCTTTTAATTCATGGCTCATGAGCGAGGTAAGGGTAAAGCGGGGGCTGGCCTATTCAGTCCAGTCTGTGCTGCGTGCGCGTCAGAAAACAGGCGTGTTTCTGGCATTCGCTCAGACAAAAAACAAATCAGTGAATGAAGTACTGGGTATCATGAAAGC
>Ga0272441_10007563_pt1 | contig 17615 bp, 18 predicted proteins | sample SSMProp6N_FD_193582 | JGI IMG/M metagenome (GOLD analysis project Ga0272441, IMG submission 193582) | Marine sediment archaeal communities from Little Sippewissett salt marsh, Falmouth, MA, United States - SSM-Prop-6N | ecosystem: Environmental > Aquatic > Marine > Wetlands > Sediment ... | reverse complement strand
TCCATCTTCCATTTCAAGGATCCGGTCAGTCCTGTCGGCAAAATCCTTGTCGTGGGTTACAATGAGCAATGAGAGGCCCTGTTCTTCCTTAAGTTGTTTAAAGATCTGGAATACGTTTTCCGAATTATAGCTGTCAAGGTTCCCGGTAGGCTCATCTCCCATCAGGATAGCCGGGTTGTTAATCAGGGCACGCGCAATGGCCACCCGTTGTTTTTCACCTCCTGATATTCGGGAAGCTTTTTTGGTGGCAAGCTTCTCGATATGGAGCATTTTGAGTTTTTCCATGGCATCATAACGGATCTCTTCCAGGGTTTTTATACCCAGTTTCTGAGCGGGAAGCATGACGTTATCCAATACGCTGAAATCCAGGAGCAGGTAGTGGAACTGGAATACAAAGCCGATGTGCTGGTTGCGCAGCCGGGATAAATGCGTTCGGGCCTGGCCGGAGACCAGCTGGCCTTTCAGGTAGAGGGATCCGGTGTAATTGGTGTCCATGGTGGAAAGGATATAGAGCAGGGTGGATTTCCCGGAGCCCGATTTCCCCATAATGCTGGTAAATTGGCCTTCTGGCAAGCTGAAGCTGATGTCCTTAAGCACATGGAACCGTACGGGTTTTTCAAAATACTTGTCGATATGTTGGGCTTCCAGGACAGTTTTCATATACGATCAGTTTCCCCGGATGATACGCACGGGATCTACCCTTTTCGCCTTGGCAGCGGGCAGGTATCCGGCGATGAATGTCGAGATCATGGCAAAGGTGATGCCGATCAGGTAAAACAGGGGGTTGTGGTTTACCGGGAAGGTGGATATGGTGGGGAGGGCCTCCGTTTCAAAGGGAAGCGTATCTATTAGATGGCTTAGGCCAAAACCGATCAGAAGCCCGGTCAGGCCACCGAATAATCCAATCAGCAGTGCCTGGCTCATAAAGATGTTCTGCACATCCAACCCTGAAAACCCGGTCGCTTTCAGGATGGCGATGTCGTTCATCTTTTCGTAGATCAGCATGTTAAGAATATTATAGATCCCGAACCCCGCCACGATCAATAAGGTAATGGATACGGCATAGGTGATCATGTTTCGTATGGTCGTGCCGGTCTCAAACTGGGCATTGGCATCCTGAATGTCCCTGGCCCGAATCCCGAACTGCCTTTGCAGTTCCTCTGCCATCGGAGGGGCGTGCCGAATATCCTGGAGCTTGATGTTTATATCCGTAATATAGGTCGTGGCTTCTCCCATGATCCGCTGAACGGTTTTCAGGTTGGCATAGCTCTGGGTGTTGTCGATATCCGCAATGCCGCTCTGATAGAACCCGACAATCTTCAACGGGAATACACTTCCGGCTGGAGTACTAATCTGAATTCTGTCGCCAAGGTTCAGGGACATTTTTTTTGCCAGGCCGATTCCCAGGATGATGCCATTGTCCGAATTCGCCAGTTCTCGGGGGCTTCCCTCTACAATATAATCCCCTATGCTTGACAGGCGCGCCTCCTCCAGGATATCAACCCCTATCAGCACACCTCCCAGATCAAGGGGGCCTGAAAGGTAAAAGATCTGGGCCCTCAACTGGGGGCTGGCTCCCAGGACCCCGGGCTGTGATTTGAGGTATTTCAATATGGGCAGGGCATTGTGGATCTTCAACTGGCCCTGTTTTGGCTTCACGGAGCGCACTTGCAGCAAGTCTTCGCTAAAATCAAACGACCGCTCCAGGGGCTGTGTTGGGGAGGGTTGAACTTCATTATACAGGTGGATATGGGGGGTCTGGTTCAGGATAAGGTCATCCAGCATTTTGTTGAGCCCTGTCATAAAACTGACCAGGGTGATGTAGGCCCCAATTCCAAAGGTTACGCCAAGGGATGCCGTTACCGTGGACTTCATCTTGGTCAACAGGTGGGTTCTGGCAATGCTAAGGATCAGGCGCCACTGGGTCATTGAACAGGTTTTAAGAGTTCTGTACTTGCCTCCAGACCCGAAATGATCTCCACCCGGTCCAGGGTTTCCAGACCGGTTACCACGTGTCGCATACCGCCGGGGGTGAGCACGCTGTCCTCGGTGGCCAGGTAGGCCTTCGGGATGGTCAGAACGCCTTGTTTGCGGGCAATTACAATATTTGCCTCCCCGGACATTCCGGGATAGAGCACCTCAGGAGCAGCCTCGAATCTCGCTTCCACAAGAAAGGTTTGGGTTCGCTCATCTTTCTGGGGATAGATCTTTGAGACCAGGGTCTCAAAGATGGTATCGGGATAGGCATCAAGGGCAATGAGTGCTTTCTGGCCCGGTTGCAGGCTTACCACATCGACCTCATCGACCAGCAATTCTACGATGAAAGTCTTCGGGCTGCCCAGCAGTGCCAAAGGCTCGTTGGGGATTACGAGCTCCCCGGGTTCCTTGTAAAGGGCATAGACCTTCCCGTGGATGCCGCTGCGAACCGTGTAGTCTTCCTGGTTTACCCTGCTGGACTCGTAGGTGTTCCGCGCCTGGATCATCTGGGTCCTGAGCTCTTTCTTCATGCGCTGATATTCACTCCTCAGCTTCTGCAGCTGATTGCGGGACCGTTCATAAGCCAGCTTCCGACTTTCATACGTGGCCTGTGACCCGATGTTCTGGGACCAGAGTTTCTCCTGTCTTCTGAAATTCACGGAGTCATCCCGGAAGGTGAGTTCGGCGGTGCGGATCTGGACCTCCATATCCTTCAGGGGGGTGGCGTTCCCCAGGTAGTTCTGTTCGGCCAGTTCCATCTGCAGTCGGGCATTCTCCGAGGTCAGCCGGGGCGACTGGTCCGTGATATGAAGCAGGGGGGACCCGGGCCGTACCAGATCTCCTTCCTCGATCAGGTTTTTATCCAGAATACCGCTGACTGCCGCATGAACACGGTACATGCTGTCCGGTTGAACGGTGGCAGAGGCATATACGGAAGCGGTGATATCCCCTTTTTCCGGATGGATGGAGTCTTGTTTTCCATCGCAACCCAACTGGAGGTTCACAAGCAAACTTAAACCCAAAACACCATGTAACCATCTCATTTTCATGGGAGATACCTTAAGATACGATGAAGTTACTCCGGTTTAGGGGCCCTCCCTATGATAAATCTCATTTTGAAAGGTTTGATGCAGAGATTTAAAAACTAACAAATATCATATGGTCAATACTAAAGGCAATCTAGATTGCGGGCCATAACTGACATCTATGAAAGAACTAACTGCAGTTTTAACTCGAAAAGTGACCCGTGCCAGTTTTGTGTCCGCTGCCCTGGGGGTGGTCTATCTGTGGTTCGGGTTCCTGAAATTTTTCCCGGGCCTTAGCCCTGCTGAAGCCCTTGCAGGTTCCACGATCCAAACCCTGACCTTTGGCTGGATTGAACCCTCCGCCGGTTTGATTTTGCTCGCAATTTGGGAAGTGGGGATCGGCCTGCTGCTGCTCACCGGGGCCTATAAGAAATGGGCACTCATGGCAGCCCTCGTGCATATTTGTTGCACCTTCACTCCGTTAGTGTTTTTTCCTGAAATGTGTTTTACCGCCTTTCCCTTTGGCCTCACCCTGGTAGGGCAGTATATTTTGAAGAACCTCGTATTTCTGGGTGTAATGGTGGTTCTATTGAAGCGTGATCTGCCGTCCTGAGCAAGTATCTTATAAATGTCCTTCAATAGCACTGAGGATTGCGTCCTTGGGTAGTACACCAGATTGCTTCCACAGCACTTTTCCCTCCTTGAAAAGCATCATGGTAGGTACCCCCCGAATCTGAAACCTGCTTGCAATGGCGTTGTTGGCGTCTACATCGATTTTGAGGATTTTCAAACGGTCGCCCATTTCCTGTTTAACATCCTTAAGGATGGGCGTAAGCATTTTACAGGGCGCGCACCAGTCTGCGTAAAAATCGATCAGCACAGGGGTTTCAGACTGTATGATCTTATTGAAAGAACCTTTCATTTGAACCAATTAACCTTTCAAATTTAGCGAATTTCCGGAATAGATAACCCTGATGTAAATCATATCCCGATCCTTTCAATTTGCGTACATTTAATAGTGCAATAAAGAAAGCTTAGATGGGATTACGAATCGCGATACCGACGGATTTCTCGAAGAATGCCTACCAGGCTGCTCACTTCGCCCTGGATTTATTCCGGGATCAGGAATGTACCTTCTACCTGACCCATACCTATACACCTGCATTTTACAGGGCTGAGTACCTTTTGCATAGCCCCGGGCAAATTGGACTTGGGGATTTTTACCGCGAACGGGTGATGAAAAAGCTTCGCAAATATGAAAAACAGCTTCGGCTTAAAGCTTCCGAGTCTCATGATTTTTTCTGTCATGCTGCATTTAATTCCCTGGCCGAAGAGCTCAATGAAATGGGCAGGAAGGAAACCCTGGATCTGGTCGTGATGGGGACCCAGGGCGCAACCGGGGCCAAGGAGGTCATTTTTGGCACCCATGCCGTGCAGGTGCTTCACAAGGCCAGCTGTCCGGTCCTGGTAGTACCGGAAGAAGCCGAAGTCAGCGCCCTGCAGCACATCCTTTTCCCAACGGACTTTACTCCGAACTATGAAAAATTGCAGCTCAAGGTACTCTTGGGCATGTTGGGACGGCCTGGTATATCACTACACGTGTTGCACGCCTTTACGGAAGCGGATTCCGAACCAGAGCGACTACAATCCCGACGGCAATTGGAAAAGATCTTGCATCCTTTCCGGGCAGAGATCATCGAAACAGGGGAGACAGATATCGTCCGTGCGATCAATCAATATGCCCGGCAGGTACCTGTACAACTGCTGGTGATGGTCAGGAATGAGCATACCTTCCTGGAGAACCTGTTGGTCACGCCGGTGATTGATCTCATCGGCTTTCACAGCAAGATTCCTTTCATGGTCCTCCCGCCCCCAGCCGGGGAATAATAGGATATGAAAAGATTCGGATATAACCAGAAATACGTAATAAATGAAACGAATAGGCGTCTGGATGGACAAAAAACAAGCAATTCTTGTTGCCCAAAACAAGGGTGAATACGAGATGCAGACCATCCCATCTGAACTTGAATTCTTTAATCCCAAGGGAGGTTCCCGGTCCAAAACCCGCTGGGGTCCTCAAGAGGTAGTGCATGACAGCAAGTATACCGAAAGGGAAAATCATCAGCTCAGACAGTATTTTGACCGTCTGGCAGCTGCCCTGACCGAAGCCGAGGAGATCGTGCTTTTTGGACCCGCAGGGACCAACGCCCAGTTCAAGAACCGGCTGGATGCAGCTTTTCCGGGTTTGGCTTCCCGGGTACTTGATGTTCTAACGGCTGACAGCATGACTGAAAACCAGGTCAAGGCACTGGTGCGGGATTATTTTGAGTCTAAGTAATTCGTATAAGGGAGCTCGAAGGATGAATGGGTCCACAAAAATCATAAAGACCTCTGGAGAAGCCGTGCGTTTTTCTGCGGGAAAACTCAGGAAATCCCTGCGTCATAGCGGGGCTCCTCCCGGAGTGGTGGACAAAATTGTAAAAAAAGTTACTGCGGAAGTGTATGAAGGGATGTCTACCCGTGAGATCTACAACCGGGCCTTCGCCCTATTAAAGAGCTACAAAAAACCCTGTGCTTCCCGATACAAGCTCAAGAAGGCCATATACGAACTCGGCCCGACCGGTTTCCCATTTGAAAAGTTCATCAGTGCGGTTCTCGCACACTCAGGCTATGAAACAAGTACCAACCAAATCTATCAGGGCAATTGCGTGGCACACGAAATTGATGTGGTTGCCAGGCGGAAGGAGGGGGTGACCCTGATCGAATGCAAGTTTCACTCAGATGAGGGCAGGAAGTGCAATGTTAAAGTTCCACTGTACATCTATTCGAGATTTCAGGATATTTTTCAATGGGGGAATCAACGGGGGGATACCTCCCAAATCCTGAAGCCGGGATGGGTAGTCACCAACACCCGTTTCACCGGGGACGCTCAGCAGTATGGCAAATGCGCGGGCCTATACCTGCTGAGCTGGAATTATCCGCCCAAAAACAGTTTGAAGCGCCGCATTGATCGTTCTGGCCTCTATCCCGTTACGGTAAGCACCCTCCTGAGTTCCCGGGAAAAGGAATTTTTACTGGATCGCGGAATCGTCCTTTGCAAGGAATTGCTGCAGAAGCCATTCTACCTGGACCATCTTGGAATCTCCGACGTAAGGAAAAAGCGCATCCTGGGGGAGTTTGAGCAATTAACAGGTCTTTTTTGAGCGGTATGAGCATAATGAGGTTACATTTTTGGGGGGCAGCGGGATGCGTAACCGGATCCAAGTTCCTGCTGGAGGCAGGAGACAAAAGGATATTGGTGGATTGCGGGATGTTTCAGGGGCTCAAGGCCCGGAGGTTGCTTAACTGGGAATCCTGGCCCCTCCCACCTGATACCCTGGATGCGGTGCTGATCACCCACGGGCATTTAGACCATGTAGGGATGCTGCCACGGCTGGTGCGGGATGGATTTTCCGGACCGATCTATGGAACGGCCCCCAGCCTCGAGGTCGCCCGGATCGTGATGGAAGATAGCGCGAAGATTCACTTAGAAGAGGCTGAACGGGCCCGTAAAGAGGGATACAGCAAGCACGACAACCCCCTTCCGCTATATACCCCGGAAGATGCCAGGGCAGCCATAGCATTGTTCCGGGTAATCCCGAAAGATACCTGGGCCGATGAAATCGATGGGCTTCGATTTCGATTCCGGTACAACGGGCATATTCTGGGAGCCTGCTTTATCGAGGTGGAACTGCGCGGCAAACGCCTGGTCTTTTCCGGAGACATCGGCCGGCGGGAAGATTCTTTACTGTCTCCTCCCGAACGCCCGGATGTTGCAGATATTCTGCTGCTGGAGAGTACTTATGGCCACAAAAACCATCCGCATTCAGATGTTGAGGCACTGATGGCATCCCATATCAATGAAGCCGTTCGTGAAGGAGGGGTATGCATCATCCCCAGTTTTGCCGTGGAACGACTCCAGACGGTTATGTACCTCTTGTGGAAGATGATGATTTCCAATCGCATCCCGTCCTTGCCGGTTTATGTGGACAGCCCTATGGGCAGGAATGTCCTGGAGCTCTTTGAGCGCTTTCCCCATTGGCACCATTTACCTGCGGACGACTACCGCAGAATGCGAAGACAAATCCGAGTGATCAAAGAATACAGCGAAACCTGGAAGGCCATAGATGATCCCAGGCCCAAGGTCGTGGTAGCGGGTAGCGGCATGCTCAGTGGAGGGAGGGTGCTCACCTACCTTAGCCAGCTGCTCGATCGCCCCAATACGCGAGTCCTGCTGGTTGGATATCAGGCGGAAGGTACCCGGGGGCGAAAACTTCTGGAAGGCGCACATGAACTGAAGATCTTTGGAAAGTATATTCCCGTGGCGGCTCAGGTAGATGTCTTGGAAACGCTTTCCGCCCATGGGGATCAGTCTGAACTCTTGCATTGGGTATCGGCCTTAACGCGTCCTCCCCAGCATCTGTTCCTGGTTCATGGAGAACCTACTTCCCTGGACAGTCTTCGGGTTAAATTGCGGGAGGAAAAGGGGTGGAATGCACGTATACCCAATCTCTTTGACATAGTGGAAATCCCAATGGATTAACGCTGACCAAAATCATGTCCTGCTAAGGTTAGAATACGTATCTTTCTGAATAACAAAATGCGCTTTCCATGGAAAGTATCAGCCACCCTGTTCACCATTTTGATTCCCCGGATGACAAGCTCCAGGCGATCTCAAGGGATCTGGAGTTCATTGTAAATTTGCTGGGGGCTTCCATCTACAGTGGCGGGAGCCCGAACCTTTTTGAAAGGCTCCAGGAGTTCAGCGTGGAGGCTGCAGCATTACAGGAATCCCTTGGTGCGCTCGAATCGGAAAATGACGAGGACCTCCCTGAATTTGAAAGGCGCTTTTCACGTTGGAAGAACGGGGTTTATGAATTTATCGAAAGCAACATCTGAACAGATCAATCGGCAGCAAATTTCATCCATGGTCAGGAACCTGTTACACACTGGATTTAAAGCGCTACCCCTGCTGTGGTTGCTCCTGACCTTTCTGGGATGTGCAAGTATTAACGTAGAGCAAACCTACAAGAACCCGGATATTGTGCTCTTTCACGCCAACCGGGTATTGGTCGTTGGAATGACCCCTGATTACGGGTCACGGGAAAGGTTTGAATCCCAGTTGAAGGAGGAATTCAACAAGCGCGGAACTGAAGCCGTTAGGAGCATCGATCTTTTTGATGTGGAATTTACTGCTTCACAGCGCACAGAAGAGGAATTGGATAAAGTGGAAAAGCAGTTGCTGGACAAGGATTTCGATGCCATCCTCTTTACCAAGCTGGTCGATACGGAAACCAGTATCGCCTTGGGGGAACAAATTCAGGAAATAGGAAAAACCTATGACCGGTTTCGCGATGACTATCTGATACATCAGGGGATCTATTACAACCAGGATGATCCCCGGGGTCGGGAGGCGTACTTTGCAGAGACTTCCCTATATTGTATTTGCGTGGGAAAGCAGCGGGAATTGATCTGGCGTTCCAATGTCCGCATCAAGGAGACCCGTAATCAAAACAAGCTGATCCGCAAATACGTAAAACTGCTTATTTCTTCTTTGGAGCAGGAGCAACTGATCATTGGGCACGAACCTTTTTAGCAACGGACTTACAGCAGTGGGCTGAGTGTCCGGGCCGCCCCTTCACCCAGGCGATGCAGCAAAGGGCGCCGGGAGAAGGATTCGTAGTCCAGTTCGATACTGGCGTTGCAGTCGGCTTCAAAATACTTCCGGAGTTTTGTGGCCGTTTCCGCCTGATAAACCACGGCATTTACCTCGTAGTTGTGCTGAAAACTCCGGTCATCCACGTTTGCGGTACCGATGGTACATATCCGGTCGTCCACGGTGATGACCTTGCTGTGCAGGAATCCTTCCGGGTAGAGGAAGATCCGGATCCCCGCTTCTAAGAACCGTTGGAAATACGAACGGACACACCAGGAAACCAGGGTGCTGTCGGCTTTTTCCGAAAGCAATAGCCTGACATCAACCCCACTGAGCGCAGCTGTATGCAGTGCGATCATGATGGCATGGCTGGGGATGATATAGGGATTCGTGATATAAAGGTGGTTCCTGGCATTGTTGATCAGGAAAAAGTAGAGTTTTTCCATGGTGGCAAAATCATCGTCCGGTCCGGATGCCAGTATCTGTACCTTTTGGTTGCCAGGGATTTCAGGGAATACAGGAGCTCGAATCTCAAGGCGAATGCCGCTGACCAGTTCCCAGTCGTTGATAAACACGGTATCCAGGTGATGTGCGGCACTTCCCCGGATCATCAGGTTCATGTCCCTCCACAGCCCGAGGTTGCGATCGCCTTTCAGGTATTTATCTGAAATGTTGATCCCTCCGGTAAAGGCGGTTTTTCCATCGATCACAATGATTTTTCGATGATTCCGGTAATTGAGGGAGGTCAGGAATCTGCCGAATTTGTAGGGAAGGAAGTTATGGGCTTCTATGCCTGCATCCCGCAGGCGCCTGAGATAGGCCCGGCTGAGGGATAAACTGCCAATGCTGTCATAAATGAGCCGAACTTCCACCCCGGCGGCTTCCTTTTCGACAAAGAGCTCGAGGAGGCGATCGGCGAGCACGCCTTCTTCAAAAATATAATATTGTACATGAATGGTTTCCCTGGCAGCCTGCAGTGCCTCGAAGATACGCCTGAAGGTTCTTTCTCCATCCTTGAGGAGTTCGAGCTCGTTGTCCCCGGTAAGCGGATAGCCGGTTTGTGTCTCTATAAGCTTTTCAACCTGGCGCATCCTTTTGCTCTTTAAGGATATCCTGGCGGGATAGGGTTCCGGGAGGCGGATATGCTGGGAATAACTTTTCTGCTTTCGCCGGTTTCGACCGATCATCAGATATAAAAGGATGCCTCCTACTGGGATGGTGAAGATGGCTAACAGCCAAGCCAATGTCTTCGAGGGTCGGATTCCATTCAGTAGGAGGCTAACAACAATTGATATTGCAATCAGTATGTAAAGAACGCTGCTAATTAGGATCCACTCCACGCTACGGATTTTACTGTAAATCTACTGTAATTTCCGGGTAACAGGACTCGGGCGGATCACTTACATCAATTTGAAATTAATCGGTATGCTGTAAGGAACACTTACATTCTTGTTACGTTGCCTGCCGGGTGTCATAGTCGGCAGGGAAGCGATGATACGCGCCGCTTCCTTCTCCAGGGATGGGTCCGGACCACGGGTCCTGATCTGATTGATAGAACCATCGCTGGAAATGACGAATTGAACAAATACACGGCCCTCAATTCCGAGTTCTTCGGCTGTTTTCGGATACATGAAGTTTTTCTGCACGTGTTTCTGCATCATTTCGTTAAAACATAACTTTTTATCTGCGGCATTTTCACAACCGGGGAAAACCGGTACTTCTTCAATGATGGCAAAAGGCACTACGACATCTTCCTCTTCTTCCTCTACGTCAATGTCGGAAGCGTCGAGATCTACTTCTGCAATTACCGTTTCCTGGCTGATCTCTGTACTTTCAATTACGGTTTCCTCAACCTCCTCAGTATCTTCAATAACCTCGATCACTTCGGGAGCGGCCGGAGGGGGAGGGGGAGGAGCAGTACGGAGAATCTCCGTTTGGGGAACATCTTCATCCAGGGTTTCTACATCTACCAGTTGGACAATCTCGTCTTGGACGGTGTCATAGGTTTTGTACTCAAGTGCTCTCCAGGTAACGAAAAGCACAATAGTCAGGCCTATTACAAAATAGAGCCCACTATCTCGATTTAAATCGGCCTTGGGATTCTTTTTGACTTTCATGGCTGTTATCTTTTGGCTGTTACTAATATGGCAACAAATTACCCCCTATTTAGGGTTTGAACTATGATATTCGTCATATGTAAGCTGTTTTTTTGTGAAATCCTTAACTAAAGGATTGGATGAGGTAAAGGTAAACAGGCATGCCAAGGGTGATATTGAAGGGGAAAGTAATGGCCAGGGCCATGGGGAGGTATAGGCTGGGGTTGGCTTTGGGCACCGCCAGGCGCATCGCTGCCGGTACGGCAATATAGGAGGCACTTGCTGCCAGGATGGCAAATAGGAAGCGGTTTCCGGGATCTGTGATGAAGGAAGCGGTCACCACGGCGGTGATACAGCCGTTGATCAGGGGAACGATCAGGGCAAATACCAGGGCAAACCAGCCTTTTTTCAGGAGGGCCCCTATTTCAGCCCCACTGGTAATCCCCATATCCAGCAGGAAGACCGCGAGGAAACCTTTAAAAATATCTGTGGTGAAGGGCGCGATTCCTTCAGCCTGGTGTTCACTGGCCAGGAAACCAATCACCAGACTTCCCAAAATCAGGAGTACGCTGCCGTTGGTTACTGAATGCCTGAAAACCTTTGGCAAGGGAATGGCACAGCCAGATTTTTTGTCAAAAATGGCAATCAATAACACCCCCACTACAATAGAAGGGGCTTCCATGAGGGCCATCACGGCCACCATATGGCCGCCGTACGTCATTTGTTCGATTTCCAGGAAGGAGATAGCCGTTACAAAAGTCACGGCGCTGACCGAACCATATGAAGCTGCAATAGCCCCTGAATTGGCTACATTGAAGCGCCTTCTCAGGATAAAATAGGAATAGAGCGGTACAAATACGGCCAGGAATATCCCGAATAGCAAAGACCATAAGATTTCTGGGTCATATGGGCTGTGTGATAATTCCTGCCCTCCTTTAAAGCCAATTGAAAATAGTAAGTAAAGTGAAATGAACTTGGATGAGTTTGGCGGGATCTCCAGATCGCTCTTGAGCTGTACCGCCAGTATACCCAAGAAAAAAAACAGGAGGGCAGGATTCGTCAGATTGTCGACGAGCAAATGTAAATCCATATAAGGATTCTCGTGGGCTATGGGGTGAGGGTCGCCTTAATCGTTGTCGATGGTGATTTCCAGGATCCCATTGATCTTCAGGCACCGGCCTTGTTCTCTGGCCTGGCGCATAAAATTCCTGGCCAAAACTTTTTCGGCCTCCAGTTCTGCGATACGCTGATCGGCATAGGAGGTGTCTGCGCCAAAATGACCTTCACACCATCTCAGGCGTTGCAGTTTGTGGAAGTTGATCTTCTCATCCAAAAGGCCGAGAACGACGTCCGTGGCCTCCGAAGGGGTAAAACTTCCTTTAATCAGTTGTACCTTCTGTTCTGTGATAGGCTCAGCTGCTGTAGAATACTTATCGTTTTTCATGAGAGGTGTTTTTGGGTTCTGATTGAAGCTTAACCATACTTACAAGCCCCCAGACGCAGGTTACCGCGATGAGTTCCCTCATAAACAAGCTATCCAGGCTCCAGGAACAAAAAAGTAGGAGGCCCAGAAAAACCGCGGATGCCAAAACACCTATTTTTGTTTTGGAGATCACGGGTCGCTGCAGATTCGCATCAGAGGAACGTTTGGATTCTTCCCTCTCAAAGTCTGCGGTGTGCTTGTAGTTGAATGAATAAGCCATAAAACGCAATTTTCTGCTGCAAAGGTGGGATAAGAATTTTATATATTTTTATTTATATTTATGATAAAAAACATTAAATAAATTTATGAATTACACACTGAACCAACTCAATATATTCTATAAAATAGCTCAAAACCAGAGTATTACCAAGGCTGCAGAGGAACTCCATCTTACGCAACCCGCTGTGTCCATACAGCTGAAAAATTTTCAGGATCAGTTCTCCATTCCCCTGACGGAAGTGGTAGGTCGGAAATTATACATTACCGATTTTGGAAAAGAGATCGCGGCCGCTGCGGAGCAGATCATTCATCAGGTGCAGGCCATCGACTACAAGACCCATGCCTTCGAAGGGAAAATAGCCGGAAGGCTAACGATTTCAACGGTTTCCACGGCCAAATACGTCATGCCTTATTTCCTGACGGATTTTATGGATGCCAACCCTGGGGTAGACCTGGTGATGGATGTCACCAACAAACAAAAGGTAATCCGCAGTCTGGAGGAGAACCAGGTGGATTTTGCCATGGTATCCGTCCTTCCCGATCATCTGAAGATTAACCGTGTGGAACTCATGCAGAACAAACTCTACCTGGTGGGAGGAATGGCCCGAATGCGCCCTAAGCGCTTATCGGCCATGGGGATTTTGAAGGAACAGCCTTTGATCTACCGGGAGCCTGGTTCAGCCACCCGCAATGCGATGGAGGCCTTTATGGCGCAAAAGGAAATTCAAAACCCCAGAAAACTGGAACTGACCAGCAATGAGGCTCTTAAACAGGCTTTGATTGCCGGACTAGGATATTCCATCATGCCCCTGATCGGACTTAAAAACGAACTCAAGAACAAGGACCTTGAAATCATTCCCATGCGCGGGCTTCCGGTGATTACCCACTGGAATCTCATTTGGCAGCAATCCAAGAAACTCTCACCTACTGCCCTGGCCTATCTCACCTACATAAATTCCGAGAAGGACCGGATCATCCGGGAGCGTTTTGACTGGTTTGAGAAATATTAGACGGCCGGGGGGGCGAGCTAAACTGCATTTAGAGCTCAATATCAATCACGCACCCCCGTCCAGGGGGCCACGAAGTCTCGACCCGGGCAGTAACTAATCCCAGATAGCTTCCCGTTTTCCATGTATCCGGAATGATAGTATGCATGGTTTTGGTCTCGGGTGGTGAAGGCAAAATAAAGATTACCCCAGTTCCGGTTAAGACGAGCGTCTTCCACAATACTCCCATAAAAGGACCCCTGAAAGGTGTTTCCGCTGATTCGGTCCACCTGAAAATTCTGAAAATAGGGTTCTGCATCTGGAGTGGGCCTGAGATCGATGGTCCAGATACCGATGAGTGATTCCCCGCCGGAGGGTATCGCAGCATCATCTAAGCAGCGCTCCTGATAGAACCGGAACACAGCTTCTACTTCGGTTAGTTCCTTGTTCCTGATGACTTCCACCAGTTCCGGGCAACCTTCGAAATACTGTTGCAGGCGTTCCCGTTTTAGGCCTAACACCCCCTGGGTGACCCGGACCATCTGCCGACTTCCCTCCAGATGGAAAAGGGGATAGTAGTCCAAGAAATCGTTGTCGTCGTGCACAAACTCCTGATGGTACCAGGTCAGGTTCCCTTTTCGTCTTATCACCCGCAGGAAGGTTTGTTCCGCCCCGGGCTCCACATAATAGCGAAATCGGAAAAAAGCCGCATCTTCCCTGACCGGCAGGGATTCGTAAACCCTGTTTCCTGCCTTATACCCAAGGATGTCCTCTGGTCCGTATTTCCTTTTGGATTTATTTGGGCCTTTGAATCGGATACGATTAAGGATTTCCACAAAAGGCTCCGCAGACCGGTCCCTTACCAATCCCTGGATAGTATCTCCCTCCAGGCTGATGATGTACCCGGACTCATAGCCATTATTCTGGGCTGTGGCAACCTGAGCCAAACATAAAAGAAGGCAGGCAAGAAAGCACGGAGCAAAAGGGTTAACAGAAAGATACCTGGGTATTTGCATAGCTACATGGTCCTGACACAAAGAAGCACAAGGATCGTTCCAATGGTGTTCCGATTGGATAACGGAACAAAATCTTCGCCAATCTCCCCCATCTTATCGGGAACCCTCCAGGTGTTTAAGTCAGGAACCGTAGGTTAGATGCCTGTCTCTCACCCGCCCGAAACGGGTAAGCACCATATCCGCCAGATAATTCTGATAGACGCGCCAGGGTCGTTTAGAGCCATTTTTGGGCAGGATGTCTTTTGCCCGTTTCATATACCCGGAATCGAGGGGAAGGAACTCCTCAGGCCGAACATCGGAAGGAACTTCCGGTACCACTACTTCATAACCCTTGCGGTCCATATAATTCAGAATGCGGCAAACCAGGTTGGCAGTCAGGTCCGTTTTCAGCGTCCATGAATTGTTGGTATACCCAAAGGCGATGGCAAAATTCGGAACACCGCTCATCATCATTCCCTTGTAGACCAAAACCTCATGAGTGTCCAGGGGTTTTCCGTCTATTGAGATCCGGGCACCCCCCAGGAGCTTCATTATCAGGCCGGTGGCCGTTACGATGATATCCGCTTCCAGGATATCTCCGGATTTCAGGGCAATCCCCGTTGGTGTAAAGTGTGCAATTTCCTCGGTGGCCACATCGGCTTTTCCGGCCTTGATGGCCCTGAAGAGATCCCCATCCGGGATCACACAGAGGCGCTGATCCCAGGGATTGTAGGTGGGGTTGAAGTGTTTTCCCACTTCATAGCCCTCAGGCAGTTCACTGGCCGCCCCCTTCATCAGGAGGTTTTTCATGCCATTCGGGAACATGCGCGAATACCCGTAAAGGGCCATGGTGAGGGTCAGGTTTCTCCATCGGGTCAGACGGTAGGCCAGGCGCCCCGGCAGCCATTTTTTAAGGGCGATATAAAGGCCATTCCGGTTGGGTAATTTCATGACATAGGTAGGCGAGCGCTGTACCATAGTAACGTGGGCGGCTTTTTCAGCCAGGGTGGGGACCAGGGTCACCGCCGTGGCCCCACTGCCAATGACGGCTATCCGCTTATCTGAATAATCCAGGTCTTCAGGCCAGAATTGGGGATGCACGATGGTGCCCTTGTAGGCCTCCTCTCCATCAAATCTGGGTCGGTAACCCTCTTCATAGCTGTAGTATCCGGCACACATATAGAGGAACCGGGTCTTCAGGAGGGAAGCGGAGCTTCCATGAGCCACCTCCAGCGTCCAGCAGGCCTCTTCCCCGGACCAGTTTGCCGAAAGCACTTTGTGGCCAAAGCGGATATGTCGGTCGATGCCATTCTCCTGAGCCGTTTGCTTCAGGTAATTCCTAATGGATTCCCCATCTGAAAGGGACTGGGGGTTTTCCCAGGGCTTGAACCGGTACCCGAAGGTGAACATGTCCGAGTCCGAGCGGATCCCGGGATACCGGAACAGGTCCCAGGTCCCCCCGATCCGCTCCCGAGCCTCCAGGATGGCATAGGTCTTGCCCGGGCATTTTTCCTGCAGCCAGTAGGCGGTGCCGATACCGGAGATGCCGGCACCGACAATAACCACGTCAAACAATTGGTTTTCTTTCTGCTCCATTTCTGTCTATTTGAAAACCTTCAGGTACTGTACCTTCGGCTCAGCCTCGGGACTCAGGGTAAATCCCACCCACAAGGTGTCCTTCTCCCCGTACAGGTCAAACGTTCCTCTAAGTTGGTTCCAGGGTTGCATATCTCCAAATCCGGTGATCGCGCCAGCCTGTTCCAGCAAAGGTTGGATCTCGTCCATCCGCCTTTTTTTATCCGCATCCAGGAAAAAACTCTCAGCCATGATCTCTGCTTCCAGGGATGCATCCCCGGTTTTGATCCACTCCACCACCTGTTCCTGCCGGGTTTTCAAGATCTGGGAAATTCCTGTTTGTCTCGGTTGCAAGTCCAGTTCTTTAAACAGCAGTTTAACGATTTCCTCGTAGGGCCAGGGGGAGGTGTAGGTCACGTTGCAAAAGGCCATCAGCCCAATCCCGAGGTCCGGGTAGAAGACGTAGTTGCTGCCAAAACCAGGTAGGGCCCCCCCATGGGAAACCCTCCTGGTCCCGTGACAGTTTTCCATGATACTTAGTCCATAGCCATAGCCGGAAATTACCGCACAGGGTTCATCGTTCCAATCCTTTGCTTCGGCATTGAGCCTGGGGTAATGGGCTTCGTGCATTTTCCTGACGGAACTCCGCCGGACGGGGCCGTCCTCGGGGCCACTCCGGGGCGGCCAGGCCGAGAGGTGAAAACTGACGTATTTGCTGAAGTCTTCGATGGAGGTGATCAGGCCGCCCATAGCACCATAGCTTCCATCGTGTAACATAGGAGCCAGGGTAAGGCTATCCCGGGCATAGCCAATGGCAAGCTGATCTTCAGGCACTTTGCTGAATTCCCAGTAAGTCTCTGTCATGCCCAGGGGCTGCAGGATATTCGTTTTGATGTATTCCTGATAGGGGATGCCAGAAGCATTGGAAATGATCATCCCCAGGATTGCGTATCCTGTATTGCTGTATTCAAAGCGGTGTGAGGGAGGGTTGGAGAAACTGATCCCCCCGTTGATAAGTTCCTGCAGCATGGAAACCGGTTCGTCCAGCTGCCGGTCCCCCCAGGGGTTGTCCTCCGGGAATCCCGCTGTCATCGTCAGCAGGTTCTCCACGGTGATGGGCGGGGAGTCGCTGGTGGGGTAGGCGAGGTTGGCCATTTCGGGTACGTGCCTATAACCCGGATCTTGCAGGCCTACCTTCCCTTCTTCCACCAGCTTCATGATCGCCATGGCGGTGAAGCTCTTGGTCATGGAGGCAATCCGGAAGGCTGATTTTGTAGTGGCGGGCAGGTTCCGTTCCCGGTTGATCACACCCAGGGCTGAATCCACCACCAGCTCGCCGTCCACCACAATTCCGTAGGCAATCCCCGGGATATTTTTTTCTTTGGCATGATTTTCTAAAAGCTGGTGGAGTTTGGGCCCTATGGACTGGATCTGCGCCACCCTGGTATCCCTATCAAAGGAAGCAGGTACATAGGTGCTCGATACATTCATGGATGCTTGTGGTTCCGGGGGCTGGCTTTGGTCTGTTTTGCAGGCAATCAGGCAGCAGCTGGCAAGGAGGAGT
>Ga0272441_10007561_pt1 | contig 17616 bp, 12 predicted proteins | sample SSMProp6N_FD_193582 | JGI IMG/M metagenome (GOLD analysis project Ga0272441, IMG submission 193582) | Marine sediment archaeal communities from Little Sippewissett salt marsh, Falmouth, MA, United States - SSM-Prop-6N | ecosystem: Environmental > Aquatic > Marine > Wetlands > Sediment ... | reverse complement strand
CTGGCTCGACCGCGCCGGGCTCCGGCTCGGCAAGGCATTCTTCGACGACCTGCCGCGCCACAAGCCGTACGACGCCGTCGCACGATACGGTGGCCCGGTCCTCGTCGTGCACGGCACGGACGACCAGTCGGTTCCCCTCGGCGACGCCGAGGAGTACGTCCGCGTCCTCGAAGCCCGAACCCGCGCCGCGACCGACCACCTCTTCGTCCCCGGCGGCAATCACGTCTTCGCCAACTGGGACCATCGCCAGGCGGTCTTCGGGAAGACCGTCGCGTGGTTCCGCGAACACCTGTGACACGGGGAGGGAAGGGAAGCGGTAGCCATGTTCATCGACATTCACTGCCACGTGCGGCGCGTCCCCGGTTTCCCGCGCGACGGCAAGCCCGCCTATGCCACGCCGGAACAGCTCATCGCGCGGTACGACGCACTGGGCATCGAGCGCGGCGTGCTCCTGCCTGGGGTGAGCCCGGAAGCCTCTTACCAGCCGCAATCCAACGAGGAAGTCCTGGCGATCGCGGCCGAGTATGCCGGCCGGTTCATCCCGTTCTGCAACGTCGATCCGCGGGCACTGATGAACTCGGCCGACGCGCCGCTCGGCAACATCCTCCGCTTCTACAGGGACCGTGGCGCCAAGGGACTTGGCGAAGTCACGGCCAACCTGCCGATCCTCGACCCGATGGTCCAAAACCTCTTCGGGCATCTCCAGGACGTGGGCCTGCCGGTCACGTTCCACATGGCGGCGCAGATCGGAGGCCTCTACGGACTCTACGACGATCCCGGTCTGCCGCAACTGGAACGCTCGCTCATGTTTTTCCCGGACCTGGAGTTCCTCGGCCACTCGCAGACCTTCTGGGCCGAGATCGCCAGACTCGACAAGCCCGCCGACCGCTACGGGTACCCCGATTACCCCGTCGCGCACGAGGGCGTCGTTCCGAGGCTGATGCGGCAATACCCCAACCTCTACGGCGACCTGTCGGCCCACAGCGGCTACAACGCGCTGGCCCGCGATGCCGACCACGCGGGGCGCTTCCTGAACGAGTTCCAGGACCGACTGCTCTTCGGAACGGACATCTGTGCCCCGGAGACGCCGGCGCCGCTCGGGGAGTTCCTCGTCGGTCTGCGCGACCAGGGACACATCTCCCGGGAAGTCTTCAACAAGGTCGCCCGCGAGAACGCCGTCCGGCTACTGAACCTCGACGCCTGATAGGTGGCACTGCCGCGCCGCGCCTCGGCGACGGCACCAGCCGATGTGAGTATGGTCTTCAGGGAGTGTCGAGCGGCACGCCGATGTCGGCCACGACGACCCGGCCGGTGTACTCTTGCGCGCCGGGCGACGCGAAGCCCTGCTTAGCGGCGGCGAACGTCACGGTGGCCGACGCCCGGACCGCGGCGCCCAGCGGCACGCCCGTGTCGGCATCCAGGCCGCTCGGAATGTCAATCGCCAGGACGGGTTTGCCGCGCGCAGCCGCCGCGTTCACGGCGTCAATCGCCGAACGGAACGGCGCGCGGACCTCGCCCGACAGGCCGGTCCCCAGCAGGGCGTCCACCACGAGGTCGGCCCGGTCGGCGGCGTCGGCAAGGGCGGCGCGGATGCCGGCAGGGTCGTCGGGCAGGCGAGCGGCCGCGATTCCGAGCGGGGCGAGCAGCCGGTAGTTCGTCGAGGCGTCGCCCGCGAGCTGCGCCGGGTCGGCCAGCAGCAGAACGCGGACGTCGTAGCCGCGCACCGTCAGGTGCCGCGCCACCACGAACCCGTCGCCGCCGTTGTTGCCGCGACCGGCGATCACCAGCGCGCGGCGGCCATCAGCCTCGCGGAGCATCCGTTCGGCCTCGTCGGCGGCCTGGCGCCCGGCGTTCTCCATCAGCACGATGCCGGGCACGCCGAGGTCCTCGATGGCATGGCGGTCAAACTCGCGGACTTCGCTGCGCGTCATCGTTCGCATGGCATCCTCGCACTTGGGCGGGTCAGGTGACGTGAGCGTCAGCACAACCGGCGCAACATGGCGACGACGTCGTCTCGCGTGACCTTCCGCGGGTTCGCCTTGAGGCTGCCGCTTCGGAGACTCTCGTCGGCGATGGTGTCGAAGTCGTCGACGCGCACGCCGAACGCCTTGAAGCTCTCCGTGACGCCCACGCGTCTGAGCAGGCCGCGCGTGAACTCGACGGGGTCGGTGCCGAAGACGTCGGCGAGCGCTGCATACTTGGCTCCGGCGGCCTCGCGGTTGTACTCCAGGGCCGTCGGCAGGAACACCCCGCAGGCCAGCCCGTGCGGGATGCCGTACCGCACGCCGAGCGGGTGCACGATGCCGTGGATGACCCCGAGCCGCGCGTTGCCCAGGGCCATGCCCGCCATCAGGCTGCCCATGGCGGCGCGCGTGCGCGCGACGCGGTCGGCGGGCGACGCCACGGCCTGCTCGACGGCCGCGGCCAGTTCCGCGGCCGCGCGGAGGCTCAGCGCTTCGGTGATCGCCGTCGCGTGGACCGACACGTACGACTCCACGGCCTGGCTCAAGGCGTCGAGCCCCGCATGCGCGGTCACCTCCGCAGGGCAGGGCACCGTCAACTCGGGGTCCACCAGGGCCACGCGGGCCATGAAGCTCGCAGCGCGGATCGACGCCTTGACCTTCCTGGCGCGGTCGCTGATGACGCTGTTGATGGTGGCCTCGCTGCCGGTGCCGCTGGTGGTCGGCACGGCGACGAACGGCAGGCCCGCGGCCGCCACCTCGCGTCCCTGGTGGAATTCGGTCGTCGGGGCCGATTCGCCCGCCAGTCCGGCCACCGCCTTGGCCAGGTCCATCGCGCTGCCACCGCCCAGGCCGATGACGAGATCCGCTTTGGCGGCGCGGGCAGCCTCGCGCGCCACGTCCACCGTCGCGACGTCCGGCTCCGGCTCGCAGCCGTCGAACACCTCGGCGGCCAGCCCGGCCGCCTTGAGCAGCGCGACGGCACGGTCGGTGATGCCCGCCTTCTTCATGGCCGTGCGGCCCGTCACGACGAGCGCACGCCGGCCCAGGGGGGCGCACGCGTCGCCCAGTTCCTCGAACGAGCCCCATCCGGTCACCACGCGACCGGGAATCCGAAACGGGCTACTCATGGCACGTCTCCGCGCGGGGCGCCGCCCGGACGTTTGACACTGTACCGGTGGCGCCCTAAGATGTCGCACGAGCATACCGCGGTCGCGACGCGGGGGCAAGGCGTTTGCCGCGGTCGCCCGGGTTGTCCCAGCCGCGCGGCGACCGCACACCGAACGGACCTGACATGCGAATCCTGCTGACGAACGACGACGGCATCCTCGCGCCGGGATTGGTCGCGATGCACCGCGAACTGGCCCGGATGGGTGACGTGACCATCGTCGCGCCGACCACGCCGCAGAGTGCCGTCGGGCACGCCATCAGCGTGTCGCAGCCGCTCTTCTGCCAGGAGATCGACGTGACGGAGACCGTCCGTGGGCACAGCGTGGACGGTCGCCCGGCCGACTGCGTCAAGCTGGCCGTCCTGGAGCTGATGGCCGGCGCGCCGCCCGACCTCGTCGTCTCGGGCATCAACGCGGGAGCCAACGTGGGCATCAACGTGCTCTACTCCGGCACGGTGGCGGCCGCAATCGAGGGTGCGTTCTACGGCCTGCCGTCCATGGCGGTGAGCCTTGCCTTCAGCGACCGCATGGACTTCCGCCGCGCGGCCCACCTGGCCCGCGGTGTCATCGAGCAGGTCCTTGCGCATCGGCTCCCGGGGCGCACCCTGCTGAACCTGAACCTTCCGGACCTGTCGGCCGGTCCGGCGCGCGGCCTGCGCGTCTGCCGCATGGACATCCGCCAGACTGAGGAGACGATGGTCCGCCGCGCCGACCCGCGCGGGCGTCCCTACTTCTGGATGGCCGGCGGCACGGCGCCCGCGGGCGAAGCGCACCCGGAGAGCGACTGCGCCGCCCTGGCCGAGGGCTATGCCACGCTCACGCCGCTGGAGTTCGACCTGACGGACGCGCCCGCCCTGGCCGACGTGGCCGGGTGGCGGATCAGCCTCCCACGCCCTTGAGTTGTTTCAGTTGATTCACGGCCGCACGCAGCTTGAGCGTCGCGGGCCTGCGGCACTCGGCGCCGGCGAGCCGCCACGCGCCGTCTGGCTGCGCAGCGAACGTGAGCGTCCAGTCGGTGGGATACCCGCCGCGGATGTACACGGCGCGGACGGTGGCGGTCGCCTTGCCGTCGGCGATCTCGTGCAGGGTGAAGCCGTCGAACCGCACCGCCCCGGGTGCCATCACGGTGCGTGCCTCGTCGGCGAGTCGGCGGAGGGCCTCGTGGTCGAGGCCGCCGCTCGAGAAGTCCTCCGCGATGCCGCGCATCAGCCGGTCGGTGTCCTCGGCCTCGATGGCCGACTCGATGTCGAGCCACGTGGCGGTGATCTTCTCGCGATCCGTCTGGACCGCCGCCGCCAGCAGGGCCACGGCCACCGCGACGCACGGCCAGACCACCAGCATCACCAGCACTCGCCGCGCGTGCGTCTTCTGCCACACGGCCACCGTGACGAGTTCCGCCATCCCCGTGGTGATGAAGACCAGGAACGGCGCTTCGAGAAACGTGTGCTTGAGGAATTCCATGCCGGCCTCCTTGGCCATGAGAGTATCGCGGCTGCGCGGCACGGTCAAGTGCTGTCCGCCCACCTGGCGTGGACCACGGCTCGTTGCGACGCGCTGCGCGGGACGTCCCGGCCCGGGAAACTTTCCTGTTGGCACGCGGGCCGCGCGACACTACAGTTCGTTCTATGGCGAATCGACAGGTCCGCTACGAGGCGGCATTTGAGGACTTTCTTCGCACGAGCGGCGTGCCGTACGTCGCCGTCGATGAGGCCAAGAAGGCCCTCTTCGCCGACGCGGCCCTGAAGAGCTTCGACTTCGTCGTCTATGCCGCCGACGGGCCCAACCTGCTGGTCGACGTCAAGGGCCGCAAGTTCCCCTACCTGACGCGCAGCGGCCGGCGCTACTGGGAGAACTGGGTCGAGCAGACCGACCTCAACGACCTCGCGCGCTGGGAGGACGTCTTCGGGCGCGGCTTCCAGGCCGTCCTCGTCTTCGCCTACCTGCTCGGCGACCCCGCCGAGGCCGCCAAGTTCACCGACGTCCACCTGTTCCGCCAGAACTTCTACAGCTTCGTCGCCGTGCCGGCCGAACTGTACGCCCGTCACGCGCGACTGCGGAGCCCCGCGTGGCAGACGGTCAGCATGCCGACCGCCCTCTTCCGCGAACTCCTGGCCCCGGTGTCGTCCTACCTGTGAGCCCGTGTATGAAAACGGCGCGGCACCGTGGCACGGGCATCTTGCCCGTGAGTCCCAGGGGCGTCCCGCCCCTGGTTCGTTGGGGAGGCCACGGCCAAGATGGCCGTGGCACTCATGGGCGAGACGCCCATGCCACGGGTTTCATACACGTTCTGAGCGTACGAGCGGCAGGCGGGCCGACGACGCACGTCATTCAAAGACGAACCGCGACCCGGCGGTGCATTCGACGAACCGGTCCGGCAGGCGCCGCCGGAAGAAATCACGCCCGGCGAGACCCGTGCAGTGGCAGACGGCCAGCAGTCCGATGTCGAACCGCTCCAGCGCCCGTGCGGTGGCCTCAAGGCGTTCGGCCGACGCGCTCATCAGGTGTGTCCCACCGATCACCGCGTGAACCCGGTCGGTCCCCGCGAGCCGGGTGACGTGCGTCAGCGTGTTGACGATCCCCGCATGCGCGCAGCCGCACAGGACCACCAATCCTTGTGGGCACTCGACCCACAGCGACTGGTCGTCGGGCAGCAGGTCCGGCCGGCGGGCCTCCGGGTCGAGGTAGAACGTGACGCCCGTATCCTCGTAGTCGGTCTCGCGCGGCACCTCGCCGGTGGCGTGGAGCCCCGGCACGATCTCTGTGGGACCGCGGGTCTCCACGAATCGATAGTCGCTCGATTGCAGGCGCGCGGCACAGTCGGGCGGCATCCCGTTCTGCCGAGGGTTTGCCTTGTCGCGGCAACTGTACTTCGCCTCCAGCGCGGCGGGGTGCGCGTAGCACGTCGCGCCGGGGGCCTGGGCCATCGCGTGGGCCAAACCGCCGGTGTGGTCGATGTGCCCGTGGCTCAGGACCACCGCGTCGGCCGACGCGAGGTCCACACCGAGCGCCGCCGCGTTCACGGGCAGGGCCTTCCCGAGGCCGGTGTCAAAGAGGACCCGCCGTCCGGCGGTCTCGATCCACATGGCCAGGCCGGCCTCCGACACGAGCGGCGCGCCGGGCGACGTGTTCTCAACCAGCACCGTGACACAAAGCGTGGGGGCCATCGGCGTTCTCCTTCACGTTCCCGGCTTCCCGGTCGCCCGCGCATGATACCACGGGCGGCCCGCCGCGACCACCCGCTGCACGCGGGGGTGCCACGGCGGCCGTAGTGCGCCGCCGTGCATGGCGGGAACACCACCATGGCCTGTGTGGGGCAGCCCATGGCAGTCCACGCTACCTTCCTCAGGTGCACCCGTCCCCGGCGCCGACGGCCGACGACCTTGACGATAGGCCGGCGAGCCGGTATAGTCTGGCATTCAGGCAGCCGATAGTCAGATGACCGGGTGCGCCCGTAGCTCAGCAGGATAGAGCACCGGTTTCCTAAACCGGAGGTTGTGGGTTCGAGTCCCGCCGGGCGTACCATCTTCTTTGGGGCGGCGATGATCGATCTGCACACGCACACATTCTTGTCCGACGGCGAGTTGGGTCCGGCCGAGTTGGTCCGCCGCGTCGAGGTGGCCGGCTTCCGGGCCGTCGCCCTGACCGACCACGTCGATAACGGCACGGTCGAGGCTACGGTACCCGTGCTGGTTCGCGCGGCCCGCGAGCTGTCGGCGTCGGCGCCGCTCAGGGTGCTGGCCGGCTGCGAATTGACTCACTGTCGCCCCGGTGACATCAAGCGCCTGACCGACCGGGCGCGCGAACTGGGGACCGACATCGTGGTCTGCCACGGCGAGACGATCGCCGAGCCGGTCATCCCGGGGACGAACCGCGCCGCCATCGAGGCGGGCGTCGACATCCTGGCCCATCCGGGCCTCCTGACCGAGGCCGACGCCGCCGAGGCCGCGCGACAGGGTGTCACCCTGGAGATTTCCGGCCGTCGCGGACACTGCCTGACCAACGGCCACGTGGCGGCAGTGGCACGCAGGGCGGGGGCCCGCGTCGTGTTCGGGTCCGACATGCACGCCCCGAGCGACCTGTGCGACCGCGCGGCCGCCGAACGGGTCCTTCGCGGGGCGGGGCTGGCGGTCGAGGAGATCGTTGCAGCGCTGGCGGAGGCCGAGCGGCTGGCCGGGCTTGCTGTGTGACGCCAGTCACCGCCACGCGGAGGCGCCATGTGATAGAGTCGCTGAGCGAGCCGCACCGGCGCCGCCGGACGGGAGGTGTCCGAAGCGGTCGCTTTTGGTTTGTCACGGCGGCCGCTTCTCGCTAGGATGGTGTGCTTGCGGGCGGTTCGGGGTCACCCGTGGTGCCCCGCCGCGGCCGCAACGGAGACGAGGAGTATGAAGGCCAAGGAACGTCACGAGCTGGCCACCAACGAGCTGGCCGACGCCATGAGCAGGTGGGGTCGTAAGCTCAGGCCGTTTGCGGCTTACATTCTCATTGCCCTTGTGGTCATCGTAGGCGGCATGGTGCTGCACCACAGGCGAAAGGGCGAGTCGGAGGCCTACCGTGCCGAGACCATGCGGGCGTTCACGTCGGCGCTCTACGCCGGCAGCAACGAGTTCGACCCCGACACGCTGAAGGTGCACGACGAGAAGGTCGCCGCCATGGAGTCGTTTCTCGACGCCTATGCGGATTCGCCGCTGCGCGCGCTGGCCGAGAGCTCCCTGGCGGGCGAGCTGTACAACCGGGCCATTTGCGCCCGCGTGAAGGGCAGGGGCCAGACGGAGATCGACGCCGACCTCGCCCGGGCGAAGACGCTCTACGAGACACTGTCGCGCCGCGACGACGAGATGGGCCGCTGGGGCGAGTATGCCCTGGCCTGCATCGCCGTGCAGCAGGTCAGCCGCGAAGAGGGCGAGAAGCAACTCGTCGCCCTGGCCAAGCAGTACCCCGACTCGGCCATCGAGCAGTTGGCCAACCAGCAGTTGGAGACGCTGCGCAATGCCAAGCCGCTGGAGTTTGCGCCGCCGGAGCCGCTGACACCCCCGGCCGACAAGGGCAACGGGACGAAGTCCGACGCGGACGCGGGCGACGACGCGACCGGCGATGCGGCAGGCGACTGAGACGCCACGTGCGTGTAAGCGGCGGGTCGCACGACCCGCCTCGATCAACTCAACAGGCGACGAAAGGGAGTCCAGCAATGGCCGATCTGAATGGGGTTAGCGAAGCGCTGCAGAGGGGCGACCGTGACACCGTGACCCGCCTGGTCCAGGAGGCCGTCGACGAGGGCGTCGCCCCGAAGACCATCCTCGACGAAGGGCTCATCGCCGGCATGGGCATCATCGGCGGCAAGTTCAAGCGCAACGAGGTCTACGTGCCCGAGGTGCTCATCGCGGCCCGGGCCATGCACGGCGGCCTGGGCGTTCTCGAACCCGTTCTGGCTGACGCCGGCATCGAGCCCGTCGGCAAGGTCATCCTCGGCACCGTCAAGGGCGACCTCCACGACATCGGCAAGAACCTCGTCGCCATGATGCTCAAGGGCGGCGGGTTCTACGTCGAGGACCTCGGCACCGACTGCCCCGCCGAGAAGTTCGTCGAGGCCGCCAAGGCCACCGGCAAGTGCGTCGTCGCCATGTCGGCACTGCTGACGACGACCATGCCGCAGATGCCCGTGATCGTCAAGGCCATCAAGGACGCCGGGCTCAAGAACGTCAAGACCCTCATCGGCGGCGCGCCGGTCACGCAGGGCTACGCCGACGAGATCGGTGCCGACGGCTACGCCGCCGACGCCGCCTCGGCCGCCGACGTCGCCAGGGAACTCATGGCCTAGGCGCGCCGCGAGTCGCCCGAAAGCGAATTGTCGCGGGGACAGTTGGCCCGAAGCCGGTTGTCCCCGCTTGCCTTTGGAACGCGACCCATGGACGAACCCGACACCGGCGCAGCCGACGAATCGCCCCGGCGCGACCCGGATGATGCCGAGGTCCTCGAAGACGATTTCGGCGACGACGAAACGTCGCTCACCGAGACCGTCGAGCTCAGGATCCGCCCGGTGCACGGCGGACGGCGTCTCGACAGCTTCCTGGCCGCGCGCTACAGCGACCGCTCGCGGGCTTTCTTCCAGCGGCTCATCAGGGCTGGGCACGTGCTCGTCAACGGCCGCACCGTCAAGCCGTCGTCCGACATCGCCGGCGGCGACGTCGTCCGCCTCGAACTGCCACCGCCCCCCAAGCGCGAGATCGAGCCCGAGGACATCCCGCTCGACCTCCTCTACGAGGACGACTACTTCGTCGTCATCAACAAGCCCGCCGGCATGATTGTTCACCCCGCGCGCGGCAACTGGGGCGGGACGCTCGTCAACGCCCTGGCGTTCCACTTCCGCGAGCTTTCGGGCGTCAACGGCCCCGAGCGGCCCGGCATCGTGCACCGCCTCGACCGCGACACCACGGGCATCATCGTCGTGGCGAAGAACGACATGGCCCACGCGCAGATCGCGCGCCAGTGGGAGAACCGCCGCGTCAGCAAGGAGTACCTGGCCCTCGTCGAGGGCGCGCCGCAATGCGACGCGGACGTCATCGACCGGCCCATCGGCCGGCACCCGAAGGTCCGCGAGAAGATGGCCGTGGACATCGTCGGGGGCCGCGAGGCCGTCACGCGCTACGAGGTCGCCGAGCGGTTCGACGGCTTCGCCGCCGTCCGGGCCATGCCGAAGACCGGCCGCACGCACCAGATTCGCGTGCACCTCTTGAGCGTGGGCCTGGGGATTCTCGCTGACTCGATGTACACCGCCCGCGCGCGGTTCACGCTGGCCGACGTCACCGGCCGGGCCGAGGACGTCGGCACGGTCCTGATGGAGCGGCAGGCGCTCCACGCGCGGCGACTGGCCCTCTGGCACCCCATCACTGGCAAACGGATGGAGTTCGAGGCCCCGCTGCCGGACGACATGGCCCGCACGCTCGCCGCCCTGCGCCGCCACGCGGCTCAAGGCCCTGCAAGAAACGCCTGATAAGGTAGCCGCGCGGCCGGAAGGCCCGGTCGGCAACGGCTCACCCCCTCTGTTCTGCTGCCCACACTTGTGCACGACCGGGCACATCGTTTCGCCGGCTGGGGAGAGGGGGCGGCGGTGGCGTTAAGACGATATATGGACTGGACGTTCGTCGGGTGTGGGTTTGGGCCCTTGACGGAAATTCCCGGGTTGGGGGGAAGCCTGTGACCGGGCCGTGCGTTACCTGAACGGCTGGTGCGGTCGGCGGATAGCCTGCAAAACGGGCGTGAAAAGCGGTGTTGACAACGGCGGGGGGTGTGCTATACTGAGTTGAAGCGGGTGAGGTGTGGAACACATCTTGGACGCCGGGCTCGCAGGCTCACCGGCCTGCGGGGCTTCCGAAAAGTTGGATGCCGCATGATGGCCGGGCGATTTTGGTGTTGACACGGTCGTGTCGCCCCGCTAGCATGACAAGTCTACCTGCGGTGACGGTTCGGCCGCAGGGTGCTCTTTGACAATTAGGCAGCAGGGTGTGAGTGCAAGAGTGTGGCCACGGGCGGTCCGCGAGGTCCGTCCGGGCGAGGCCGACCCCCGATGTGAGCATGGGGGCGACGGCAAGAAGATGATAGCCAGGCCAACTTTTGCCAACTCTCGTAAGTTTGCAAAGTTTGCCTGCGATCTAACAGGATTCAAACGGAAGGGTTTGATCCTGGCTCAGAACGAACGCTGGCGGCGTGGCTCAGACATGCAAGTCGAGCGGTTTGGCATTTGGGGTAACCCGGATGTCAGACAGCGGCGAAAGGGAGAGTAATGAGTAGATAACGTACCCTGTGCACGGGGATAGCGGCGGTGGCTTCGGTCACCTACCGAAAGGGCCGGTAATACCCGATGATCTCCAAGGGCCTCGGGCCTTTGGAGCAAAGGGCGGGGATCCTTCGGGACCTGCCGGCATGGGAGCGGTCTACTTCCCATCAGCTTGTTGGTGAGGTAACGGCTCACCAAGGCTAGGACGGGTAGCCGGCCTGAGAGGGTGTTCGGCCTCACTGGGACTGAGATACTGCCCAGAGCCCTACGGGGTGCTGCAGTTTCGAATAGTTGTCAATGCGCGAAAGCGTGAACACGCGACGCCGCGTGCGGGAGGAAGGCCTTCGGGTTGTAAACCGCTTTTCGGGGGTATGAAGCAATCGAGGTCAATAGCCTCGTGCGCTGACGTCAACCCCGGAATAAGCTCCGGCTAACTTCGTGCCAGCAGCCGCGGTAAGACGAAGGGAGCGAGCGTTGTTCGGTATCACTGGGCTTAAAGGGCGCGTAGGCGGCCGAGTATGTCGGTTGTGAAATCCCTGGGCTCAACCCAGGAATGGCTTCCGAAACCACTCGGCTTGAGGCATTCTGGGGGCGACTGGAACTCTTGGTGGAGCGGTGAAATGCGTAGATATCAAGAGGAACGCCAGTGGTGAAGACGGGTCGCTGGGAATGTCCTGACGCTGAGGCGCGAAAGCTAGGGGAGCGAACGGGATTAGATACCCCGGTAGTCCTAGCCGTAAACGATGTGCACTAGGCTGCGGAGACTCTGACGTCGTCGCGGCCGGAGCAAAAGTGTTAAGTGCACCGCCTGGGGAGTACGGTCGCAAGGCTAAAACTCAAAGGAATTGACGGGGGCTCACACAAGCGGTGGAGCATGTGGCTCAATTCGAAGCAACGCGAAGAACCTTATCCTGGGCTTGACATGCACGGATGAAACCTGTGAAAGCAGGGGACTGCCCGCAAGGGTGAAACGTGCACAGGTGCTGCATGGCTGTCGTCAGCTCGTGCTGTGAAGTGTCGGGTTAAGTCCCTTAACGAGCGAAACCCTTGTCGCTAGTTGCCAGCGGGTCATGCCGGGGACTCTAGCGAGACTGCCGGTGTAAAACCGGAGGAAGGTGGGGATGACGTCAAGTCCTCATGGCCTTTATGCCCAGGGCTGCACACGTGCTACAATGGGGCGAACAAAGGGCCGCGAAGCCGCGAGGCGGAGCTAATCCCAAAAATCGCCTCCCAGTCCGGATTGCAGGCTGCAACTCGCCTGCATGAAGTTGGAATCGCTAGTAATCGCGGATCAGCGATGCCGCGGTGAATGTGTTCCTGAGCCTTGTACACACCGCCCGTCAAGCCATGGAAGCCGGTAGTACCCGAAGTCGCTGACCCAACCCTTCGGGGAGGGAGGTGCCGACGGTAAGACCGGTGACTGGGGCTAAGTCGTAACAAGGTAGCCGTAGGGGAACCTGCGGCTGGATCACCTCCTTTCTAGGGATTACTAGAACGTCCCGACTGTGGTCGGGATGACCTGTCAGCCACTCTTGTCCACACCCGCTGCCTATGCGTATTGTCTGATCATCTGCTCGGGGTGGCGCCGAAAGGCGCACGTCCCAGGGGGTGAACCACCCGTTGGCCTCGCCCTGCGGCGCGTGCCGCCGGGGCGCACGACATGAGCCGGCGAGACGGTCCGTCGCGTGTGTGGGCTCATAGCTCAGTTGGTTAGAGCGCACCCCTGATAAGGGTGAGGTCGATGGTTCGAATCCATCTGGGCCCACCAGCTTTTCGTGCCGTGAAAGGAAGAGCGGACGCCGATGGACTCGCTGGGTTACGCCGAGTGGGTGACCTCGCTGCTGTGGCTCGCCATAGCCGCAGGAGTGGCGTTCGCGATTGGGCTGTGGCTCAGGTACCGGCGGGCGAAAATCCAGGAGCGGTATCAGAACCGCTTCGATGACGAAAGCAAGCAGGAGTCGGAGCCCAAGTGACCGCTCCGGCACAGCCGGGCGGAGGAGACGTTCGGGGACGTAGCTCAGCTGGGAGAGCGACTGGTTTGCAACCAGTAGGTCGGCGGTTCGAGTCCGCTCGTCTCCACCATGACATGTGAGTGGGCCTGTCGGCGGGACGTACGGAGCGCACGTTCGGCACTTTGCCTGGACTTGTGAGCAAGGTGCCGAATCTGCACTCTGTGTGGCGAGAACAGCAGGTGTGCAGTCTTCGGGCGCTAGGCCCGACCGATCGGGCGTTCTTTGACAACGGAATAGCGAATCTAAGTGGCTAGAAGGCTTTCACCGAGCCGTTCCCGGACGTGTCCGGGACGGAGCGGTTGAGTGCCGCTGAGGCGACTGGCTGCAAGGGTTCTTCCGATCGAGCGGGCCGGCTGTGCCGGTGCACACGAGAGGCAAGAACAATTGTGGTCAAGTTACTAAGGGTGCATGGTGGATGCCTTGGTGCCAGGAGCCGATGAAGGACGTGACAGGCTGCGATAAGCCTGGGGGAGCCGCCAAGTAGGCCTCGATCCCAGGATCTCCGAATGGGGAAACCCGTTGAGGGCGGGCAACCGTCCCTCTTCACCGGCGGTTGAATGCATAGGCCGTCGGAGGTAACCCAGGGAACTGAAACATCTTAGTACCTGGAGGAACGGAAAGAAACCTCGACTTCCCTAGTAGCGGCGAGCGAAAAGGAATGAGCCCAAACCCGGCTTCGGCCGGGGGTTGCGGGCCCGGACATATGAGGGTTACAAAGGTCAGCGTAGCGGAAGGGTCTGGAAAGTCCCACCACAGAGGGTGATAGTCCCGTATGCGACACGCTCGACTCCCTCGTCCGGGTACCAGAGTAGCACGGAGCTCGTGGAACTCCGTGTGAAGCTGGGGGGCCCACCCCCCAAGGCTAAGTACTTCCTGGCAACCGATAGTGAAGAAGTAGGGCGACTGAAAGGTGAAAAGGACCCCTTTAAGGGGAGTCAAAAGAACCTGAAACCATGCACTTACAAGCTGTCGGAGCCCTATGCCCCGATTCGTCGGGGAACGGGTGACGGCGTACCTTTTGCAGAATGGGCCGGCGAGTTACTCTGTATGGCCAGGTTAAGCCCCTCAGGGGCGGAGCCGAAGCGAAAGCGAGTGCTAACTGCGCGACACAGTCGTACGGAGTAGACCCGAAACCTCAGTGATCTACACATGGCCAGGCTGAAGGGGATGTAAAAATCCCTGGAGGGCCGAACCCACTAACGTTGAAAAGTTAGGGGATGAGCTGTGTGGAGGAGTGAAAGTCTTATCAAACTGGGAGATATCTGGTTCTCCCCGAAATAGCTTTTGGGCTAGCGTCGGGCCACTACGTTGTGGGGGTAGAGAGACTGAATGAAAACAGGGGTCCCCAAGACTACCTGTTTCAACCAAACTCCGAATACCACAACGACTATCCCGGCAGTCAGACTCTGGGGAATAAACTCCTGGGTCGAGAGGGAAACAGCCCAGACCGCCAGCTAAGGTCCCTGATTCGTGCTGAGTGGATAAGGAAGTTCGAGTGCCGAGACAGCCAGGATGTTGGCTTAGAAGCAGCCACCATTTAAAAAGTGCGTAATAGCTTACTGGCCGAGCACTTGGGCGCCGATAAAGAACGGGGCTAAGCACGATACCGAAGCTGCGGATGTGTCGATTCGCCACCTTGGGCTCTCGGGGGCAGTAGACCTGAGAACCTGCGGTGGCGGATCGGCACGTGGTAGGGGAGCGTTGCTAGCAGCGTCGAAGGCGTACCGTGAGGAGCGCTGGAGCGCTAGCAAGTGATTATGCCGGCGTGAGTAACGATAAGACAGGTGAAAATCCTGTCCGCCGAAAGCCTAAGGTTTCCTGGGGAAGGGAAATCCGCCCAGGGTTAGTCGGTCCCTTAGTCGAGGCCGAAAGGCGTAGACGATGGACAGCAGGCTAATATTCCTGCACCAGCTATGTAACGTTTGCACGTGCGGAGTGACGCGGAGCCTTTTGAGGAGAAGCCGATCGGAAATGGCTATCCCGTAGGCAAGGCCGCCGGTAGGCAAATCCGCCGGCACCAGGCCAAGCTGCAGGGCGAGTTCCGCTTTAGGAGCGAGTCCTCGCGGGCTCCGCCAAGAAAACCTTCGTGCGGAGGAGCATGGCTGACCGTACTAAAACTGACACAGGTAGGCGTGGCGAGAAGCCTCAGGCGCTCGAGAGAACCCCACTTAAGGAACTAGGCAAAATGACCCCGTAAGTTCGCAATAAGGGGTGCCTACCCACCTTCGGGTGGAAGGCCGCAGAGAATCGGCTCTGGCGACTGTTTACCAAAAACACAGGTCTCTGCTAACTCGCAAGAGGATGTATAGAGACTGACGCTTGCTCGGTGCCGGAAGGTTAAGGAAGCCGGTCATCTGGAGGACTTCACCGTCCGAAAGAGAAGCTGGCGACTAAAGCCCCGGTTAACGGCGGCCGTAACTATGACGGTCCTAAGGTAGCGAAGTTCCTTGTCGGGTAAGTTCCGACGTGCATGAATAGCGTAACGACTGGAGCGCTGTCTCAAGTGGGGACTCGGTGAAATCGTAGTGGTGGTAAAAATACCACCTAGCCGCGGCAAGACGGAAAGACCCCGTGAACCTTCACTGTAACCTGGCATTGGCTCTTGGGTAAGTTTGTGTAGGATAGGTGGGAGGCGATGAAACCCCGACGCTAGTCGGGGTGGAGCCAACCTTGAAATACCACCCTGACTTGCTTAAGCGTCTAACCTGATCCCGTGAATCCGGGTTGGGAACAGTGTCAGGCGGGCAGTTTGACTGGGGCGGTCTCCTCCCAAAATGTAACGGAGGAGTTCAAAGGTAGGCTTGGCACGGTTGGCAATCGTGCTGAATGGGCAATGCTATAAGCCTGCTTAACTGCGAGACCGATGGGTCAAGCAGATGGGAAACCAGGACATAGTGATCCTGCGGTGCTGTGTGGAAAGGCCGTAGCTCACCAGACAAAAGGTACTCCGGGGATAACAGGCTGATCGCTCCCGAGCGTCCATAGCGGCGGAGCGGTTTGGCACCTCGATGTCGGCTCGTCACATCCTGGGGCTGAAGGCGGTCCCAAGGGTTCGGCTGTTCGCCGATTAAAGTGGCACGCGAGCTGGGTTCAGACCGGCGTGAGCCAGGTCGGTCCCTATCTGCCGTGGCCGTAGGATACCTGAGATGGTACTTCTTTAGTACGAGAGGATTGGGAAGTACGAGCCGCTGGTGGTCCAGTTGTCCTGCCAAGGGCATCGCTGGGTAGCTATGCTCGGAAAGGATAAACGCTGAAAGCATCTAAGCGTGAAGCCCTCATCAAGATTAGGTATCCGTGCTCCTTCGGGAGCGAGAGACCCCTGGAAGACTACCAGGTTGATAGGCGGGAGGTGTAAGCGCGGAAACGCGTTCAGCCGACCCGTACTAACGGTCGACAACTTGACCACAATTGTTGTTGCCTCTTTCCCTGCGGGAGAGGCCCATGCGCCAGACCTCCGTGGTACCCAACCGCGGTGAAAAGCCCCTGCCACGACGATTCGCTGGTCCGCTGTCTTCGGATCGACCGATCATGTGAAAAAGTGAAAAGTGTTCCGGCGGCCATACGAGCGGGGAAACACCTGATCCCATCCCGAACTCAGCCGTTAAGCCCGTCTCGGCCGATGATAGTGCGACAAACGCGAAAGTAGGTGACCGCCGGGAACTGTTCTTCGAAGGCCCCCGACCCATATCGGTCGGGGGCCTCCTCTTTGCGCTGAGGCGGGCCAGGCGGCCCGCGGGTACGCCTTCGGTCAAAGCGCCTTGCACGGGCGACGCCGCGCTGGTACCTTGCGTCTCCTGTCGCCATGGGACCTGCTCGACACGGGAATCCTCGCTGCCCGACCAATGCCCCTGCCGTCGGCCGCGCCGACTGTGACCGGAAGGTCGTCCTCATCATGCTGGCCGTTGCGGCGGCCGCGCTGCTCGTCTACCTGCCGTCGCTTCACAACGGGTTCCTTCACTGGGACGACGGGGCGTACGTCTGCGGCAACCGGCACATCCGCGACCTTTCGTGGTCGGTCGTCCGCTGGGCCTTCACGGCCTTTCACTCCGCCAACTGGCATCCGCTGACCTGGCTCAGCGACGCCCTGGACGTGCAGCTCTACGGGCTGCGGCCGGCGGGGCACCACCTGACCAGTGTCCTGTTGCATGCCGCCAATTCGGCGCTGCTCTTGTGGGTGGTCCGGCGCCTCACGGGCCGGCTGTGGGCGAGCGCCGTCGTGGCCGTTGTGTTCGCCCTTCACCCGCTGCGCGTCGAGGTCGTCTCGTGGGTGAGCGAGCGCAAGGAGTTGCTGTGCACGCTGTTTGTTCTTCTGGCGGTGCTGGCGTACGCCCGCTACGTGGCGAGGCCGTCCGTGCGGCGCTACCTCCTGGTGGCCGGGGCCTTTGCGGCCGCCCTGATGAGCAAGCCCATGGCCGTCACGCTGCCGCTCCTCCTGCTGCTGCTGGACGTCTGGCCGTGGCGCCGGCTGGGCTGGCGCGCCGTGCTGGAGAAGCTGCCGCTTCTGGCCATGAGCGGCGCCGCGGGCGCCGCCACAGTCCTCGCTCAGGCCGATGCGAAGGCCTCGCTGGCCTTCGCCGGCTACGGCAGCCGCGCCGCAAACGCCCTGGTGAGCTGCGCCGCCTACCTCGGCAAACTCCTCTGGCCGGCCCCCGGGACGCTGCTGCCGTTCTATACCCACCCGCGGGACCTCCCCGGTGGCCTTC
>Ga0272441_10007560_pt1 | contig 17618 bp, 5 predicted proteins | sample SSMProp6N_FD_193582 | JGI IMG/M metagenome (GOLD analysis project Ga0272441, IMG submission 193582) | Marine sediment archaeal communities from Little Sippewissett salt marsh, Falmouth, MA, United States - SSM-Prop-6N | ecosystem: Environmental > Aquatic > Marine > Wetlands > Sediment ... | reverse complement strand
TGTCAACGAACTCTACGGTGCCACCCTGAGAGCGGTTAATATCCACCACTGCGTATGTGTAAAGCTCCACACTATGACCGGTTGATTCCTCACCCGCTTTAACCTCAACATTTTTTATGGAGCGATCTGTACCGTATCCAGTAGCTGTCACCACCAGATCATAGAATCCCGGTCGCAGACCTATTATGGAGTAATTGCCTGTGCTCAAGCTTACTGAGACAGCCGGTTTAACTTCCACGCCGTTCTGCTGAGCGGATACCCTCACACTACTGATCTTAGGAGTGACAGCACCTGAGATAATCCCGGTTGTTGGGTCTATAAACTCCTTGCGTTCTTCGGTTTCGGTGAAGTTACCGGCTTTATCATAGGCCCTGGCTCTGTAGAACAGCGTTTGTCCTGCATAGTTGCTCCAGTTGCCCACTGGTCTGGGTATTTCGTAGAACCACCTGTTGCCAGTTTCCCTGAACATGTTCTGATACCCGGTATATCCGGTTGTTCCTATGCGATAATCCAGTTGAACCTTAGCGTTGTCCAGTCCGCTGTCCACGTCGGTTATCTGCACTTCCACCCGGAAGATGTCCTCAAAATCCTCTGTCAGGCTGGTATGGTTCCAACTGGAGAAGACAGGAGCCTTGTTGTCTATTCCCAGGCTCTTTGTGAGTTGAGCCTCTGTAGACGCTCCTTTGTCATCGGTGACCACTACCCTTAGCCAGATTTCAGGAGCAGAGCTCATGCTTGTAGTATCCCACGTTGTTGTGTAAGGCTTTGTAGTGCGAGCCGAGCCAATGTTTATCCAACTTATGTTGTCACTGCTATACTGGAACTGTACGCTTGCCACTTTGCCGTCAGCATCACCATCTATGGCATCAGCAAAGATTGTCAAAGAACCCCTTTCCCAATCCCTGTAGGTGGACGTTATTGCTCCAGTGGGCAGATCGTTTATATTATCTATCAACTCCGCTTCCTCTGGAGTTTCCGGCGTTTCGTTGCCGACTACGTCAGTCGCTTTGACTTTGTAATATAATGTCCTGCCTCGATATTGATCCCAGGTTCCAGAAGGTTCTGGTATATCATAATACCATGAATTGTCAGTTCCTTTTGTCATTTCGGCGAAGGCTCTGTGATAGATAGTGTCTATCCTGTGAGATAATTCAACCTTATCAACTCCGCTGCCCAGACCGTCATCGACGTTTACATACACTCGGAACGAGCCGCGTACATCTTCTGTCAAGTCTTCCGGGGATTTGCTCCAGACGCCGAAAGTTGCTAACTGATTATCCACACCGAAGCTCTTCGGGATAATGTACTGTACCGAAACGGTGTTATCGTCACTGTCAGTGGCTGTTGCTCGTATCCAGACAGTCTTTTCTACCTGGGGAATGCTTGTCTTTGTGTCCCAAACTACCGAGTAGGGCGGCGTGAGGATCGGTGTACTTACAGGTAACCAATTGGTAGCATCAACGCTGTAATCGAACTGAACGATTGGTGTTGAGGCATCCACGTCTGTCGCTGTGGCTTCTACGGACACCTCCCCGCCTTCCCAGTCCTCAAATGCGCTTATTATGCTGACCAATGGTTGGTCGTTTATGCTGTCTATCAATTCCCTTTGTTCCAGACTTATCTCAGCGTTTCCAGCTATATCCTCAACTCTCACTTTGTAGTGTACATACTTATCGCGGAACGCGTTCCATTCTTCCGCTGGTTCGGGAATATCGAAATACCATGTGATGCCGTCTTCGCTTTTCATGGCTTCGAATCCATCATATTGTGTTTCAACTCCTATGTGATAATCGAGTTGTGGTATCTTTCCCGTCAGTCCGCTTCCACCTTCATCTGTCGGGCGGACTGTGACCTTTAGTCTTTCCAGCGTTGTGTCTTCTGTCAGGTTTTCCGGATGCTTTGTCCAGTCTACGAATACGGGCTTGGTCTTATCGAGCTTTATATTAGACACTGTCTCGTGTGTGCTCTCATTGCCCAATAAATCGACGCTCCAGTATTCCAGAACATTGTCGTCTGATTCTGTGGTGATATTTACCTGTATGGTTGCCTCATTCGTTATTGGAACGTTCTGGACTGCTCCACGATTCAGACTGTAGGAAATATTCGATATTCCGATGCCATTTCTATCATTTGCTTTCAGTTCGATAAAGAAATCTTCGTTGTGCCATAGCTTATCGTAGTTATGACTTGTTATAGGCGGCTGATTATCGATCTTAAAGCTGGTGGCAATCATATGTTCCACCAGATTCCCATCATCATCGGAAGCTATAGCTTTTACCCATACGGTTCGCTGTACTTCCGGGACAGATATTGTAGTGTCCCACATAACAATATACGGGGGTACGGTGACGATGGAGCCTACTGGTGTCCATGCGACCTGGTTGAAGCTGTATTCGAACTGCACACCGGATATTGTACCGTCTACATCAGAGCTTTCCGCTTCTATAGTGACTGATCCGCTTTCCCATTCGGCGAATCTGGTCACCAGGTTGACCGTAGGCGCATCGTTTATATCATCTATCAACTCGTCTTGTTCTGTGCTTTCGCCCAGGTTCCCTGCTATATCCTCTACCTTAGCTCTGTACTGGATAGATTCACCGCGATGCGCATTCCAGCTTTCTGCTGGCTCAGGGATTTCATAATACCAAACATCGCCGGCTTCTCCTCGCGTCATATTCTCAAAATCGCTGTATTCTGTGCCTCTTCCTATACGATAACTGAATTGCGGAACTTTCCCGTTCAGTTCACTTCCACCAGCGTCAATTATCCGTACTGAGATTCGGAGAAATCCGAGGGTGTCCTCTGTTAAATTGCCGGGATCTTTCGTCCAGTCTACGAATACGGGTTTTGTCTTATCAAGTTTTATGCTTGTCAGCTTGTGGTGATCTTCTATATTTCCCAGATCGTCCGCGCTCCAGTATTCCAGGCCATTTTCGCCCTCTTTCTCTATAATCGGTTGCCCATCAAGTGACAGGTTCTTTTCATCTCCATCGTTCAGTTTGTATATGACGTTGCTATTTGAGACTCCGATCCCGACTCCATCGCTGGCTCTCAATACAATAGCAAAATCCGTTGTATGCCATGATCCGTCGTAGTTGTGGGTTGTAGCTGGCGGCTCGTTATCTATCCCTAATATAACCGGATAGACCTCGGTTGCCGAATTATTTCCGTCATCAGTAGCTGTAGCTTGCACCCAAACATTCTGCGTTCGAGGAGTAAGCCCTGTCGTGTCCCATTGGACGGCAAAGGGAGCTGTATTGTCTGGCGGGCCAATAGCTATCCATGTATTCTTATCAGAGCTGTATTCAAACTGTACGTTGGCGATGATTCCATCGTTGTCAGAAGCTGCCGCTTCTATCAGGAGTGACCCTTTTTCCCATGAGTTGAATCTGCTTGTTATGTTAACCGTGGGCGGGTCGTTTATCTCGTCTATCAGTTCACTTCTCTCTATACTACTTCCTTCATTACCCGCTAAGTCCTGAACTTTTACTTTATAGTAAACTCGTTCCCCGCGATGCGCGTCCCATGAGTCTATGGGTTCGGGTATATCGAAAAACCAAACCCTCATGTTTTCGGTTACCATATTTTCATATCCGTCGTATTGCGCGCTGGTTCCTATATGGAAATCTACCTGAGGGATATTGTTTTCTAAACCGCTTCCATTTTCGTCTGTTACCTGCACTGATACCTGAAATACTCCCAATGAATCCTCTGTCAGATCGGCAGGCTCCTGCCCCCAATCTGAGAACATGGGAGGAGTCTTATCAAGTTTTACGCCGGATAATGTATTCTGTGATTCCTCATTCCCTAATCCATCTATGCTCCAGTATTTTAGGGTATTATCGCTGCCTTCTGTTGTGATGTTAACTGATGCGTTTTTCGCCCCGTCTATTGCTATTTCCTGTTCATTTCCGTCGTTCAATGTGTATACGATTTTTGACGTTCCGACACCGCCCCTGTCACTTGTTTCCAGTGTGATAACAAAGTTATCTTTGTGCCATGCTCCGTCGTAATTGTTGGTGGTGATAGGCGGCTGATTATCTATTCCGAACGTTGCTCCGATGACGTCTTCACTGGAATCGTTATCATCGTCGGTGGCTGTGGCCCGTATCCAGACCTTGCTTACCACTTCTTTTATGACTTCTGTTGTCTCCCATGTGGCAGAATATGGAGGCTCGGTATCTTTTGATCCTATCTGTGTCCATCTGGCATTGTCGAAACTGTATTCGAAGCTTATGCTTAAATCATCAGTATCGTTATCGCTGTCCGATGCTTCGGCTCCTATTATAAGCAGACCGCTTTCCCATGAGTCAAATGTGCTCGTTATTCTGATATTAGGCAGATCGTTTATATCATCTATTAATTCCTGCTGCTCTGAACTTTCGGCTTCGTTTTCTGCTATATCTTCGACTCTTGCCTTATAATAAACATATCTCCCGCGAAGTGCGTCCCATGATTCCACCGGCTCCTGGATGTCATAATACCAAATATCGCCGGTTTCATTTACCATGTTTTCATATCCGTTATACGTTGATCCTGCTCCTATACGAGAGTCAAATTGTGGTATCTTTCCTTCCAGTCCGCTTCCGCCTTTATCTACTATCTGTACAAATACCCGGAGCCTTCCCTGTATATCCTCGGTGAGGTTTTCGGGATCCTGTGTCCAGTTAACAAATTCCGGAGGCTGATCGTCCAGGATAATCTCCACAGGTACTGTTTCCTCTTCTTCAACCTGAACAACGGTTTTTCCGGGAGCGTAATTTTCTACGATCAGAGTGATATTATACTTGCTGACCACCATGCCGGTGAAGATATAGGGTGTGGTCTTACCTGTGTCCGCTTCGTTAATGATTATATTCGCCCCGCTGGGTTCTGATGATACCATTAACGAACCAAGCTTAATGCTTGAGGTGCCTTTTCTCCAGTGAGATAGCAATAATTCCTTGTCTCTATCATCTATAACTCCGTCTTCGTATATATCCAGCATACTGTCCCAGTTTGGGTCGGCTTCGGTGGCCCCCCATGCTCTGGTAAGCATAAGCCTGTCCAGAAGATTAATCTGATTGTCTACCTTCAGGTCGCCCGGGATCAGTCGGAAGTTAACAGCAGTCGTTCCGCCGGTAACTACCACATCGGGAAGGATTTCTACAAGACATCCGGGTTTCTGGGCGATGAGTGTAAAACGTCCGGTAGGAACATCCTGTATGAAATATGTTCCATCCTGGCTGGTAATGCCGGACAAACTCTCTTCCTGAACGGTGACCAGCACACCGCTCATGTCTTTCCTGCCCTCTATTTCCACTCTACCGGATATGGTCGTACTCCACGCTAATGAAGCGTGAAGCATCAACGGAACTACAGCAAATAGGAATAACAAAGAAGCTTTATTCAAAATTTTGTTCATAATCTTTGTGGCTTATAAGTCCATTAGTCTACTGGCTAAACGACTTACTGATACCACTTACCTCCTTCTTTAACTAGATCCAGTTTTGGAGTATTTAGTGCCAAACAGCCTGTTACTCGTTACCGGTACACTAGCAAATCTTCACATACTTTTGGCAGCCAGGCGGGAAAAATCAAGTGTAAGAGATACCCTATGTGTGGATCCCAGATTGAGGAAACCAAATCCATAGTCAAGTTGGAAAACCGATACGTGAACCCCAACACCAGCGGAAATCTCTCCTGTATCTGTTGTATATCCGGCCCGGAACGCCAGGTCTTTCATAGGTACAACTTCAGCTCCAACATGAAGCTTGATTGATCGTCCACTGGCCTTATCCACATCAGTAGCGACCAATACCATATCATCCATTAATTTATAAGAAATGCCTACTCTTATCTTTCTTGGAATGTTATCAGTTATTCCGTTTTCCAGAAGTTTTATCTTTGGCTCGATTAAATCCTGCAACATAAGTCCAAATCTCAGGTTATATAGAGGTTCATACAATGCGCCTATATCCAATCCCATTCCTGAGCCATCGTTTTCCCATACAGTTTGACGGACTAGCTTGAGGTTCAGACCCACATGTATTTGATCATTAATACTGCTGGCGTAAGAAGCTATAATACCCATTTCCTGGTTTCCGAATGTTTCGCCGGTAGGTCCGCTGGCATCCTCCACTACCTCTATGTCGCCAACGGTCAGATATGCCAGATTCAGGCCAATTGAACCAAAACTCGCTGTTGGAAACGCCAGGCTTACTGTATGATATCCAATGTCCTTCACGCCAGCGTCACCGCCGAATGCGTAGTTCATAGGATTGGAGTACATAGCACTCAGTTGTTTAGCATTTAGTATCGCCAGTCCTGCTGGATTCCAGTATCCTGCATTTGCATCATCTGCTACTGCTGCGAAGGCTTTTCCCATAGATATGGGTCTAACGCCTATGCCGTTCTTCAGGAATGCCCCTGCATCCCCGCCGTCTTGTGATGCGCCATACACATTCAGACAGGATACAGACAAAAGGAGGACGAAGAGTAAGGTTATAGGCTTATAGGCTGATGGGCTAATGAGCTTATAAGCCCATCCAAATCCTGAGTTGTGGGTTTTGAGTTTTATCAATGATCTAAACATTACATTTTCCTCCCGGATCTAACGTAGGATCGCTATTTTCCATGTTTTAGTTTCGTTTTCATCATCTGAGAATGATGCCTTCAGCCACAGGATATACGTTCCATTTGCCACGTCCTGCCCCTCTCCGTTTTTACAATCCCACACATATTCATAGACGGGAGCATCGCTATCATCAAATTCATCATTGTCTATAGTCTTAACCAGTTCACCTGATATATCGTAAATTTTCGCTTCCATTTCCTGTAGTAATGCCAGTGATTCGCATCGGATCACAGTGTTTCCCTCGGTATTGGGTGCTGGGTTTGGATAGTTGAAAATGCTGATTCTGAATATCTCTCCGATTTGTATTGTACGACTTTCCGCATCAATTGCGGCTGGTATTACGTTGGCCATTGAATCGCCTAAGGATACATCGTTAGGTTCCAGCTTGACCCACGCTTCGCCGGGAGACTTGGCCAAAAAGTTGATGGTTAGAATAGTGCTACCAGATGAAGTTAAATCTATTCCGGGGCCAGATGATTCAAGAGCGGCAATGTATTCTATTCTGCCTGTGCTTTTGGCAGTTTCCGGATCGGTTACCATATCCTGAACAAAATCCTCTATTAGTGTTCCTTTGGTAATGGATTCATACTCCAATACCAGGTTGTCGAAAGAGATGAGAATATCAATTCCCTTCAGATCGAATACTGAGTCGATGTTTACGTTTACAGAGACCTGATCTCCTACGTTTACGTTCTGCTGGATCAACCTCAGGTCTACTGAGACATCCCGGGCTATAGATAGATTCGAGACCAGAAACAGTGAAAGCGCCAGTGACGCTAGTGCAAAGCCTTTCATCAAGTTTTCACTCCTTGTATAAGGTTCGGCAAAACTTCCTAACCTGGTAAATTCCAGTAAATTAATACTAAATATATATTATAGCTATTAAGGTCAAAAGTATACCATAGCTATCATCTAAAATCAAGAAAGTTTTTGGTAGACCAGATGCACACTATGTAAGCAAGATTTGTGCCAGATATGATTGGATCAGAAGAGTCTTGACACTTTGATGCTCTTGGCTGTATACTTTATCTGACGATCGGAAATAATGATATTTAGTCCTCTCTGAGCTTACGAATTTGGAGAGGAGTTCGATCGTTTAGACCTCAAATAGAATGCCGTCCTAAGCCCGTAATTACCCAGATTTTCAGGAGATGTATATGGCAGCGCTCTCACCGAAGCAGGTTGTTATAGTTTTGGATTTTGGCTCCCAATACAGTCAGTTGATCGCCCGCCGTATCCGCGAAAACCAAGTTTACTGCCAGATCCTACCTTACGATATTCCCGTGAGCGAGCTTTCTTCTATTTCACCCAAAGGAATATTCCTCTCAGGAGGACCGTCCAGCGTTTATGATCCCAACGCTCCTCAATGCGACCCGGAGATATTCCGTCTGGGTGTTCCTATTATGGGGATCTGCTATGGTATGCAGCTTATGGCGCATTTACTGGGCGGTGAGGTTAAGCCTGCGCTAACTCGTGAATATGGTTTTGCCCAGTTGTACACAGATAAAACCGCTGATCTTTTTGAGGAGAAAGAATTCCCTGTGTGGATGAGCCATGGCGACAACGTTTTTCAATTGCCAGAAGGTTTTGAGCCCATCGCTCATACGGATAATCTACCGGTGGCAGCTATGGCTGACATCAGTCGCAAGCTCCTGGGCCTTCAGTTTCATCCGGAGGTAGTGCATACCCCTGCGGGTAAGAATATAATATCCAATTTCCTGTTCCGCTTTTGCGACTGCTCTCCTTCCTGGACGATGAAGTCATTTATTGAGGAAAATGTATCTCAGATCAGAAGCAAGGTTGGTAAAGACACAGTTATTTGCGGTGTAAGCGGCGGAGTGGACTCATCTGTACTGGCGGCTCTGATAAATAAAGCTATTGGTGAGCAACTTAGATGTATATTTGTGGACAACGGTTTGTTAAGAAAAAATGAAGCCGCCGAGGTTATTGAGACTTTTAGGAACGATCTTTGCATTAACCTTCACTTCGTTGACGCTGGAGAGAAATTTCTGGGAAGACTTGCGGATATAGTCGAGCCTGAGCTTAAGCGTAAGATAATCGGTGATGAGTTCATCAATGTTTTTCAGGAGTCGGCGCGTCAGTTTGGGGATGCCCGGTTTCTGGCTCAGGGGACACTTTATCCTGATGTGATCGAAAGCGGGGGTGTTTCGCATGGCCCTGCCGCTACTATCAAGAGCCATCATAATGTGGGCGGATTGCCGGAAGACATGGATTTAGAGTTGATAGAACCTCTGCGGGAGTTGTTTAAGGATGAAGTCAGGATGCTGGCCCGGGAGCTGGGGCTTCCTGATAAAGTGTTCAAAAGGCATCCTTTCCCGGGACCTGGTTTGGCCGTTCGCATTATTGGCGAGATTACCCAAGAACGATTGGACATCCTCCGGGAAGCCGATGCCATATTCATCGAGGAATTGAAAACCTCGGGTCTGTATGATCAGGTCTGGCAGGCTTTTGCCGTCTTGCTTCCATTGAAAACCGTGGGAGTTATGGGAGATGAGCGCACATACGATCAGGTGATCGGTATCCGGGCCGTTGAGGCTGAAGATGCCATGACCGCCGATTGGGCGCATTTGCCTTACGAGCTTTTAGGTCGGGTTTCCAGCCGCATCATAAACGAAGTCAGAGGCGTCAATAGGGTTGTTTACGATATAAGTTCCAAACCTCCAAGCACTATTGAGTGGGAATGATTGTGCCCATAGCCGGGAACAATGAGTGTGATTCATAATTGTGATAAAGCATTGTAGGGGCGAGGCATGTCTCGCCCAAAATGCAGATTTGGTTAATCCAGATGCTCGGTAGATGCAGACCCGTGGGCGAGGCATGCCTCGCCCCTACGGTACACTGGTATGCTTCCATAATTTTGAATTGCACTCGGAAACAATCCGTAGTCCAGCCTTTTATGGGCGTTATTTGTGAACACCCAGCCATCACAAAGACGGGCATAAAGCCCTAAACTACGTAAATGACAAAGTAGTATTAGTAACAATTTAAGGCATTTTGTGCAGGTATAATGTTTGAGGATTATTTATACTCATGATAGTGCACTGACAACTTAATTGGTAATAATGTTTCCGTAGCGTCGCCCTCCGCGGCGACACTATGGCGGGACGGAGCCCGTTGTGGCGACATTATGGCGGGACGGAGCCCGCCGCTACGGTTTCTTGTGGATAGCAGATATTAAGTTGTTAGTGTGATAGTATCTCAGAATAACTATTGATGATTCGGATCAAAGTTGTCTGTGACCAGCGCAGATTATAGTTCAAAGGAAAATACACAATGAAATGTAACAGCAGAAAGTGTTTTGTAATTTTATTTGCTCTATTGATTGCAGTGATGGTTTCTGTTCCTGTCTACGGTGATGACCCGCCCTGGCCTATCTCCTATGAACCACCAAGTTCGCTTTTTCCTATAATGGCCGTTGTGGATGTCAAGGAAGGAGTGATCATCGGGCCTTTTGCCGTTTCCTCAAGTATGGCCGGGACTGTTACGCTGACCAGCCCCTCCGGCCAGACTCAGACTTTGTCGGTTAAACTAGGAAATGACGGGTTTTCCGGTGATGTGAATCTGACTGAACTGGGGACTTACCAGATCCAAGAGAATTACACGCTGACTATCGAGTTGTCTTTCAGTTCCATTCCTCTTCGATCCCAGAGCTTCTCCAAAACCCATGAATGGAGCTATAAGAACCAAACTGCTGGCATAAAGACCTTCAACGTGACCAGCAGCCTTAGCAACTTTAGTGCAGATATACAGGGTTATCTGGAGATTTACTCGGTAGAACCCTCGATTGTGGAGCCTGGTGGAGAATCTGTGACTTTTATGCTCAGATCTCTGGCCGATGTTAAAAAGGATGATCTATTTGTCACTTCTGTAACTCTAAGCAGTTTATGGGATAAAGTTGCTTCTATAACTCTTGATAATTCACCGCCCTCGGTATCAATATCCTCCGCTGTGCAATCTTTCTCCGATACCGATGTGCGAATTTCGTTTAATCTTCAGGATCTGGAAAACGCTCTTTGCATTATGGATGTGGAGTATAAGCTCAGTACAGCAGCTTTGTGGTCATCGGCTGCAATATCCGAAGCGCATTTTACCCCCGGGCCTGGAGAGCTTTATTGGAAAGCCCCGCTGGATCAGCCCAACGGCAAAGGTATATATAATGTAAGGATGAGGGCTAGCGATAGATTCTCATATAGCTCATGGGCTTCCAGAAGCTTCAGACTTACCAATACTGCGGCCGTTGATAATAATCCGCCTTCGGCTGTTAACGTTCACATTATAACTATGGATGGTTTCACCAATCAGGAAGTCGATCGTGATCCTATTACTGGCGATAAGCTCAAAGCCCAATATACGTTCTTCGATTCCGATACTGGGGATACTGAGCATGGGAGTCAGCTCAGGTGGTATAAATTTGGCGTTCTGCAGGAGAGCGTCACTGTAAACAGCGAGCAAAGCAAGATACTTACTGAATCTATACATAAAGGTGAAAGCTGGTATTTCGAGATTATCCCCAGCGACGGCAAGACCTCCGGTGATGCCAGAAAATCCTCGACTGTGACTATTGGTAACGCGCCACCGTATGTGCAGGCTGTCCGCATATTGCCCATCTCCCCTACTGCCAAAGATGATCTACAAGCCAGTTATGATTTTTTCGATCCAGATGATGATCCAGAGGGCGCTTCTGAGATACGATGGTATAAAAATGGCATTCTTCAGCCATTTCAAAGCAATCTTACATTGCCGGCATCTGCTACAACCAGGGGCGATAAGTGGAGTTTTTCCATCCGTCCGCGGGACCTGGATGGAGGCACCGGTACCCTTGTGGATTCTACTGTTGTCACAGTGATAAACCAGAAGCCTGTAGTAGCTATCACGTCAGTTTCGGTTTCGGAGGCTACCGGCAACGTGACTGTAATGTATGATCTATCGGATGCGGACGGAGACCTCTGCAAGCTAAGTATATGGTACCAGGGGGGAGCTGTGGGATTAGCAAAGACTGCTGCTCATGTAACGGAGGCTACCGAGGATAATCACGTCATAACAAACGTATTTCCGGCCATTGGATTGACGTTTACCTGGGAGTCGAAGAAGGATCAACCCTCCGGGAAAGCTGATGATTTTCGCATAGGTATAAAGCCTAACGATGGTATGGATAACGGTAATGAAACAGTATCTCAGCGATTTTCCTTAGATAATAATTCCGAGCCGGTTGCTGCCAACGTGGTCATCGCTCCGCCATCTCCGTTTTCCAGTGACGATCTTACGGCAGCCTATAACTTCAGCGATCCGGACGGCGACGAAGAGTCTAAAAGTGAAATTAAATGGTATAGGAACAATCTCCATCAATCCGATTATGACAATTTGCAGAAACTGCCGAATACCGCTACAAAACGGGATGAGAATTGGCATTTTACCGTCAGACCCAGTGATGGTAAGGAACTTGGTAAGATACAGACATCCTCTATCGTTAAGATTAACAATGCTCCACCTTTGGCCACAGAAGTCAAGCTGGAACCCGAAGCTGCGACTTCCGACGATAACCTCAAGGCGGTCTATACTTATAATGATGCCGATGGTGATGCCGAGTCTGGCACCCAGATCAGGTGGTATCTAAATGATTCTCTACAAGCTGGCTACAACGATCTGGATCTGATCCCTTCGACCGATACGGTTAAGGGGCAGGTCTGGTATTTCACTATCCGGCCCAGTGACGGAGTAACTCCCGGCCAGTTGGTGAAGTCGAATCAGGTTGCATTGGGTAACGTGGTGCCGGAAGTGCGCGGATTGACCATCCCTCCGGAGGGATTCAGAGATGTGACCATACAGTTCGACCTGGTGGATGTGGACGGCGACGAGTGCAGTCTAAAGGTTGATTATCGCGGCGGAATGGCCAACGACTGGGTGCAGGCCACCATCAAAGAGCCTCTATTTGGGGTGACTCCGGGACTTATAACTCTGACGTGGGAATCGGCTAAGGATGAGGATGTCCAAAAGCCCATCAAGTTTCAGATAAGGGTGACGCCTAATGATGGGTTGGTGGAAGGTAAAACGGTGGAGACAGGATTCTTTACACTGGATAATAATATTCCGCCAACAGCCAGCAATCTGAGCATATCGCCGCCGAATCCTACAACCGCGGATAACCTGATCGCCTCCTATGACTACAGCGACGCGGATGGCGGCCAGGAAAGCGGCTCGGAGATCATTTGGAGTAGGAATGGTGTTAAAACGAGTAATAAGGGAAGGACGCTGCTGGCCAGTGCTACGTCCAAGGGCCAGGATTGGAGTTTTACCCTCAGACCCAGAGACGGGGCCAAGTTTGGTGATCCACACGATTCTTTACCGGTGACCATTTTCAATACTCCGCCGCTGGCGCGTAACGTGGTTATCGCACCGGCCGAACCTAAATCGGGAGATTTTCTGACAGTTCGGTATGACTATCAGGATGTTGATGAAGACAGGGAGAACAGCACAGAGATTGAGTGGTATAAAAACGGCGCGATTGAGCGGAAAGTAGTGGTTGTGGCTGATGAAGACAGGCGTTTGCCGGTTGCTGTTTTGAAGGGCGATCGATGGTATGCTGTGGTCCGTCCGATGGATGGTACTAACTTTGGCGATCCTGTGACTCCCCCCAGCGTGAGTGTGGACAACGCTATTCCCATCGTTCAGGATATAACAGTCTCAGGTGATTCCGGCGATGTAGCTATTACTTATACTCTAATAGATGGCGATGAAGATCCCTGCGAGCTGGAGGTTAATTATCAAGGTGGTTCAGTGAGTACCGCCTGGACTCTGGCAACTATCAAAGAGACGACGACAAAAGTGTTGCCCGGAATTGGGCTGAGGCTCACCTGGGTATCCAATGTTGACGAGGGAGGACAAAGGCGACTGACTATAAAGTAAGGATAACGCCCCGAGACAGCGTTTCGGTGGGTGTCAACGGTCTGTCCTCAACTTTCACTCTCAATAACAACACTGTGCCAACTGCTGTTGAGTTGGCTATTTTGCCAGAACTACCCGGAACCGATAATGACTTAACTGTAAGCTATATGTTTGTAGACCTGGATGGCGATAAAGAGGGCAAGCCCGAAATCAACTGGTATAAGAACAGTGTTATGGAAGTATTGTATAATAATCTCACTGTTCTGCCTGCCAGCGCTACGTCTAAAGGCGATAGATGGTACTATACAATCAAGGTCAGCGACGGCAAGGAGACTAGTAAGACTCTGCTGTCGCCGCACGTGAACATAGGCAATGCGGCGCCTTATGCGAGTAATATCGTATTGTCCCCTGAACAGCCCATGATAGGTCAACAGCTCGTTGCTCAATATACTTATACTGATGTGGACGGCGATTCAGAAGATGGTACGCAGATCACATGGTACAGAAACGGTGCGCCTCAGTCAAAGTACGACAATTTTATCACCGTACCCAGCGTTGCCGTGATAGCCGGGGATGAATGGTATTTTACCGTTATGCCTAAAGATGGTTTCGACTTTGGTATTCCCCAGGCTTCCAACAAGGTCTATATATCCAATCTCCCTCCATTTGCCAGTTCGCTGAGCATTTCGCCAGCCGTCCCGCAGACCATGGATAACCTGGTGGCTTCGTATATCTATACCGATCCCGAAAACGATCCGGAGGAAGGTAGTAAAATCGTATGGTATAAGAACTCTGTGGCCCAGACCTCATATAATGATATGGTTACGCTTCCTGCGAGCGCGACCATCAAAAATCAGGTATGGCACTTTGAGGTTCAGCCCAAGGATGGCAAGCAGTATGGTTCATCTCAGAAATCCAACTTTGTAGTCATTAAGAATACACCTCCCCGGATTATGAATCTGTCCCTCTCGCCGCCTTATCCGCTTAGCAGCGATGATCTTGTAGCAAACTATGATTACAGTGACGCTGATGGCGACGTTGAGGTAAGAAGCGAGATCTGGTGGTACAGGAACGATATTCAAATGCGAGCATATGACGGCCTGAAGAAGCTCCCCAGCAAAGAGACACTGAATGGGCAGATATGGCGCTTCACGATCAGGCCAAAAGACGGCATTGATTTCGGTGAGCTTATGTCTTCCTCATCAGTTGAGATAGGGAGTCCTATACCCAGAGTAAACAACCTGTTTGTGATACCTAAGATCCCGTTGACCACTGATGCTCTGGAGGCTAACTATATATATACTGATCCCAATGGCGTTCCCGAATCGGGAAGTGAGATCAAGTGGTATAAAGATGGTGTCTCTCAGATCGATTATAGCAATGCGAGGATACTGCCGGGGTATGCTACGTCCAAAGGCGAACTATGGTATTTCTCTGTCAAGCCCAGCAATGGAAGACAGTTCGGCGAGGAGCAGTCGTCCGCTCACGTTACCATTGTCAATAGCGTGCCTACTTTGGCACTAGTCAAGCCTCAGCCCGCTACGCCTACCACAGACGATGTTATAATCGTAGACTATATTTTCGATGATCCGGATGGAGACGCTGAAACCGGAAACGAGATTAAATGGTTCAGGGACGGCGTTTTGCAGCCATTCTATAATGACCTGACGGAACTGCCAGCCAGTGCTACTAAAAGAGATGAGAAATGGCACTTTACCATCAGGTCTATGGATGGGACCGTCTTCAGCGATCTGGTTACCTCTTCCAGTGTAACAATAGGGAATGGTATCCCCGGAATCACAAATATAAACCTGATTCCGGTTGATCCGCTTACCAGCAATGACCTGAAACTATCTTACACATATATTGATACGGAAAATGATCAGGAGTCCGGTTCCGAAATCAGGTGGTTCAGGGATGATGTCCACGAACCAGCCTATAACAACGCATATTCTGTGCCATCGGCGGCTACCGCGAGGGATGAGCAGTGGTATTGCACTGTCAGACCCAGTGATGGGATAGATTTCGGTGAGGTGATCTCCTCGCCAGTTTTGACAATAGGTAATACCCGGCCGGTGGTGGTGGAAATACTTGCTTTATCTGAACAGGTTCTCCGGGGCGACTCAGTTTTGATCGCCTCATTTGCCCAGGATGAGGATTCTGTTGATTCCGGCCCTGCTCTCAAAGGCCGGACTGAATTCCGCATAGGTGGTGGCGCCTGGACGGAGATACCCACTGAATATGTGCAGACACCCACAGCTCGATGGGAAGCGGCTTTTAGTCCCGATACGAAGGCACAATTGGGTGAATACGACTTTAGAGTAGCATTTACCGATGCTGCGGGTGGTGAGAGCGATTGGAGTATCCGATTAAAGGCAGTGACTGTGATTAACAACCTGCCGGAGATAGGGATTGCTCTTGATGATCTGCATGTACCAGAGGATACCGTGAAGGAATTCGATCTTTATGGAGATAACGTCTATGGGAGCGATCTGGAAGACGGCAGGACGCTGTCCTGGGAACTGGATTCTGACAGTGTTGATGGGGGATTGTTCCAGGTATCCGTATCGAGTAACAGGTTTCTGGAGATCAAGCCCGTGGATGATAAACACGGACAGGATGATGTTACCATTAAGCTGACGGATACGGATGGTGGAGAGGCTGTGAAGACGGATGTGACCATCATAATTGATCCTGTAAACGATCCGCCTACTGCCACTACCTCGGTGAGAATAGATCCAGTGAATCCTAAAACTTCGGATAACCTGGTCTGTACTGCCGAGGGTAGTTCTGACGTGGACGGCGATGTTGTCGTATACCGATACCAGTGGTATAAGGACGGCGAACCGCAAACTGATCTTAGAGCTAACAATGTTTCGCAATCCAGTACCTCTAAAGGAGAAACGTGGCGTTGCGAAATCATACCCAGCGATGGTGAAAGCGACGGCCCGGTTCGCACTGCTGAGGTGACAATTGGAAACACTTCCCCGGAAGTCAGTATTAGAAAGACCACCGGAAATATAGGGGATATTCTCATCACCCTTGATCTCAGGGATTCTGACAATGACGACTGTGACCTTAAGGTAGAGCATCAAGTTAAGGGCAAATCCTGGAAAACTTCGACGGTGAGAGAGTCTCTGCGCGGGGTAAAGCCCGGTGTGGGCCTGACCTTGACGTGGTTATCTAATGAGGATGAGGCAAATGTGTTGACAGATGACTGCAAAATCAGGATAACGCCTAACGATGGCACTCAATCTGCTGCCCCGGGAGAATCTGCGTCTTTCTTCCTGGATAACAAATCACCAGAGTTTGCTTTGACAGCCGTTGCTAATCCCATCCATACTCTTTATGTTGATGTAACTGTAGTCTCTAGCGAGGAACTGGATGCTGCTCCGGTTATATCTGCTGTCCTGGAAGATGAGGAGACAGTGGTTCTGGATATGCAAAGCATAGGTGAAGTTGTCTGGACAGGGAAGTTAGAATTGAAGTCGGGATTCATTGGCAGTGTGGCATTTACGGTTGAGGGCACCGATATGGTGGGTAATGACGGGAAAATGGAATTGCAGAAAGAGTTCCAAACTCCTTCGCCCCTCCCACGGCCGGATGTCTTCGCCCTTAAACAGAACTACCCTAACCCGGTGGGCAAGGAAACGTATATTCCGTATCAGTTGTCCGAAAGCTCTCAGGTAACTGTGGAGATATATAACATAATAGGGCAATTGGTGAGAACTCTGGACGAGGGTTACCAGGTGGCTGGTTTCTATCTTTCTAAGGATAAAGCTGCCTACTGGGATGGGAATGATGATCATGGTATCATGGTGGCATCAGGCGTGTATTTTTATTATCTGAAAGCCGGCGATTCTGAAGGTATCAGGAAGATGGCTGTCAAGAGATAATGCTGATCACTAGGTGGTTCAATTGGCAAGTAACCTGCGTTTTTAAGATGGGCAGGTTAGGGGCTATCAAGCTGGCGCGAGTTACCCTCTTTATTAAGTTTTCTGCGCCAGATGGCAGTATCCTGGTATGAGAAAACCTGCCCCTACAAGAACATGTTATTTGCTGATAGAATCGCTAAGTTATGGGGACATAAAAATGGACA
>Ga0272441_10007559_pt1 | contig 17618 bp, 19 predicted proteins | sample SSMProp6N_FD_193582 | JGI IMG/M metagenome (GOLD analysis project Ga0272441, IMG submission 193582) | Marine sediment archaeal communities from Little Sippewissett salt marsh, Falmouth, MA, United States - SSM-Prop-6N | ecosystem: Environmental > Aquatic > Marine > Wetlands > Sediment ... | reverse complement strand
TAGAGGTTTTGTGAAAACTTTTATAATGCCTTTAATCAATAATCGTATTGCCGCAATGATACCGAATATCAATGCGTTGTCAAACATAAATGTAAAAACTTTGAATGGGGCAATGACAAGCATCCGAAACAGTTTTATGGGTATGAGTGCTATCATCTTCACAATACCGAATAGAAATTTCATAATAACCCCTTTCTCTGGATAATTTTTACAGTATTTTAGTATGGAACTGTGCAGACATCAAGGCTTTTTCTTTTCCCCAAACAGATTTTCAGCCGCAGTCAGGACATCCATGGAAACTTCAGCGGCACGACGATTCTCTTCTTGAATTCTGAGGTAAATTTCCTCTCTGTGAACTTCAATGTTACGGGGCGCCCGGATACCAAGCTTTACCTGGGAACCCTTAATATCAACAACATACACCTGAACATCATCGCCAATTGCAATAACTTCACCGACCTTCCTAGTCAATATCAGCATGGAGCCCTCCTATGGCATTGCTTTATGTACTATTTCTACACTATTATTTCATAGAAAGCAATGTCTCCATCATCTCGTCGATGGTTTCAATCAGCTTGGCTGCAGTCTGATATAAATGCTGAAATTTCAGCAGGTCCGCCATTTCTTCGTCCAGGTTGACCCCTGAAATGGACTCTTTCTTTTGCACATACTGATCCAACAAGGCCTCGTTGTACTGTTCGTTTACCTGGGCTCTTTTTACATCCGTGCCGATTTCGGCCACAAAAGAATTATAATAGCCATCCAGCGTAGTAGACGAACCATTGATTTCTACAATACGATCTTGCAGTCCGTAAATCGCCAGAGCAACCTGATTGTCTCCCGGGGCAATATTGCCACTGTTATCCAGATATCCGGCTGCAATCAATTCAGGATCAGCCTCAAGGTCCGTATTGATATCTATGGTACCGGCATAATCTTCGGACAGAGAATCCCAGGCAAAAAACGTATTGAGACCAAGAATTGCGAGCGCATTGTTTGAATCACTTGTTTCGCTTGGAGAGACAACAAATGTATATCCCGTATCTGCCGACAGGCTTAACGAATTGGTTGGCGCTTCAATGCCGGCGTTCATATGGCAGACTCCATCAATTTGTGCAATCAGGTCATTGACAGTGGAACCTGCGCTTAGGGTAACCGTAATCGATCCGACAGATGTCCCTGATGAATCGTAAACCACAACGTCAAAGCTGCCATCCGCGACAAATCTGTCGCCGAAGGCGTAGTGATAATTACCATCAATATCCTGCCCGTCAAGGGCCAAGTCCGGATCCGCGATTTCAACGGAACCTGTCATGGAACTGACCGACTTGAGACCGGCACCTTCGGCATGCAGGCTGTTGACCTGCCAGATAAGCTCCTCGGCAAAAGTATTGGTTGTGTCCAGGTACGAGTCGATTTCATTGTCCCTGACATCAATCCAGCCTGTGAGCTTGCCGCTTTCAAGTTTATGGGTAATATCGATTTGCTGACCCGAAGTACTGTTCCAGACTACATTTAGATGCCCGCTGTCCGTATCTTGCTGACAAGTCAGGGTATAGCTGTCATTCTCCATAACCAGAGGGATTCCGCCGAGAATATATACCATTACCTGGCCTGTCTGCTCTTCCTCATAATAGGAAATATCCATATATCCCGAAAGTTCTTCCAGAAGCAGATCTCGCTGGTCCCTGAGATCATTGGCATTGACGCTGTGATCAATCTCGCTTGAAGATATCCTCACATTCAGATCGGCAATCTGAGCAGTTATTGAATTAATCTCAGATACCGCGCCCTGTATATTGTCATCCAGATGCATCTGGTAAGTCTTTAAATTGGAATCGATATCACGAATTACCTGAATCAGGGTCTCACTTTGACCCAGCAGGGCACTTCTTGTGGCCACGTCTTCAGGATTATTCGAAAGATCACTCCATGCGCTCCAAAACTCACCCATAATCTGATTGAGTCCGTAGCCTTCACTTTCATTGAATATCGTTTCAATCGACTCCATGGCATCTTTATACACGTTCCAGTAATAGTGATCCGAGCTTTTCGAACACACCTGCTCATTGACAAACTGATCATAAGCTCTCATCACCTGAGTTGCCCTGACCCCGGTCCCAATCTGACCGGGATTCATGGTGATCGGATATCCTGTCTCCAGTACAAGTGATTGTTTCGAGTATCCTTCAGTATTTGCATTGGCTATATTATGCGAAGTTACCTCTATAGCCAACTGGGATGCCTGCAACGACCATCTTGCAATATCGAGCGTGGCATTAATACTTGACATGCTATACTCCTAGATTGAATGTGTGCGAACGCTTCTTGGCTTTGTTTCCAGCGCGGTCATAGGCCAGTTCAGAGCCGGTAAAAAAAATATCAAGCTGGCGCTCGATCTCGAGGAGTCTTCTTGATACAAGCCTTTGCGAAAGTTCATTCAAGCCCCGGGCTTTTTTCCACAATCCGACCAAATCCTGTTGCAGCTTTCTAATCCTGGATGCCAGATCAGAATCGGGTTGCCCTTCCCCACCCTTTATATTCCTGCGGTTTTTTGTAATAGATTCAAGGATTTCTTGTTTTTCGGGCATTGATTCTTCCAGTTCCGCAACATCACCGCTGACAGTATGATTCAATTCTCCTTCAAGATGACGGATAAGGGCCTGCACCAATCTTTTTTCCTTCTCCAAGCCATCAGCCATTTCAACGTATGTCATGCCGTTCTCCCATCCGGGTCAATAGTCCCGTGTATCAACTTAAAAGACTCGGTCTATTCTTACGTACAAATTCCTATATTCCTTATCGGAGAAAAACACAGGGGCTTAATCATGAGTCCCCATCTTCTCCTTGTGTAGTTACAATCTGATTCTTGAGCATCTCGGCAATACCTAAACCATCGTCATCGGCAACATTCTCAGCTACTGCCATAAAGAGCATGTCTTTGTAAAAATCGCCGGAAAGACCCTCTCCCATAAATCCCTCTCCAATGGACTCTCCCATGACTTTCAGGAGTTGATAGGCAAAAATTGTTTCAAACTGCTTGCATGCCTCTTGCAGTCCGAGGTTCGAATTTGAAACATTCAGATGGGAGAGAAGCGATACGCTCTTTATCATATGACCTCCAAATCCGCATGTAATGCATCGGCGCGTTTGATACATTGCAGGATGACTACCAGGTCTCGAGGAGTAACACCGATAGCATTAAGAGCGGAGACCAGCTCTCCGATCGTGGCACCGCTGGGAAGAACTACCAGGCTTCTGCCTCCTTCTTCCACACTGACTCCGGTTTGTGGTGTCACGGTTGTAACACCCTGGGAAAACGGATTCGGCTGTGAAACCTGCGGTTCTTCGGTAATCCGGATGCTCAAGTTGCCATGCGCAATGGCTACCGTTGAAATCTTGACATTGTCTCCCATTACCACCGTCCCGGTCCGCTCGTTGACTACGACTTTGGCTCGAGAATCGGGTATTATATCCACACTCTCAACCAGGGACACAAAATCCACGAGCTTGTCTGAATACTCATCCGGCACAGCCACCTGTATGGTGGCAAGATCTCGGGGCTTGGCGATTTCAAGGCCGAAGCGTTCATTGATTGAATGGGCAAGCCGATGAGCTGTGGTAAAATCAGGATTGTCCATAATTAGCGTCAACTCTGAATCCAGGCTGACTTCAATGGATCGCTCCACCAGGGCTCCATCGGGTATCCTGCCGACAGTTGGAAAATTTTTTGTCACACCCGTGCCGCTGGCTCCGCCGACCGCGAAACCACCCACCGATACCGGACCCTGGCCCAAGGCATAGACCTTTCCATCCGGACCGTACAGAGGTGTCGAAATCAAAGTCCCTCCGGCAAGCGACGTTGCATCTCCAACCGAAGAAACCGTACAGTCAAGGTAATGGCCGCTTTTACAGAAAGGAGGCAGACTTGAAGTCACCATTACCGCTGCAACATTTTTTACCTTCAATTCGTTTACATCTACCTGTATACCCATGGTACGCAACATATTAGCCAACGAAAGAACGGTGAATTGAGATCCGGCCTTATCCCCGGTTCCACTCAGGCCAACTACCAGACCATAGCCTGTAAGCCTGTTCTCACGGACTCCCTGTATTTCAACTAGGTCTTTGATACGCACTGCAAATGCTGGCGGTACAATGCCAATCAGTAATATCAGTACAATAATGAATTTTCTCATCTTTCACCTCAGAACGGCCAGATTTTATCAATCGCCCGTGATACAACCCCCCTGCGCTGCTGATCGCCTATAATGCCGGAACCGTAGTAGTCGAGGCGCATATCTGCAAGGTAAGTGGATAAAATGGTGTTATAGGGACTGATATCTTCAGGCCGGATAATGCCTGAAATGACTATGTACTGTATCTCGGAATTGAGACGAATCTGCTTTTTGCCCTGGATGAGCAAATTATCAGAGGGCAGAACCCGCAAAACCCTGGCAGAGACTGTCGCACTGATATCGCCTTTGCGGGTAGTCTTGCCGTTGCCTTTGAACTCGGTCGATGTTTCCGCCTGAATACTCGGGGAAAGTTTATAACCCAGAACAGAGGCCTGATCCAGCGGCAAGCCCAGAAAATCGCTGATCCCGCTATCATACTTATTGCTCTTATCAGCCGTAGTCTTGGCCTCTTTTTCAGCCGATGAGCTCTCTACTATCTGAACAATAACAATATCGCCCACCCGTTTTGCCCGCGGATCAGCATACATGTCCACAAATTTGGCGCTCGGTGTCCAAAGAGAGCCAGGAGAATGTACAATCTCAAGGGGTTCTTCAATAGGGGTTGCCAGCTCATCAACTTCAACATCGGGCAGCGTCCTGTGGGCGCAAGATGTTAATAACACAAGAGAAATTACGACTAATAAATACACGCACTTCTTCATGTAATCCTCCTAGAACATTACCTGCACCCGAGATGGAGCAATAACAGTGCCAAATATCTGCCTGCCTGAACGCATGTTTCTTACTGGTATCTTCTGGGCAATGTTCCCATCCTTTAACGCTATGCCCCTGTCCCTGATAAGCAGACGGGAATTACTGGCCTCAATTATAATCTCCTCACCCCTTGTGACTACCGGAGGCAGTTCGATATTAGATTTCAAGATCGGCCGGCCGGTACGAATTGCGGTCTTGGCACGCATGCCGATACACTCCTGAATCTTCATTGCGGTTTGTGTATAAGTCGTAATATCAAAACGTTTCATTTCTACTGCTTCCGGAGTAATAAGATCACCTCTGCGAATTGTGGCTTGAGCAACAGGAACCTCAGCCACAACACGAATCCTGCCGCTGATGCGAACTTTTTGCGCCGAAGGACCCGAACCAAAGGTCAAACTCAAACTGGCAAGGCCGACAAAATCCTCGTGAGGGGAAAATTTTGCCTGTATCTGATTTTTGTTCCGTTCAAAAACCATAATATTGGGTAACATCCGAATATCTTCAATAATGATATCGGCTTTACCCTGCCACGGACTGTTTTTATGCACCGCATCTATGTACAATGATTCAAGTTTTTCACGCTTAATCTCGATCTGTCGCTGACTTACACTAACCTTCTGTGCCCCGCTGAAAAATACTGTTTCGCCGAAATTCTCTCGAACTTTCCCGGCAATATAATCTGCTGAAAGTGGGATATCAATTGTCCTGGGTGGCATTTTCAGGATGCGTATCCGTGCAAGTTCGTCCACGCACGGACCATGTATTTCAGCCATATCACACAAATATACCACCTCATGCGAAACCATGGCTGCTTTTTTGAGCGAAACAGTATTTGCAACCATCCCAAATGCAGGAAATGCAAGGCTTGCAATCAGTGCGGATATCAAAAACAGAGCACGGTTCATGTACACCTACCTGACGAGATTGTTAGCTACCTGAAGCATGCTGTCTGCGGTTTTGATAGTCTTTGAATTCATTTCATAGGCCCGCTGCCCGGCAATCATGTTGATCATTTCTTCAACGGCATCGACATTTGACATCTCCAGATATCCCTGTGCAATAGTGCCGAATATTTCCGATCCGGCATCCCCTTCCAGAGCATCTCCGGAAGCCTGTGTTTCAATATAGGCATTGCGCCCGATAGATTTCAGTCCTGCCGGATTGGTAAAGGTATATAAAGGTATCTGGCCGGTTGCCAATGGATCTCCTCCCACATCCAGACAGGTTATTTCTCCATTCTTGTCTATATTGATTGTAGCAGTGTCAGAGGGCACCACAAAATCCGGCTGGAGCCTGTCTCCTCTTGCATTGACGATATAGCCGTCACTATCTACATTGAAGGCTCCGTCACGGCTATATACCTCTCGGTCATCGGAAATCAGCTTGAAAAAGCCTTCTCCTTCAATTGCCAGATCGAGATCGTTCTTAGTTTCCATGTAGTCTCCCTGGGTAAACATCTTCTGTACGGCTACCGGCCGGGTTCCCATTCCGATCTGGATACCCACCGGCACGTTGCCGCCTGCCGCAGTTAAGCTGCCGGATTCCTTGTAAGTGGCATAAAAAAGATCTTCAAATTCCGCCCTGCTCTTTTTAAAACTGACCGTGCTGGTATTGGCAAGATTGTTGGCCATTACATCAATCATCATCTGTTGTGCGCTAATGCCGGAAGCCGCTGTCCACATTGAACGTATCATTTAATTACCTCCATTTTCTTCCCTTTTTATTATACAGTGTCTCCGATACTACGTATGGACTGGGAATATGTCGTATCAAAAGACCTGATAACTTTTTGAAATGCTTCGTATGCCCGCTGTGTATTGATAAGACCCACCATTTCTTTGATTGGCTCTACGTTTGACATCTCCAGGCTACCCTGTTCTATGATGGGAAACTCAATCTGCCCCGGCACGACCCCTTCCCGTAGAGTAAAAAGGCCATCTGCTGCCCTCACGAGATCTGCCCCGGATATACTGACAATATTGAGCACATCAACGGTTGCCCCATTCAGACTTACGGTTCCGCCTGGATCAACCTTAACCTGGCCTGCACCCAGGATGATTTCACCTGACTGACCCTGTACCGGATGCCCCTGGGCATTAACCAGGACACCCTCCGGCGAAATCATGAACGAACCTGAACGGGTGAAACGTGATCCATCCTGGGTTTGCACGACAAAAAACCCATCGCCGATCACGGACATGTCAAGCTCCCTGCCGGTTTTCTTGTAGGAACCCTGACTAAGATCGATGTAGTATTGACGGGCAATTACATCTACCGGTGTTCTGCGATACTGCCCGGGAGAAAGCTGAGCCGTATCCAGATCTTTCGCAAACTGCTCAAACACAATGGCGTCTTTTTTGAATCCTGTTGTGCTTGTATTGGCGATATTATTTGAAATTACTGCCAGCCGTTCTTCCATAGCCTTGGCACCACCCGCGGCAGTATAAATTCCCTGATCCATATCCGATCCTCCTGCATCTAATTGAGCAATATGAATGCCATGCAGGGAAAATCCTGATAATACCGGGATAAACTCAAAAGAGCAGCGGCAAAAAATTCCTGCCTGCCTGCGTTTCCTGGTTTTTTACCTTGAGTTCATACTTTTTATTTTAAAGGCAAGGGAAAACAGGGATGGACAAAGGGTAACATTCTCTAGTGATACACTTCCGGGCACCCTAAGATTAATTGGCGCAAAATTCCAAATGCCGTGTATATTTGCATCAACGAGTTGATTGGACACTTGCTGGGCTACATCAGCCGGTGTAGTTATAATACCGATAGTAATTCTCTCACGTTTGACGATTTCAGAGAGCCTACCGACAGAATAGACTGCAACATTTTCCACCACTGTATCAATCAAACTAGACTGTTTGTCAAACAACGCCTTGATAATAAAATTGTTTTGCCAGAATCCTTTATACCGCACAAGGGCCAGACCCAGGCTGCCAACTCCCACCAGTGCCATATTTGCACCATGCGAGATACCTAACACATTCTCAAGCACATAACAAAAATTGTTCGTGCTGTACCCATAGGAAGAGCTGTTGATTTTGTCCAAATATTTGATGTCCTGACGAATGGTGGACGGGCTAAGCCCTAATGAACTTGCAATCATGTTTGATGATACCCATTTAGCCCCCTGATTCTTCATGTTGCGCAAGTATTCATAATACAGTGGCAGCCGAATAGTTACCGCCATCGGTATTTTAGACATTCTAATTTCCTTGTACGTGTAAATTATTTAACATGTTAATAGGTCTTTTTTTAAAACTGCCCTTGTCATGGCAAATATATTCAATAGATATATTCCAACCACCATTCTTAATTACCTTCTTTTTTGTTTTTTACTTGTTAATTTTATAACATGTCTGTCTGTATTCAACAAGAACATTTCAATAATATTAAAGCTTACAGGAAAATATCCGATATATATTAATGATCTTTCAAAGACATAAGGAGCGTGTAATGGAGGTTAAGAACATCTTTGTCAACAACATCCAGAAGGCCTATGAAAAACCTGTTGTAAAGAAAGTCACAAGCAATGCCGATGAATCGGTAAAGGACGACATGTTGATATCACCTAAATCGAGTAAAAGACTTTTTGGAGAAATGATGGAGCATAGCCTGAAAAAGAGTCTGAAAAACAAATAAAACAATGAAGATATATAATACGACCAATCCTGAAATTATTAAAGCCTACCAGGCCAACAGTGCAGATCAAGTAAAAAATTTGCACGAATCACAGAAAATACCGTTTTCTGTGCAGGACAAGGTTAATATATCCCACAAGGTTCAACTATTTCGTGAGATCAATAAAGAAATTTCTGAAACTCCCGATGTGCGCTTCGATAAGGTAGCTGATGTTCGACAAAAAATACAACAGGGAATTTACACTGCCGACCTGAATGTTATCGCCGACAAACTGATCCACCCCGACATAAGCACAAAGATTTAATGCATTAAGGCTTCAGCGTCTCAACATATTTCAACCGCGAACCCTTTACAACGGATACATGCATATCCCTGATGGGAATACCGGACGGTTTGAATCCGTGCACACCGGAGAGATACGGCCCGCCGTTGTCCAGTGTAAATTTCTGCGCTGTCTTTCCATCTGGTTGCAGCATATCCAGCAGCACGAAATAGGCGTCAGCCGCCAGTACCGCGACGGTGTCAAGTTTATCATAGTGCTTCTTATAGCGCTTCACAAAATTGGCTCTCAGTTCAGATGCAATCTTCTGTTCATGGTATACTGTAAGAAAATAAACCTCTTTAAATGAGCGGTGGGAATGTGTAAGAAATTTACTCTCCAAATTTGGATTAGTTATAACAAAAGGAGTTTTTATCCCTTTTTTGCGCACCTGTTTTATTACAGTGTGACATGACTCATACGAATATGGCATGTATACGGTTTCCGGATTGTGAGATATAAGCCTTTGCACAGTCTTTTTGATATCGCAATCGGTTTTCCGAAAAAATATTATGTCCACGATCTTACCATCCCTGCGGACAATTTCCGCCGAAAACAGCGTAGCGAGTTTAACACATTTCTCGTCGTCTTCATCAAGAATAACGGCAACGCTTTTGGCCTCAAGTGAATTCATGATAAATCTGGCAGCCGTTTGAACCTGATCAACAAGCGAGGAGTCGATAAGCCATTGATTGTCATCTACCTCGAAATAATTTCTCGTCGCATCCTGAATGATAATTAATGGGGGTGCGTGGGTATCCCAAACTCCGTAGAACCCATTGATTTCGTTGTCCTGCGTTCCACCAATAACTCCACAAATATTTCCCTGCTTGAGAAGTTCCATAGCCGCCTGCCTAGCTGCGATTTCACTACCTTGAGAATCCTTCAGAACAAGGTCCACTTTGCGATTATCCAGGGCCGGTCTGATTGAATTAGCAATCTGAAGGGCAAGCCATGCAGACCGACCTAAGTCTTCTCCTGCACCGGAAAGCGGCAGAAAAACACCGATTTTGACAGGTTCCTTGTCCGTATCATAAGGGAGTTCGTTTAAGGTTTTCTCTTTGTCACAGGCGCCGATAATCAGAAAAATGCCCACAAAAATACTCAGGATGCTTATCCTCATAGCGCAATCTCTAACCAAAAAGGTGACGGATGTCTACCCTGACAAAAAAAAATAGTATATTCAGAACATTTATGATAAGCAATCAACCCCGTATGGTAGGTAGATAGCAGGAGGAACCATTTTGGCGACAATCACAATAGATAAAACCCAATATGAAACCGAGCTGGTTATATTTGACAAAGACGGGACGCTTCTCGACTTCAAGGATACCTGGATCGATATCATCAAAGAACTCATCAGTGCGATTGGCAAACGTGTCTCAATGAATGACACCCTTCACAAACGCATTGAAACTGCATTAGGTATATTCCCGGAAGAACGCCGCATAGACGGATATGGCCCCCTGGCAATGGGAACCTTCCAGGAATGTGACGCTCTTTTGACGCATTGCGTCTATCGAGAGGGCCTCCGCTGGGACAAAGCCCAAACAATCGTGCAAAAGGCAGAAAAAGAGATTTTCTCTGGAGCGGTTAGGGAACAAAGCGTGCGCGCTGCAAAAGGGGCTATTGATCTGCTCAAAAAACTCAAAGCAAAAGGGATTAATACCGCTGTGGCCACCAATGACAGTGCAGATGACGCCACCCAGGATATGCGCAGGATTGGGGCTCTGCCCTATATCGATCTGATTGTCGGGGCTGACAGTGTTTCCAAACCCAAACCCGCGCCGGACATGGTGCTGGAAATCTGCGAAAAACTAGCCAAGAGCCCAAGCAACGCTGTGTTGATTGGCGACACTTTGATGGATGCACTTCTGGGCAAAAACGCTGGTGTCATGCTCACAATCGGGGTAAGCGGTGTACTGACCCCCGATATACTGATAGAGCATACCGATGTTGTAATCGATTCTCTGACTGAAATAGCCTGATCGGTATTTCTGCTACAATTTAGGCAAGCGGCCTAGAATACTCTCAAAAATCTTTAGGGTATGAACACAATCCTCTTTCAGTTTTGCCTTGTCTCCGGTTTCCAGCAATTTCTTTGCCTGCTCAAAGGCAGCGAAAGTTTCTTCAAGCAATTCCATATCTTGTTGCCGGACATGGTTTGATGTAAACTGCACCTTGCGCAATTTTCTAAAGATACTGTCTTCCAGTATACATGGCTGCTTTGAAAAAACAGCCCCACCACCAGAATCACTGGTGCCGGATAAGCCGGCACTGTATTCATGCAATCTTTTTATATTCAACTCAAGTTCCTGGCGCAGAGCAGTGATCAGACGAATCTGGAAATCTCTGCGTATCATCACCGGAATAAGGATGATAACTGCAAGGGCAACAACGACAATGATTATGATTTCAAGCATAGCTGTTCTTACCGACTCCTCTACGTTAAAGTACCCAGGACTATGAATAATCAGTCCGGTTTGTCACGTTTCGCTGCAAATTCTTTTTAACATTCATGTATTTTTTTGCATACATGACTCCTCTCATCAGAACACTCCCGTTCCCAAAATACATAAACTAGACTGAAAAATCAGCCTCGCTGAACACCTCAGCCTGAAAAGTCTCAAAGCTCGCGCCTTCCCTCCAGACATCGGCATCCAGACCGGCCTTCAGACTCAAATGTTTAAGAGTCGTTTCCCTGTCCCAGCCCTGCTCGGGTGCGACCTGGGGCAGGAAAACAGCCTGATGTACGTCCTTTTTTAGAATAATACCATCAATACCAATCCGGAATTCACTCAGGTCATTAATGACCTCTGGGGGTGTCAGAACAGATATTTCTATGTGCACCCCGGCCAATGCACTTGCCCCCAGCGGTGTAAAGCGAGGATCCCGGAAGGCTGCATTTCTGGCATTTTCAATGACTGCCTGCCACAACGGCATCAGGGGCTGGATATACCCGATACAACCCCGTAGTTCATGCTCTTCATGCAAGCTTACGAATACCCCCCGCTTTTCCAGTAACACCGGTGTGAGTTCACCCGCTGGTATTTCTATCTCATCGACACTTTTTCCATGTAAAACAGCCTGAATGGTCCTTCTCGCAAGCTTCAGCAAACATACTTTTTCAATTGCGTTTAGTTTCATATGAACCCCTTTAACATTTTAATTATATCATATCTGACTGAAACAAGGATACCGTCAGCTGCCATCTTCGATTGCCCCGATTGCCTTTGTTGACTCAGAGTCTGAAATCCTCTATATATGGCCTCAATTCATAAAACCGGAGGATTTTTAATTTGGACGATGTCAACCGCTTGCAACGACAACGTATGGATAAATTCGAACTGCTCAAAAAAGATTTTGGAGTTGAACACTTTCCTAACACCTACAAAAAGGACACCGCTATTTTTGATTTTATTGACCTCTATCAGGAAGATGATGCTGAAAAATTATTAAATATCAAAACGGTGCACAAAATGGCTGGCCGTATAATGGCAATCCGCAAATTCGGCAAGGCATCCTTTATCCACTTTCAGGACGGCTCGGGAAAACTGCAGGCCTTCTTTGAAAAGGCAAAACTGGGTGAAACTGCCTATGAACTGTTCAAAAAGCTCGACGTGGGTGATATTATCGGATTGTGGGGCACAGCCATCAAAACACGAACGGGAGAACTCACGCTTTATGTTGAAGGATTTGAGCTGCTCACAAAGTCTTTCAGGCCACTGCCGGAGAAATGGCATGGTCTCAAAGATGTGGAGCTTAGATACCGGCAACGCTATGTGGACCTTATCGTTACCCCCGAGGTCAAAAAGACCTTTGAGAGGAGAACAAAAATCGTACAATTCTTAAGATCCCACATGGATCAACATGATTTCATCGAAGTTGAAACACCCATGATGCATTCCATTCCGGGTGGTGCAACCGCTCTACCGTTTCAAACCCATCATAACACACTCGACATGGATCTGTACCTCAGAATAGCACCCGAACTATATTTAAAAAGATTAATAGTCGGCGGGTTCGAACGGGTCTATGAAATCAACCGAAATTTTCGCAACGAAGGAATTTCCACCAAGCACAATCCCGAGTTCACCATGATGGAATTCTATATGGCCTATGCCGACTATAAAAATCTAATGGAATTTACTGAAGACATGTTCTCGGCTCTCGCCCGGCATTTACTAGGCAAGCCATCCTTTGAGTATCAGGGTCTTGAAATAGATTTTACCCCGCCCTGGCAAGCGTACAGCATGAAAGAGGCCATCATCGAGATCGGCGGAGTACCCGAAGAAGTAATCAATGATCTTGGCAGGGCTGTGAGTTTTTGTAAGGATCGAGGAATCGAAATCGATGGCGAAGAGAAATTGGGCCATCTCCAGACGATTATCTTCGAAGAGACAACTGAAGAAAAACTTACAGGGCCCGTCTTTATAACCTCATATCCGACCGAAATTTCTCCACTTTCCCGCAAAAACAGTGCGGATCCATCTATAGTCGATCGCTTTGAACTCTACATAGCGGGCCGGGAGATCGCAAATGCATTCAGCGAACTTAATGATCCTATCGATCAACGCCAGCGTTTTGTGGCCCAATTAGACCAGAAAGAGGGCATCGGTGAGATCGACGAAGATTATATCCGGGCATTGGAATACGGCATGCCCCCTACCGCTGGCGAAGGAATCGGGATTGACAGGCTGGTGATGCTGCTCACCGATAGTCCCTCGATACGAGACGTAATTCTGTTCCCTCAACTTCGTAAAGGAGAAGTGTCCTGAGATTCGAATTATTTGTTGCCAGAAAGTATCTGCGTGCCAAAAAAAGTCAGGGGTTTATCAGTTTTACCTCCGGTCTGTCGGTCGTTGGAATTACGATCGGGGTAATGGCGCTTATTGTGATCCTTTCGGTAATGAACGGCTTTGAGGATGACATCAAGACCAAAATCCTTGGTACCCAGTCTCATTTGATTATATCAAGCTATACAGGAGGCATCAGTGATCCCCTGCAAGTGATTGCCGAGGTTAAAAAGGATCCGGCTGTGATAGGGGCAACCCCTTTTATCCTCTCCCAAGGGCTCATATCTGCTCCGGCTGGCGTGCGCGGAGCAGTCATCAGAGGTATCGATCCGCTAACAGCACCTGATGTAATTCGGATCCGGGAAATAATCACTGACGGTTCTTTCGACGACCTTGATTCAACGGGAGTGCTTATCGGATCCGAACTGGCGTTGCACACCGGAATTTCTGTTGGTGACAGCATCAGCATCATCTCGGTCGCCGGGACAATCACTCCCTTGGGCATGATCCCTCAATCGCGCGCATTCATTGTCAAAGGGCTCTTCACAACCGGCATGTACGAATACGACAGCAATATGATATATATCTCTCTCGATTCAGCACAGAAACTTTTCAAACAGGACCAGCCTTCCGGCATTGAGCTGAAAATTGCCGATATCTATCAGGCTGACACTATTGGAAGAAGACTGGTGCATTCCCTGGGTCCTGGATTCTGGGCCAAAACCTGGAAGGATATGAACCGCAGCCTGTTCTCGGCCCTCAAACTTGAAAAAGTCGTTATGTTCATTATTCTGCTATTCATTATTCTGGTTGCCGGCTTCAGCATTATCAGCACCCTGATAATGCTTGTAATGGAAAAACGCAGAGATATAGCAATCATGAAATCCATGGGCACCACCACTTCTCAGGTGTTACGTATCTTTATAACCATGGGTATGGTTATCGGTAGCAGCGGAACACTATTGGGACTTATATTAGGATTGCTCCTGACTAACAACCTAAACCCGGTAGTTCGTGCCATAGAAATGCTCTTTGGTATCGAAGTCATGCCTATGGATGTATATTATATTACCGGACTACCAACCCAGATTATTCCTCATGAAGTGGGCATGATAGTCGTGGCATCCCTGATCCTTTCATTTCTGGCCACCATATACCCCGCCAGAAAAGCCGCCAAACAGGATCCTGTAGAGGTAATGCGTCATGAAGGCTGAGTATGCCCTTTCAATAATCGATCTGCATAAATCTTTTACTATAGGACCAGAGATCATCCGGGTGCTGACCGGCATAAATCTTACGGTGAAAAAGGGTGAAGGGCTTGCAATAGTCGGGGCCTCAGGCACAGGCAAAAGCACTCTGCTGCACCTTCTTGGTGGACTGGAAAAAGCGGATCAGGGGAAAATCGTCTATAACAGTGAAGATATTTGCACAATGAAGAACAGTAAGCTGGCTGACTTCAGGAATAAAAAGGTTGGGTTTGTGTTCCAGTTTCACTATCTGCTGCCGGAGTTTACCGCCCTGGAAAACGTAATGATGCCGGCCCTGATATCTTCCGGTAAATCTTCCGGGCAGACAAATACCATCCGGCAAAGAACCCTTGATTTACTCAATGCCGTAGGACTGGAAAACCGCGTCTCCCATAAACCGGGAGAACTGTCCGGAGGAGAACAGCAGAGAGTAGCCGTAGCCAGGGCACTCATGATGTCTCCGGATATTCTACTTGCGGATGAACCCACCGGAGACCTCGACCCGGCAACAGGAGAAAAAGTGATAGATCTCTTTTCAGATCTGAAAGACTCCATGGGTATTACCATGGTAATTGTTACACACAATCTGGATCTTGCAGGGGCCATGGACAGAGTTCTTCTGCTGAAAGGAGGTCAACTTGAACCATTTCATCTCTAAGTATCTGTCCACACTTGTTTTCCTGCTAATCCTTTCAGGGCTGGCTCATGCGGGACAAACAATTCTTGCAACAAAAGACAAGGATCTCAGAGAATTGCTTACGGATGTGCCCTGTATCACCCTTAGGGATCATTCTCCAATAGAACTGTTCTTGGAAGCAACCGACACCACCTTCGAAGTCAGCGATTCGACCGGATTGACCTACCGTTCTACTAGGCTTAAAGATGCCCTTGACGGCTATCTGAGAAGAATGGGTGTCTGCATAATTGATAATATAGCAATCAAGGGGTCCGTGCGTATATCACAGGATGCAATTCGCTATCGCATTAAAACCGCGCGCGGAGATATAGTGCATACGCTCGATATCAGAAAAGATATCGAGGAAATCTTCTCTATGGGCTATTTTGAGAACTGCAATGCCGACTTTGCCGACGGGGTTCTGACATTTGCAGTACAAGAATATCCGGTAGTAATCTCAATTGAAATCAAAGGCAATAAAAAGATTACCGAGGAAAAGATTCTTGAGGCTGTAGCAATCAAAAATTTTGATATCCTCAACACCAGAGTTTTAAAAACCAGCACGGATCGTATTGAGGCACTGTACCGCGAAAAAGGCTATTATCAGGTTGGGGTTACCTCAAGCAAAAAAGAGGTCGAAGGTGGGATCGCCCTAAGCTTTGAGATAGATGAAAACAAGCGCTTGTATGTCAAAAAGGTCCTTTTTGATGGCAACCATAACATCTCTGCCAAAAAAATCCGCAAGGTCATGGAAACCAAAACCCGCTGGCTGTTCGGATTTTTCTCCCATTCCGGTTCCTATATAGACGAATCCATTGATACGGATTTGCTGCGTATTGAGCAGTACTATGGTGACAATGGTTATGTTCAAGCCAAGGTAGGCCGGCCCCTGGTTGAAATCAAGGAAGATAAAGGAATCTTTATTACAATACCGATCGAAGAAGGCCCGCTTTTTCATATCGGGAAAATTGACGTTCAAGGCGACCTCCTCAAGCCAAAAAAAGAACTGCTGGAAAATTTCGGCCTTGCCCCGGGCGATGTGATGAGTAATGGCAAGATACATCTGGGCATTGAAAAAGTTCGAGACATTTATATGGATGAAGGATACGCCTACGTCAAAATCAATCCCCTTACAAATGGCAATCCAGATCATAGCGTTGATCTGACCCTGAACATCAAAAAAGGCAATCCGGTCCATATCAAAGAGATTGCGATCCAGGGTAATACCAAGACCAGAGATAAGGTTATCAGACGTGAACTCAAACTTGATGAAACAGACCTTTTCTCGTCGTCCGCACTCAAAAACAGCCAGAACAAGCTTTCCCGGTTGGGTTATTTTTCACAGTTCAGTATTGATCCGATACCCCAGGAAGACGATACCATGTCGCTGCTGGTTAATGTTGAAGAACAGCCCACTGGCGCCTTTTCATTCGGAGTAGCCTACTCCAGCGTAGACAAAGTCATCGGCACTCTTGAAGTGAGCGAAAACAATATCATGGGTACAGGATTGAAAACAAAGTTCAGCGTTGAATACGGAAAAAGGAAAAAAAATTACATAATCGATTTTGAAGAGCCCTGGTTGCTGGATTATCCCGTATCTGTCGGATTGCAGTTGTATAACAAGGAACGAGATGAACTTTACTATACCAAGGAATCACGAGGCGGAAACATCAGGGCAAGCTATCCTCTCTTCGAAGAAGTACGCCACTATATTGCTTACAAATACGAAGAAGTTACCGGGTTGACAGACATCGACTCCACCTATGAATACCTGCTGGACGAGGATGAAATTGACGGCTGGTCAACCAGCAGCATAACCAATACTATCTACCGCGACACCACCAATGACTATTACCGGCCCACCCGAGGTTCGGATCTCTCATTTTCGGTTGAATATGCAGGTCTGGGGGGGGATTACCACTATACCAGAACCACAGCAAAAGCGGCGAAGTTTTTCCCTATTTATAAAGATAC
>Ga0272441_10007558_pt1 | contig 17620 bp, 14 predicted proteins | sample SSMProp6N_FD_193582 | JGI IMG/M metagenome (GOLD analysis project Ga0272441, IMG submission 193582) | Marine sediment archaeal communities from Little Sippewissett salt marsh, Falmouth, MA, United States - SSM-Prop-6N | ecosystem: Environmental > Aquatic > Marine > Wetlands > Sediment ... | reverse complement strand
GAGGCGCTGATGTGGACATCGTATATGTTGACACCATTTGGCCGGCGGAATTCGCGAAAGCCGGATTTCTCCGTCCGGTTGATGATTATGTACCGGAATCGCTCCGTGCGGGAATCGCTCCTGCTCTGCTTGACCAGCTTGAGTGGAACGGTCATCTGTGGGCATTTCCCTACAATAATCAGTCAAAATGGCTGTTCTATAACAGAGAAATACTGGAACGCGCCGGCTTTTCGAAACCCCCGGAAACATGGGAAGAGATGGAGGCTATGTCCCGTGAGATGATGAGCCGGGACCTGGTAAAATACGGGATCGCCTGGGGATGGACCCAGGCTGAAGGGCTCATCTGTGATGCCACTGTAATTTTTGGCGGTTTCGACGGCTTCTGGCAGAACAGCTCCGGGGCCTGGGCCTTTAATACCTCCGGTGCTGTTGAAGCTTTGAACTTCATGACCGAGTCCATAGGATCAGAAGGCTGGGCGGACCCGGCATCGGTGAACCTCAACGATCGGACCAATCTCAATCCATTTCTTGCAGGTGATACGGCCTTTGTAACGAACTGGGCCTTCGCCTGGGGCCTGATACAGGATCCCAATGAGTCCGAGGTGGTGGATAAGGTCGGGATTACCATAATTCCCGCTTCCGAGTCAGGATCTGATCCCAGTTCCAGTGTTACCGGCGGAGGCGGATGGGGCGTATTCGCCAACAGTGATTCTCCGGAACTGGCTATGGAATTTCTGCAGTATCTGACTACCTATGATAAGCAGCTGAAGGCTCTTGAACTTCAGCAGAATATGCCGATTTATACGGATATGTATTCGGACCGGGAAGTGTTGGAGGATTATCCCCATTTCCGCGACTTCGGCGCACAATTCGAATACGCTCATTTCCGCCCGGTACTGCCCTGGTATACGGAATGGTCCCTTCAGGCACAGATCGAGATTCAGAAGGCCCTCACCGGCGCGAAATCACCGGAAGCGGCTATTTCCGACCTGTATGATTTTTCGATGGAGAAATCCGAGGAATACGGTTCATAATAAATAAGGAACAGGGGGACAGCCGTTTACGGCTGTCCCCGCTGTTGAAAGGACGAATAAAATTGAGCGGTATAAAAGGGAACAGAGTCTCCTCATCCTCGCGTACAGATACCATATTTGCGTACTGCCTCATAGCGCCAAGCCTGCTTATCATGATCGGGCTGATAATCGGCCCCCTCCTGTATGCTTTCTGGCTCAGTCTCCACCAGGTGAATTTCATGTTTCCCGGTCGCCGGTTCATGGGTATCAGTCAGTACCTCAAAATGCTGCAGGACAGTGCCTTCCTGATGGCTCTGATGAGAACCCTCTACTTCACAGTAGTATCCATCTGTTTTCAGGTAGTACTCGGACTCGGAGCAGCCGAGTTTCTCAATCGGGAATTCCGGGGGCGTCGGCTGATTCTGGTTCTTATAATCCTTCCCTGGGCAGTACCCACGATCGTGAACGGAACCCTGTGGCTCTGGATATTGGACGGCAGTACCGGAGCCCTGAATCATCTGCTGATGCAGCTCGGACTGATCAATGAGGAAGTAATCTGGTTCGGCAAGCCTCTTCTCGCCCTCAATATGATCATTCTGGCCGATACCTGGAGAATGCTGCCCCTGTATACCATCATGTTTCTCGCCGGAAGACAGTCAATTCCGGAGGAACTCTACGATGCCGCTCACATAGACGGTGCCGGTGCATGGAAGAGCTTTTTCAGGATAACCCTGCCGCTGCTCAAAGCAGTCCTTCTGGTTGTACTGATCCTCCGGACCCTCCACACCCTCAGGGTCTTCGACATTATATTTGTTATGACCAAGGGAGGACCTGCCGGCGGGACGACAACTATAACCTTCCTAACCTATTTCACTACCTTCAAATTCCAGAATTTCGGCTACGGATCGGCCATGGCCTTTTTTACCGCCCTTGCAACCCTGGCGCTGGCGCTTCTCTACATCCGGGTACTCGGTCAACGAGGGGAAGCGTTATGAGCAGATACCCTTGTTCAGGCATGAGAAAAAAACGCCCCCTGCATCGGAAAATCGGCATCTTCCTCATCTGCTGCATACTCATGATCTGGACCCTCGCACCGATATACTGGCTCCTCATATCAGCTATCAGTCCAAGCGCTGAACTTGCAGCCTACCCTCCCCACTGGTTCCCGGAAAATCCAAGCTTTGAAAGACTGAAGAGCATCACTCTCGGCGCGGCAGTACGGGCCTCCAGCATGCAGACTATGGCCCGGCCGGGAGTATTTTTCCGCAGAGCCCTGCTCAACAGTACAATCGTAGCTGTTGCGACGACCCTCATCTGCATCAGTCTCGGCGCACTATCGGGATACGCCTTCGCCCGTATCCGTTTTCCAGGCAGAAAAACCCTGATGCTCACCCCGCTGGCTCTGCAGATGCTGCCCCCCATAGCCCTTGTTATACCCCTTTTCATTCTCATACAGCACCTCGGTTTGACCGACAGCAGACTGGCCCTGATTATTATCTACCCCTCTTTTTTACTGGTATACGTTATCTGGATTATGACCGGTTACTATCAGGGTCTCCCGAAGGACCTGGAAGACGCCGCACGGGTCGACGGCTGTTCACGTCTGGGAACCTTCTTCCGGATAGTACTGCCCCTCTCCCGGCCCGCGCTTTTCAGCACCGGTCTGCTCACCTTTCTTCTGGCATGGGATGAATTTCTCTACGCCCTCGTTCTGACTACCAGCAGGGCAAAGACTCTACCGGTAGCCATAGGAGAGTTCAGCACCCAATTCGGTGTCGATTTCGGAATGATGATGTCCGGAGGACTGCTTGCCAGTCTGCCGCCTATCCTCATCGCACTTCTATTTCAGCCGCTGCTCATACGCGGAATAACCGCCGGCTCGGTGAAAGGATAAGGAAAAATATATGAAGCTGCCGCCGGATATTCATCAGATACGCTTCCCGATCAATCCGGAAGTCTGGGGCTCTTTTTTCGCCCTCGTCGGAGATACCATCAGCCTCGTGGACGCGGGCCCTTCCAGCTGCGGTTTCGAAATCCTGACCGACTATTTCCTCTCTGAAAATCTGGATCTTCAGATTCTTCATTCTCTTGTCCTGACCCATAGCCATTACGATCATGCGGGTGGTGCTTCGTTTCTGAAAGCCTGGGATCCCGGGCTTCTTCTGATAGCCTTGAAGGAAACAGCAGTCCAGCTGCAGCATCCCGAAGATCAGGAGGAATCGGCGCCGCGGGTTCTTGTACATCGAATTGTAAAAGACGGGGAGATGGTTCTGCTCGGCGGCAGGAAATGGAAGGTTCTGAACACACCGGGGCATGTTCCCGGGCTTCTTTCCCTGTTTGATGAAGACAGGAAAATTCTTCTGGCCACCGATGCCCTGCAGGGGAATGGTACAATCGACGGTATCCCGATCTACAGCGATCTTCGAGCCTATTACTCCTCCATAGACAGGATAGAGGACATGGCTCCGGAGATGATTATCGTATCCCATCCCTTCGAACCCGATCAGAAACCCTTTTATACCGGAAAGGATGTGCAATACTTTCTTTCATCCTGCCGCGACGCCGCCGAGAAACTTACCGCCCGTATCCTTGACATACTCGGCGAATCACGAAGCGGTATCACCGCCAAAGATCTGACCGAAAAAATCCGGGCCGAACGGCACTGCCGAAGCAGCTGGTTTTATACTCTTCGCAGCATCTCCGCCCATTTGAAATGGCTGGAAGAGGAAGCATCCATCCGCTGTATTCCTGCTTCTCCCCTTTCCTCACATACCGATCCTGAAATAAAAGTCTGTCACTGGGCACTTTCCTGAACATCCGGATCTTTTTTTCTTCCACCTGATCGAGGGCTGAGTTCAGAAATCCCGCCCCCCGTTTTCTCCCGCCCCGGGTATTGCTGTCCCGACGAAGCATCCGGATTGCACCTTTCTCCTGTAATACGTTAGGATAAAAGAAAACCCTGCAGAGGTACGGATATGAGCAAACATGCATTCCTGGTTTTCGGGCTCCTTTTTCTCCTCTTTTTTGGCGGACAGATTCCGGCGCAATCCGGCAGCCCGGCGGAGGACAACGCGGTTCCTGTGGAAGTGTCTCCATTGAAGGTACAGGAATTATACCGCAGCGTTTTTTACGGCTGCAGGCTTTTGCCGGCCCGCCGGTCTGTTCACCGCAGCCCGATCTCAGGCAGTCTTGAGTCCCTTGCCGTGAAAACAGGACAAAGGGTGAGCCCCGGGGATCTTCTCTTCACTGTCCGGAGAGAGTTAACCGGCCGCAGCTACAATTCTGCAGCAGTCAGAGCGTACGACGGAGGCATAATAGCAGAATACGAGCTTCAATCCGGCGATCCGGTACAGGAAAATCAGGCAATTCTCACCGTCCTCGATGACAGTGCTTATACCGGCGAAATTCTGGTAAGCGACAAGGATATAAGAACTGTCAAAATCGGAGATTCCTGTGTTGTGTTCGAAGATCGGGAACCGACATCGGTAACCGGACAGGTGACCCTTATATCGCCCGAACCGGAGTATGAATCCGGGCTTTTTCCGGTGGAACTTCGTTTTCCCAGAAGCCCGGGACTTTTTATCGGACGGTTCCTTCGAGTGGAACTGCGAAAGGAACCCTACCGGGGGCTGGCGGTCCCTTCGCAAAACATCGTCCGTAAATACGGTGAGGATCATCTGTACATAGTCCGTGATAACACCGTCGAACTGCGGCCGATAAACGTCGGTGCTTCTTACGGTGATCTGGTGACCATCACCGGCGGCGTCTCCGGGGGAGAACTTTTCGTGACTTCTTCCACCCGGAGGATTACCGACGGCGCTGCCGTCAGAATTGTGGAAGGAGAGTAGCATGCTGGAACTCTTTTTCAGGAAGCGCCGGGGGCTTTTCCTGCTGGTTGCCGTCGGGATCGCCGCCGGCATCACCCTGGTCCTGCAGCTGCCGATCAAGCTCTATCCCAACACGATGAAGCCTATCATCGGTATCCGCATATCACATCCCGGCTACACTGCCGCGGATTTCCGGGACCAGTACGGTACTACTCTTGACGGGGCCCTAGCCGGCATCCAGGATACCGACAGCATACAGTCCAATTACCAGAACAGCAGCAGCAGAATCCGGATAGATTTCAAATGGGACGTGGATTACGACGAAGCCCGCAACAGGGTTGAATCGGCTATGGCTGCCATCAAAGGATCGCTCCCTGAAGACAGCCGGGATTACCGGGTACACAACTGGACAGGAGAAAACTCCGGCTTCCTGGCTGTCGCGGTAACCAGCGATGAGCTGGACTCGGAAGCTCTCTACACCCTTCTCGATTCCACCCTGAAGCCCCACCTGGACAAGGTGGAGGATGCCGAGGAAATCACGATATTCAAGGTGAGAGAGCTGGTTTCCCGGGTTGAACTCGAAGAGGACGCCCTGCTGTCCCACAATCTGATGGTCGACGACGTCATCAGGAGCGTCCGTTCAGGCTACCGGACAGAACCGGTGGGATCCTTCCGAAACGGCCGCGAGAGGTATGACGTAAGACTGAAAAAGGGCATCGACACTATTTTTGATATCCGGGACATCGAAGTCGGCAGGATGGGCGGCCGTATTCTGCGGCTCGAAGATGTGGCCGATGTGACGGTCAAGTACGACCTGCCCGAAACCCTTTTCCGGATGAACGGAACCCAGTCGGTGATGATTTTCGCCACTCCCAAAAGCGACGGGAACATCAAGGAGATGTCGGATGAAGTCCGGAGGGCTATCGAGTCCGTCCAACCCGATCTTCCGTCCCATGTCGAGTTCACCTTTCAGGTGGATCCGGCCGAATTCATCAACAATGCCATATTCAACGTGCTGCGGGCGGCTCTCATCGGAGCCAGCCTCGCTGTCCTCTGTGTGCTCATCCTCTTGGGGGAGCTGAAAAACACCCTGCTGATAGCCTTTTCCATTCCCCTCTCCATCACTCTCAGCTTCATCCTCATGTATCTCTTCGGCCTGACCATAAACCTGATCAGCCTGAGCGGACTGACCCTGTCTGTCGGCATGATCATCGATTCAACCATCGTGGTAATGGAAAACATTCACCGGCACCGCTTTTACCGTGAAGGCGAGTACGCTGGTGCAAGTCTCAGCACCCTGATCGTAGCTTCCATCAGGGAGATCCGCTGGGCGGTCATCGCCAGTACCCTCACCAGTGTACTGGTCTTTCTGCCCCTCTCGTTTACCGCGCCTCTGACGAACGCGATTCTCGGTGATCTCGCCCGGGCGGTAGTCTTCGCCCTTTCCTGCTCCGTCCTCGTAGCCCTGCTGGTAGTACCGGTGATGGCTTATTACCTCTTCCGCCGCAGCTACGCTCTCGGATCAGACCGGGCCGGAAAGATGGCCCGATTCTCCGAACGGCTAATGTCATCCCTCCGCCGGGGATACACCGCCGCGCTGCGTGGTATCCTTTCCGCCCCCTACAGATCGGTTCTGGTACTGGCAGTCTCCTTCGGTCTGCTGATATTCGTTTTTCTGACCCTCATCCCGCGGATCGACCGCGAGATCATCGCTAAACCGGAGAGCGACATCGTCGTCCTCTTCTGCCGGAATTTCAGCTCCGAAAGCAAGGAGGAGATGCTTGAACTGATCGCTCCAATCGAGGAACAGATACTCGAAAGTTACGATGACCGGCTCAAATCACTCTTTGCCCAGGTAAACCGAAGCAATTCCGCCATGTTCATGATAGCCCTCACTTCCAGCCGCCACGCCCTCGATGTCAGGGAGGACCTGGAGGACAGGTATCAGTCCGATACCACCTGGTACTATCAGGTGATGCCCTGGGACCCGGCGGAGCTGCCGCTCCCCAGAACCCTCGATCTCAACCTGAGGATAACCGGTCCGGATAAGCAGCAGGTGCTGCGTTATACCGAAAAAGCCTCCGATCTCGTCCGTGACCTGGACCTCTACAGAAATGTCTGGACGGACCCGTCAACCATGGAAGCCAACGAGATCGTTCTCACCTCCCGGCCTGATACCGAAAGTATCTATTCGGCCAGTCGGCTCCTCTCGATTGCCCGAACCCTCCTGATCGGCTCTTCGGCGATTGAAATGAACCATCAGGGACAGGCTGTGGACGTGCGGATATCTTTTCCCGACGACACGGTGACCAGCAGTGAAGATTTTGCAAATTTCCTGATCCCCTACCGGGGGGGAGCGATCCCGATGAAGCACTTTTTCGACATCAGCGTCGACAAGGACATACAGGAGATCGTCACCATCGACGGGGAGGAGACCTTCAGCGTAATGGCGGTCATGAACCGGGATGCCGAACAATCCCGGCGGGAAGACTTCGAACAGAAGGTAAGAGAAGTGCTGCATGAGGAAATGAACCTTCCACCGGGATACGGCATCGTCTTCGAGGACACCCAGGCTGAGCTGAACCGGAACGTCCGCTCTCTCATATACGCCATCGCAGTCAGCCTCGTGCTGATTTACCTCGTCCTGGGGATACAGTTCAACTCTCTGCGGACCCCCCTGGTCATTATGGTGGCGGTCCCGCTGGGATTCATCGGAGTGATTCTCAGCCTCTACCTGTTCAAATCAACCATCAGCCTGAACTCCATGCTTGGAACGATCCTGCTGGGCGGGATAGCCGTGAACAATTCCATCATTATGATCGACTTCTACTTCCAGGAACTGCAGCGGCAGGAGGACCGCATGGAAGCCCTGCTCCGTACAGCGGAACTGCGCCTGGCTCCCATCCTGATAACCATGCTGACTACAGTTCTGGGAATGCTGCCTATCGCCCTGGCCATCGGCGACGGGACAAACATCATTCAACCTCTGGGGATTGCGGTTTCCGGCGGACTGACCGTATCCACCATTTTTACCCTCTTCGTAGTTCCGACCATTCTCTATCTTTTCGGAGTTGGCAAAAAGAAGGAGAGCATATATGAATAAAAGAAACACAAGGCTGCTGAAAATCGCGTTTCTCTGCCTATTCTGTTCCGCCGGAATGTACTCTCCGGCAGCGGTTCGGGCCGAGGATGCATCTCCTGTGAGACTCTCCCCCCGGCAGGCGGAGCAGCTTGCACTGGGAAATACGCTGGGAGTCTGGACCGCGATGAAAAAGCTTGAGCAGGCCGATACTATCTACCGCTGGCGCTATCTCAGACTTCTGCCGGAACTCGAGGTGAAGGGAGCCCTTACCAGTAATCAGATCGATGCTACCGTCTGGCAAAGTTCTCTAGACGGCAGCGCTTCCTTCATTCTCCAGGCCGAGGACCTTCTGTATCCGAAAGAAACATCGATTTCCCGCAGTATGGCGGAAACCTCACTCAGCCGGGAAATGGCAGATTTCCGCGCGGAGATTTATACCAGTTATTATGAACTTGTCCTTCTTCAGAAGGAAATAATCCTATTCGAACGGCAGGTGCAATCCGCCGCCGATCGTCTGGAAGCCGCCCGGTTCGACTTCGACAACGGACGTATTTCCGAATATGAATATCTCAGCGCCCGGCTCTCCTACGAAGAGGCCGTTCCGGAACTGAAGGAAAAACAGATTGACTATGAAAGCGCGGTTCAGCAATTCAGACTTCTGATCGGGCTTGAAGACGGGCGGCCGCTCATTCTCACCGGCGACCTGCCTGACAATATCTCCTTCCCCGATACCAGAGAAAAGATAATTTCCGATCTGTCGGACGCTCCCCTTATCCGGCAGCAGACGGAACAAGTGAGGGAAAAAGGGAACGACCTGAAGAAGCTGCCCCTCCGTTTTCTTCCGGACCTCTCACTTATCCTTTCAAGAAGCTATTCGACGGTAATACCCGACGGTACCAGCTCCGACAGCGACAGGACCTCCTATTCCATCGGACTGACCTTCAACTTCAACGACCTGCTTCCCGGATCTCAGTACCGTTCAGCGAGAGAAGCCGCCCGGCTCGATCTGGAAGAAGCCCGCCGTCTGCTGGAGGATACCCTGGCGGAAAAGGAAGTTTCCCTGCAGGAAATCTGGTCCAGATTCGAAAAATCCGGGACGGATATCGAAGCGGCCGGATTCAAGAAGGAGCTCGCTGACCGGTTCTATACGATCGCACTCAGCGAATATGAAAACGGCAGACAGGACATCCTGGAACTCGAAGAAGCGGACCTGAAACGGGGGGAAGCCCAGCTTTCGCTCCTGTCAGCGATATACCAGCAGCTGAGTCTGGTAATTGAGTTGGAGCGGTTGACCGGAAAGCAGCTCATCGCGTGGTGATTCGACCGAATCATTCCTCCTGAGCTCAATTTTTAACCGTCGGAGGTACGAGTCCCGGTCGACATCCAGTCTCCGGGTAATTCCTCCTCTAACCTGCAATCACCTCAGCGAAAATCATATCCATAAGTCTGCGGATTTCACCCCAGCTTATGTCAAAGGCCCTGTCCGTATCCACACGATGGACCAGTACCATCTGGAGATCCGGAAGCACCGCCAGGAGATGAACGCCCATACCGGTATGGTAAAAACCGCGGCCGAGGCCGGCTTCTTCGGGAATGATGCACCAGAGGTAGCCGTACGGATCATTATGAATACCGTGAAGACTATAGGGCCTTGTGCTCATCCGGATCCATTCTTCCGGTACAATTTGTTCTTCACCCCACCTGCCGATATTCGCGTATAGAAGTCCGAACCGGGCCATGTCCCTGGAGGACATCCTGAAAAAATAGGCCGGATGCCTGGACCGTGACCGCTCATGGGAATAATGGCAGTCCTTCACGGAAAAATCCTCCATTCCGATCGGCCGGGCAATCTCTTCGGCAAAGGCTTCGAACACCCCTTTCCCCGTACAGCGGGTAAAAATCGTACCGAGGGCATTGAAATCCCAGTTGTTGTAGTAATAATGGGTATCTGGAGGATGACTGCCCCGGGGAGGACGCGCGTCCCGCATGGCCTGTATTTCACCGGCAGCTTCGTGATAAACCCCGGACCTGGCTGCGAGCAAATCCCGCACCCGGGCCTGTTTCTCCGCGGGAGTCAAACATGGCGGGATATCATCGATCTCCAGATCCTCCAGGGATGCATCGATATCGATCTCCCCCCTCTCACGGTAGATACCGTACAAGGCTCCGAGAAAGGGCTTGCGGATGGAATGACACAGGTACTTTTTCTCAATGTCCCCGAAGCGGAATGCCACCTCTCCCCGATGAAGAACCAGGACTGCCGCTGATCCGATCTCTTTCGCGTACGCTTCTATCTCCTGAAATCGGTGTTTAGAATCTTCCTTCATTTTCCAGCTCAGAATCCGACCCTGACCTGAGGAAACCTGCCTGGCTTCTCCTCTGTCTTTTTCAGCATCCCCGCAGCCCGCGAAAACAGAAATTAATGCAACCGCCGCAAACAGAAGCATTTTGACGGTTTTTATTGGCATGACTTCATCCTGTTCAGAAGTTTTATCAGGTGAAAGTATACCACGAATTATCTCCTTTCGGCTTTTTGTCGGCCAGGGGCTGAATCCCTACTTGTAAACTTTATTATTTCCCTCTACTATCACCGGCATGAAAACAGAAAGCACTACCGGAATGAAAATTAAGCAGATCCGCGAACAGCGGGAGATGTCGGTTGAACGCCTGGCCGAACTCAGCAAGGTCAGCGTTCAGATGATCACACAGCTCGAGGATGGTCTGTTGGCCCCGTCTCTTGCGCCTCTTCTCAAGATGGCCAGAGCCCTCGGCGTACGACTGGGAACCTTTCTCGATGATGTACCGCAGAACGGGCCGGTAATAGTCTCCGGCGGCCGGAGTGAGAGAATTATCCGGTTCTCCGGCGACAGAGAACCTTCCGATAAGAGCAGCCTGGATTTCTTTTCCCTGGCCGCCGACAAGAAGGACCGTCACATGGAACCCTTCGTCATTACGGTACGACCCGGAGAAGAAAAGGAGCTGAACCTCTCGGAGCATGAAGGAGAGGAGTTCATCTACGTTCTCGACGGCTCTATCACCGTGCACTACGGAAAGGATACCTACGAGCTTACAGCCGGTGACAGCATTTACTACGACTCAGTGGTCCCTCACTACGTCCATACCACAGAGAAGGGAGAATCCCGCATCCTCGCGGTGATCTACGCTCCTCTATAAAAATAAAAGGATACCTGCATGCTCAACTCAAGCGAAACGATAAACCGGTACTTTGAAGAGAAAGTCGCCGTAAATCCCGATCACGATTTTATCGTCTATCCCGACCGTGGACTCCGATGGAGCTACCGGGAGTTCAACGAGAGGGTCGACCATTTAGCCCTCGGTCTTCTTTCCATCGGTATCGAAAAGGGCGACCATGTGGGAATCTGGGCCCGGAACGTTCCCGACTGGCTCACCTTCATGTTCGCCACCGCCAAGATAGGCGCCGTACTCGTAACAGTGAATACCTCCTACAAATCCCATGAGCTGGCCTACGTCTTGAAACAGTCCGACATGAAGGCCCTCGCCCTGGTGGACCGGTTCAGGGACGTTGACTACATCTCAACCATTTATGAACTGGTCCCGGAGCTGAAGACCGATCCCCGGGGACACCTGAACAGCAGCGAATATCCCTTCCTGAAGAGCGTCATCTATGTGGGACAGGAAAAACACCGGGGTATGTACAATACCAGCGAATTGATGCTCTTAGGATCCCATGATGATACCGGGATACTCGAAACCATCCAGAATGAGATCCGATGCGAAGATGTGGTCAACATGCAGTACACCTCGGGAACCACCGGATTCCCGAAGGGCGTCATGCTCACCCACAGCAATATTCTCATCAACGGCTGGAGCATCGGCGAGCGGCAGAAATTTACCGACCGGGACAGACTTTGCCTGCCGGTTCCGCTCTTTCACTGTTTCGGCATCGTTCTCGGCGTCCTGGCAAGCCTCACCCACGGAGGAACCCTGGTCATGCTCGAGGAGTTTGACCCCCTTCGGGTCCTCGCGGCCGTTCAAAAGGAAAAATGCACCGCCCTCTACGGTGTGCCGACCATGTTCATCGCCGAACTGAACCACCCGATGTTCGATATCTTCGATCTCTCATCCCTGCGCACCGGCATCATGGCCGGCTCTCCCTGTCCCGAAGATGTAATGCGGAAAGTCATCGATGACATGCACTGTACGGATATGACTATCGCCTACGGATTGACCGAGGCATCACCGGTCTTCACTCAGACCAGCGTGGATGATCCGATTCACCGCAGAGTTTCAACGGTCGGTACAAAGCTCGAAGGCATCGAGGTGAAAATAATAGATCCCGAGACCGGCATCGAATTGCCTCCGAACGAGCAGGGTGAAATCTGCTGTCGGGGATACAACGTCATGAAAGGCTACTACAAGATGCCGGAAGCCACCGAAAGGGCTGTCGATGCGGAGGGATGGCTTCATTCCGGAGACCTGGCCACTGTCGATGAGGAAGGATATTACCGGATCACCGGCAGGATAAAGGATATGATTATCCGGGGCGGGGAAAATATCTATCCCCGGGAGATTGAAGAGTTTCTCTACACCCTGCCGGGAATCAAGGATGTTCAGGTAGTCGGAGTTCCGGATGAAAAATACGGTGAAACCGTCGGAGCCTTCATCATCCGGCAGCCCGGAGCGGATCTGACCGAAGCGGATGTAAGGGACTTCTCGCTCAGCCGGATCGCCCGGTACAAAGCGCCGAAACACATTTTCTTCGTGGAAAATTTTCCCCTGACCGCCAGCGGCAAGATCCAGAAATTCAAACTCCGGGAGATGGCGGAAGATATGATCGCCGCCAGGTAGTGAAGAGCAGCAGCCCGGGCTTCAGCGCTTTCGGAACAATGCAAATCCCCGGACCCTCTTTCCGGGGATGAGCGACCAGGTCTCCAACTCCTCGTGACTGAACTTCTCCTTTACTCCCCCATGCCCCCGATAGGCGAATATACCGCCGGGCTTCAGGATCCGGGCCACCTCCATCATGAGCCGGTCGAATCCGCCTACTGCATGGGGTATACCGGTGATAAAGGCGAAGTCAACCGAGTGCGCCGGAAGCCCTGAATCTGCTCCGTTCCTCACCTCCGCCGTCACTATCCTCTGCAGACCCCGACGCTCCAGCTTTTTCCGCAGATAAGTTACGGCATAGGGATTCACGTCGCAGGAATACACATGACCGCCGGTGCCGACAGCTTCCGCAGCCCCGATACTGAAAAATCCGGGGCCGCATCCCGGCTCAAAAACTGTTTGTCCGGCCCGGAGTCCCAGCTGCGCCAGCAGCCGGTCCGGCTTGACCAACAGCCGCAGGAGGGGGCCGTCGTGCATCATTTTAATGCTGTGAAAGGCTATTCTATGGATAAGATCGCGATTCCTTTCATTCATCTATGCCACCTCCCGGATCCCGACACTTCTCAGCATACCCACCGCGCACAGGATGGTAAAGAACAGTATGGTTGGAATAATGAAGATCACCGGAACCACACTTACCCCGGTCATCGCCATCGCAATGATCTTGGCGATCAGAGCCGTCATCAAAAGGGAAAGAAAAACCAGGTAGGCAGGAGCGATGAGATACCCCATAGGCCTTCGTCGTATGAGCAGGAACCCCGAGACAAAGGAAAGCGGCAGCATAAGTCCCAGATCAAGCCCCTGCACGATCAAGGTGGTGTAATGCTGCAAAGCCGCCGGGTAAACGGACCCTTCCAGGAGCGGCGGCAGTACGACCCCCAGCCAGAGCCAGCCGATAGCCAGGGAGTTGAAGATCAGAAATCCTCCGCAGAATTTGGCCGGGGTCCGCTGCCGAAAAACCGCCGGGAGTTCCTGAATATCGATGCCCATCAGAGTAAGCGAAAGCGCGAAAAAGCTGCTTCCCAGCAGGAAGGCGTAAGCGAGAAAACATACATTGTACATCCCCATGACCAGGTAAAAAAGGTAGGTCACCAGGAAATATCCCAGCACCCCTGCCAGGAGGTATTGTCCCCGCAGCGATCCGGTCCGGGCCCCCCGCCGGGCAACCAATAAGGCAGCTCCCAGGAGAGGGACTGCAAGAAAGAGGGTCACATAATCCTGTCCGATTCCCTGTACAGCAACATCCGACGACATATGCTTGTACAATCCGTATCCATAAATCGGCACAGTCTCACCCCGTATGGACTCGTAGACGATGGGTCCCGGCCCTTCATGGGAGAAGATCCCCGCCGCCGCTGCTGCAGCCGCCGCAATCATAATGCAGACCACCAGTATTCCGATCGTTCGTTCGTATTTCATGCTTCTACACTCCTTCTTTCAAAAAAAACTTACTATCCGGAAAAAGCAGGGCAAACAGCCGTGCCGTATGAGCGAGCAGTCCGCTTCTCAACTTTTCAGGATTGATCCTGGCCCTCCCGGAACATATAGCCGCCAGCTCACCGTGTACGTAGCCATGCAGTATACGTCCCCCTGCGGCAAGCTCTTCCTCACCCTGTTCCCTGCCGGTGCAGCCGGCCAGCCACTCGATGTAAATCCTGCTCGGGACATCCAGGTACTCAGAGACCTCCCGCGGGGGTTCACCGCCCAGCGGTTCGACCCAGATCAAACGGTACCAGGCAGGGTGGTGCAGAGCGAAATCGATATATCCCTCCATCAGATTACCCCCTGCCGGACCGGCGCTTTCCAGACCGTCGTTTTCAGCCACATCCCCGGCGGCCCTCTCAATCATTCGCTCCAGGGCCTCCCGGAGGCTCCACCAGAGGAGTTCCTCGAAGGAGCCGAAGTAGTTGTAGGCGTTGGTGTGGGCGCAGCCTAACCGCCGGGCAACTTTTCTCAGATTGAGGTCCCGCAGCGCCGTGCCCTCATCCAGCATTTCGAGCACCGCCGATATGAAAGCATCCTTCCCCGCCGATGACAGTTTGCTCTTCCTGGCCATTCCGGCCCTCCTATAGAAATCTTATTTTAATTACCGTTGGTAGTTACCATTGGTAACTACCACTCATAAAATATTACCAGGCTGAAGAAACGTCAAGGGCGATTCGTTTTTTTAAAATTATATTTTCTTTTACTCCCTCTCTTTTATACATTTATCTCAGGAGGTTCTTATGAAATACAAAACATCCGCAAGTATAATCCTTTTCCTGCTGCTCCTCGCAGCCCCGGCCGCTCATATTGCCGCAGCCCCTCTCTCTTTCTGGGTCGACGCCGAATCCGGCGCTGCCATCACCGGCTACAATGATGTACAGATTCCCGCGGATACCGGCACGAGGTTCTCTCTCACCGACGACCTGTCCCCGGATACCGTCTGGTATTACCGGCTGCAGGCCGGGGTCGATATCGGGCGCCATTCGGTTTTCGGGCTTTATGCCCCGCTTCTTGTAGAAAGCACCGGATCGATTGATTCGGAGGTGGATTTTTACGGAGAAACATATCCGTCCGGAACGGATCTGACGGCGACATATAAATTCAACAGCTACCGGCTCACCTACGCCTACACCTTCCTGAGAAATCCCGATTTCGAACTGGCCGCCGGCTTAACCGGCAAAATAAGGGACGCCTACATCGCCCTGGACGACGGAAGTACCGAATCGAAACGGACCGACCTCGGCTTCGTGCCCCTGGTGCATCTCTCAGCACGGTGGATGTTCGCCCCGAAGTTTTCACTTCTCTTGAAAGGAGACGGCCTGGCAGCTCCCCAGGGCAGGGCCGAGGACTTTCAGCTGGCACTCATCTACTCGCCCCAGCCCGACCTTGATGTACGGATCGGTTATCGATTGCTCGAAGGAGGCTCCGACGGAGGCGGCTCTGTCTATACCTTCAGTATGTTTCACTATCTGGGAGCCGGAGTGCTGTGGCGTTTTTAATACGTGACGAAAAACGGTAATTCCGTTACAATCGTCCCATGCAGACACAGAACAACAAACCCGCCGGACGGGGGACGGAATCCCCCAGGGAGGTCGCCGCCCGGCACATCGAGATGAGGACCATCGAGAAAAATGATGAAACCCTCATCATACAGGGAGAACTCAGAGACGACCGGTTTATGGATTTTACCGGCTTTGAAGGCAACAGGATTCCGGCAGGACGATTTCATACGATTCGGGCCCGATTGACCGTGGCACTGTCTACCATGCGTATCGAGGATATCGATGTTGAATTCCAGGATGTGCCGCATCATGAATGCCGGGAACTGCGGGAAACTTACCGGCAGCTGATAGGGCTCAGTATCGCTTCCGGTTTTACCCGGGCGATCCTCCAACGGGTCGGTGGTACGAAGGGCTGCGCCCATCTGACCCATCTGATCATCACCATGGGGCCGGCTTTCGTACAGGCGGCTTTCACCTATCAGACCCGGGCCGAAGCACCGACACCTCCCACGGCAGAACAAGTGCAGAAGTATTTTGTCGACACCTGCTCTGTATGGAGGGCCGAGGGCAAGTATGCCCGCATGTACGGTACGGAGAAGACTGGGAGCTGAAGTTCCAATACGGTTTTTTCGGGAATCGTCAGAACGGGATTCATCAGAAACCAAGATAAACGTCAGAAACCAAGATAAAAAAAGGGGGCTGCCCGGTATTTACCGGACAGCCCTTCTGTTTTTCCGCAGTTATTTCCGCAGGTTAATCCGCCGCTTAGAAAGCAAGCAGACCGATGCTGGAAAGAAAAATCACGAAGATAAAAATCGGAATGATGTATTTCACCAGGAAGTACCAGGTGTTCGCCACTCCGCTGACCTGAGCGAGCTCACCGCCGTTGGTGATCTCATCGGTGGCACCCTTTTTGTTCCAGAACCAGCCGACTGCAACAGATGCACCGAGGGCACCCAGAGGCAGACTGATATTGCTTCCGAAGTAGTCGAAGAGACCGAAAATGTTCTGTCCGAAAACGGTGAAACCGCCCCAGATGCCGAAGCTGAAGGAAACGGCAATACCGAGAACGAAGGAGATTCCGCCGACGAGGATAGCTGCCTTCGGCCTGGCCATGCCCTTCTTTTCGATAATGTAGGCTACCGGCATCTCAAGGATTGAGATCGAACTGGTGAGGGCTGCGATAAATACCAGGATGAAGAAAATGAAGGAAAAGACCGCGCCCAGAGGCATCTGACTGAAAAGTGCCGGCAGGGTGATGAACATGAGACCTACGCCCTGTCCCGGTTCCATACCGAAAGCAAAGATAGCCGGGAAAATCATTAAGCCTGCTACCAGAGCTACGGCGGTATCGGTGAGGGATACCTGAAGTGCCGTCCTGGGCAGGTTGTCCTTTCGCTTGAGATAACTGGCATAGGTAACCATACCGGACATACCGACGCTCAGGGAAAAGAAAACCTGACCGAGGGCTGCAACGATGACACTGAGATTGATCTTTGAAAAATCCGGTTTCAGATACCAGCCTACTCCCGCGATAGCGCCGGGCAGCGTCAGAGACCGAACAACCAGGATCAGCATCATTACAAAGAGAGCCGGCATCAGGATCTTTGACCATTTCTCGATACCGTGTTCGATGCCGCTGGCAATGATGTAGACAGTTGCGCTCATGAAAATCAGATGATAAATGAGGGGAATAACCGGATTGCCGATAAAGTTTCCGAAGAATCCTCCCATCTCATCCGGGCCGAGCTTGAAAAGACCGGTGAATGAACTGAGGGCGTAATGGATGGTCCATCCGCCGACAACCGAAAAGTAGGACAGGAAGATGAAGGCCGAGAAAAA
>Ga0272441_10007557_pt1 | contig 17620 bp, 18 predicted proteins | sample SSMProp6N_FD_193582 | JGI IMG/M metagenome (GOLD analysis project Ga0272441, IMG submission 193582) | Marine sediment archaeal communities from Little Sippewissett salt marsh, Falmouth, MA, United States - SSM-Prop-6N | ecosystem: Environmental > Aquatic > Marine > Wetlands > Sediment ... | reverse complement strand
GAAAAAAAGATATGTCTTGTAGTGAGATGTAAAGTGAATGACCGAAATTATAAAAAGGATGAATGATACGATTTCAGCTGTCAAAATGAAATGATACCTTTTTATTTAAGCAATTTTGGGGGACTTGAATACATTTATTAAAAAAAAAGGAGTGATGTCTTTGATAAAAAAAACCCAGACTATAGCTAAAATGCTTGCTTTTGCGGCACAGGAAAAAATTGCAAAAGATACAATCATAATGGATTTAGATCATTTAACGTTAATTGCTGATTATTTCGTTATAACTACCGGTGAATCAAGCCTTCAACTAAAAGCAATTAGTAATCATATTATGAGAACAGCAAAAAAGAATAAGATCAAACTTTTAAGTATGGAAGGAAAACCTGAAACTGGTTGGATATTACTGGATTATGGTGACACAGTTGTACATATATTTTCAAAAGAAAAAAGAGAGTTTTACAATTTAGAACACATCTGGCAAGAAGCAAAAATAATAGAGATTTAAGAAATAGATAAAACTTAGGAGGATGTCCAATGAATTCACGAGAAGGAAGTAGGGGGAATTGGATTTTTGGATTAGTGCTTTTAATCATCGGAATTATTTTCATTGTTGAGAATTTTGCTGGAATGGAAATATGGAATAAATTTTGGAAATTTTGGCCGGTAATCTTACTTATTTGGGGAATAAAAGAGATATTTCAAAATAAATCTATTTTTTTTGGGATTTTATTAATTGCAATCAGTGCAATATTTTTAGGCCAATATTTCTTTGCTTTAAAGTTGTCCGGGAATGTTTGGAGTTATTGGCCGGTAATTTTCATTGCTCTGGGCATAGATCAGATATTTAAATCTTTACGTGGAGAGAATGTTCGCCCTTATAGGCGGAAGAAGGAAAAAAATGCTGAGGAAATCTAATTGTTCTAAGTTTTTATAAAACTAATTTTTTTCATTTCTAACAAAAGAATCAATAAACCTATCATCAGGTTAAAGTAAAAAAAGACAAATCTCCACGCAGTAACAAATAATCCAAGGAGAAAATGGGGAACGAAAAACGAGAATAATGATGCGAAACCTATTTCAGCAGCTCCACTTCCTCCGGGAGTAGGCATATAAGGCAAAATAAAATAGAAGATAACTTGCAATATTAATACATGACTGAAATTAAATGTTATGTTCATCCCCCAGAGTATAATCGGTGCAATCGTGAAGAATGTTCCCCAAAATATCATAGTGTAAATGAGCGCCATGAGTATTTTCAACCAATTTTTTTTCAGCAAATCAAAACTTTGCTGAAAAACGTAAATTTCTGTTATAATTTTATTACTCAAATAGAGTACTTTTTTATTTTTAAAAAATTTGGATAAGCTTGGTATTTTTTGAATTTTTTGGATAAAATGAATCACCTTATGAGGTGATCTGACAACGTTGATAAACAGAATTAGCAGCATCAAAGAAATGAGGATTGCGGTATTGAGCAAAACTATTGAGATTGCATTATAACTCGTAATTGTTTTCCTGCATGTGAAGAAAATAATTGGGGTAAATATGGTAAATACTAAAGTTTTAAGGATTGGAATAATGGTTGCCACCATGGTAGCTTTCCCTAAAGGCAGCCTGCATGCTATTCGGTTACTAAAGATATAAATTTGAGCGGGTAAGGTACCGGAAAAGAAAGGCGTTATTCCCCCGGCAAAATTACTGATGTAATATGTTTTTAAAGATTCAACAATAGATATCTTTTCATTTACAGCTTCTACGGTTGCCTTGATTCTTAAAGCATCAGCAAATGCTGCAAAAAGCATTAATCCAAATGCTAAAAATAGTGAGCTTCTATTCATCTTATATAAGCTTTCCCAGGTATTTTCGTTAGTTGTAATAAAAAATACTAAAAAAATGGTCATAATTCCTATCAGTATAGAAATAGTAAGACCTCTTAGCAATCTTTTTCTATCCATTATTAATTCACTCAAATGACATTTCTCCAATGCTTCACAAACAATCAGAGCCAATTTATTGTTGCTAAATCAATCATAAATGTGCCGATAGTTAGTGAAAAAAATAGAATATTTTACTCAGCAAGATAGTATGATTATTTTTCTTTTTTGTTTGTATTTGTGTTATATTTGTAAAATTAAAAAAACATTATTATAGAAGCCTTATAATAATGTTTTTGTCATAAGCAATAAGAGTATAACATATTTAAGTATTTATTTAAACCTGAAGAAAAAATTTGAATAACGATGACATAAAAAACGTTCACTTACGATAAGTAAATCACCAAAAGCAAATATTGTGATAATACAAACGATTGGTTAAATGCAAAATGGACCCAAAAACTTAAAATGACCAAAATATTTTACATGATTTCATGTAAATGTTATCAAAAAGCCAGAATGCATAAATAAATTCAAATACATTTGATAGCTGAAAAATAGAAATTTATCGGCTATTCATTTTTGATAGGTTAGCAATGTATTGTATTTAAAAATTATTAGAAAATATATGATTTTAGAGTATAATAGAAAAAATTAGAATAAAAATGGAAATGATATAAAAATATATATTTATTTCCTAAAGATGAAGGGTATTATGATTATAACAGGAACCATTGTAAATGTTTTAGCTATTATAGCCGGTTGTGCATTAGGTTTAACCCTAAAAAAAAGATTTCCGGAAAAAATCCATCAAATAATTATACAGGGATTAGGTCTCTGTTCGTTTCTAATCGGGATGCAAATGGCATTAAAATCATCTAATATTTTATTGACGATATTTTCTCTGGTAATCGGTGGAATTATCGGTGAATTAATCGGTATAGAGAGTAAATTGGATAAATTGGGTAATCAGCTAAAATTAAAATTTTCCGGAAAGGATTCAAACGATAGATTTGCAGAGGGATTTATCACCGCAAGTTTATTGTATTGTGTTGGTTCTATGGCAATTGTTGGATCGCTACAGGAAGGATTAAACGGTAACCCGGATATTCTCTATACAAAATCTCTTTTAGATGGGATGACATCTATTGCTTTTTCTGCTGCAATGGGTTTAGGTGTGGTTTTTTCAGCAATACCTACTTTTCTATATCAGGGCGGACTTACTCTGTTAGCAAGGGTATTCAAAGATTTTTTCACTCCTGAAATGATCAATGAAATTACCGCAGTGGGTGGAATTCTTGTACTGGGAATAGGATTTAATCTTTTGGAGATTAGAAAGATAAAAGTTGGCAATCTTTTACCATCACTTCTTATTGTGTTTTTGTTGACAATTTTTTAACCATATATTTTATCAATATTAGAGGGAGGAAGAATATGAAATTAAAATCATTGAACTGTTTAAAGGGAGAGGCATTAAAAGGAAAAAGAGTCATCGTAAGAGTAGATTTCAATGTTCCCCTAAATGAAGAATTAAAAATTACAAATGATATAAGAATAAAAAGAGCAATTCCTACTATTGAATTTTTAATAAATCATAAAGCAAAGATTGTTTTAATGAGCCATTTAGGACGGCCAAAAGGTAAGAAGGTGAGTCAACTTAGCCTTACTCCTGTAGCCAGGCATCTTGGTGATTTACTGGGAAAAAATGTCCTAAAAACAGAGGATTGTATCGGCAGTTCTGTAGAAAAAAGCATAAATAACCTACAGAACGGTGAGATTGCATTATTGGAAAATCTACGTTTCCATAAAGAAGAGGAAAAGAATGATCCCTTATTTTCACAAAAATTAGCTGTTTTAGCGGATATCTACATCAATGATGCTTTTGGTACAGCACATAGGGCGCATGCATCAACTGTTGGTGTTGCAAAGATTTTGCCTGCATATGCAGGGTTTTTAATGGAAAAAGAGATTGATGTGTTGAGTAAATTAATGCAAAATCCGGAAAAACCTTTTGTTGTAATTTTAGGAGGGGCAAAAGTTACAGGAAAAATCGAAGTTATTAAAAACTTGATAAGTAAGGCAGATACTATTTTGATATCCGGAGGAATGGGTTTTACCGCTCTAAAAGCAACAGGAGTTAATGTTGGTAATTCAATCATTGAAGATTATGATTTGAATATTGTAAAAGAAATGTTGCTAAATGCTGAAAAAAATGCTACGAAAATAATTTTACCGATTGACTTGGTTGTTGTAAAACATGTATCAGTAGGTGCAAAAAGTAAAACATTAAAAATAAATAATATCTCTGAGGATGATATCGGTGTTGACATTGGTGAGGAAACTATAAAATTATTTAAAAAAGAAATAGAAAAGGCAAAAACGGTTTTTTGGAATGGTCCATTAGGTGTATTTGAAATAGATCAATTCGCGAAGGGGACAAACAAAATTGCTTTTAGTTTGGCAGAAATGAAAGGCAAAGCAGTGACTATCGTCGGTGGTGGTGATTCTATCTCTGCATTAGAAAAAGCAGGTTTGACATCATCAGTTAGTTATTGTTCAACAGGAGGAGGAGCATCGCTAAAGTTTTTAGGGGGAAGCAATCTTCCCGGTATTGAAGTTTTGAAAGAGTGATAATCAGGGAGAGGATGATGTGAGAAGCTCTACGATTTTTTTATTCATTTTATCCCAGTGAGTTCCTTTCCAATAGTATTTTTTACAGTAAGAGCAGTAGACGAAATCATTATTATTATTAAAAACATAGGAAGGTACAAAAGGTTGGACATTTATTTTGTCCGCTTTACTTGTTAGACTGTTGCAAATCGAACATCGTGAAAATAACTTGTGGCTTGGTTTAAGATTTAAACCTAAAACAAGAATAATTTCTTTAAGCTGTTCCTCCCAATGGTCACTATGTATGTAAAGAAATCCACCAATATTGCTTCTTCTGATCAAGTGGGTATCTCTGGTCAACAAAATCCTATCTTCCTTCCTTGTAATAAGGTAAGGAAATCGTCCTTTTGATGATGACAAGTAAATCGTGTCATATCCTAAAATCCGTAGCCATTTAGCTAATCTTCCCAACATACAGTCAGCAAGAAACTTTATGCCCTGCTGACCCTTCATTATTTTTATATCATTTTTTGTATTCATTTTATTTAATACATTAGCTATCAGTACATTTACTTAAAAATTATACCATGTTTTCATAATAAATAACATGCAATCATTCAATCGTTTAGGATGCATGATGATTTTAAAATAAAATCGGACAGATAGATTCTTTAAAGAACGAAAATTATTGGATATAAAGATTGATCTTGAAATTTAAAAAAAGTAAAAAGTATTTATATAGGTTTATCAAAATAGATTTTTTCATTAAAAATATTATGGTAAAATGTCTGTGGTGAGATTGTTTAAAAACAAATAACCCTAACAATATTTAGTAAAATAAGCCATATAATCTTTCTCTGAAAAATCAAATTGACAATCATTTACAGCATAAATTATAATGAGAATCATAAGATTTTAGATATTTAACAGGTTGGAAAAATAGGAGAATATATTCGATGTTATGTCAGATATGTAAAAGCAGAGAAGCTGAATTGATATTAAATAGTACAATCAATGGGATAAAAAGTGAATTTCACATTTGTAAAGAATGTGCTGCGCTATTCGAGCATCAGCTATCTTCACTTGCACTTCCCCAATTTAATCTCAATGATTTACTCATCGGATTACTAAGTGCGCTCGATTTTTATGAAAAAGAGGGAAGCATTCCAGTATATCGAAAAATGATTTGCACCAATTGTCAACTATCGTATGAAGAATTCCAGAAAACAGGAAAACTGGGATGCAGCCAATGTTATCAATTTTTTATAGAAAAACTAAAACCTATTTTAATTAAGCTTCAGGGAAATCATCAACATTCTGGGAAAATTCCTCATAATATGATAAATGCCAATAACATGAGAAAAGAAATTTCAAAACTGAAAAAAGAATTGGATAATGCAGTTCAAAAGGAAGAGTATGAAAAGGCTGCTCGTTTAAGAGATGAAATTATAAAATATGAAAGGATCAATAAAGTAAGATAGATGAAGAAAAACAAGGCAGAAATACTGGAAAGGTTATTATTTTCATGCGCTGATTGGATCCATGGGAAAGGCCCATTTTCGGATGTGGTTATTAGTTCACGCATTAGACTAGCTAGAAACCTTGAGAATATCCCTTTCCCTGCTCGTGCCAATCATTTGGAATTGCAAAAGATATCTAATTTATTAAATAAGGGATTTCAAGAAAATATAGTCTTTAAAAGATTTAATCAACTTTTCCTGCATCAACTTTCTTCTATTGAAATGCGTTTTTTGATGGAAAAAAATATAATTAGCAGTTATTATCTAAATACTGACCATGCCCACCGATTCTGTATTTTTAATCCTGAAGAAACTTTGAGCATTATGGTTAATGAGGAAGATCATATTAGAATTCAATCCTTCAGTAGTGGATTACAACTTAAAAAGATTTGGAAAAAAATTGATGATGTTGATAATGAAATTGAAAAAAAAGTAACTTATGCGTTTAATGAAAAACAAGGATATCTTACAACATGTCCAACGAATGTAGGTACAGGAATGAGGGCTTCTGTGATGCTATATTTACCAGCATTGGTGATGCAAAATAAGATAGGAGATATACTAAAGGCGCTTTCTAAGCTAGGATATGCCGTTAGGGGGTTTTACGGAGAGGGAAGTAAAGCCATGGGAAATTTGTTTCAGGTTTCAAATCAAATCACGCTGGGATTCTCAGAAGATGAGATTATCGAAAGCTTGATCAAATTATGCAGTAAGATGATTACTCAAGAAAAAAAAGCAAGAAAATATTTATTCAATTCCGACATGGAAGAGATTGAAGACAGGACATGGAGAAGTTATGGAATATTAAAGAATGCACGAATCATTTCATCTGTCGAAGCAATGGAATTATTATCAAGACTGAGATTTGGAGTAGAACTGGGAATCATGTCTGAAATTAAGAGGAGTTGTTTGAATCAACTTATGTTCCTGATCCAACCTGCCTATTTACAATTATTATTCGGTAAAAAATTGAATGAAAATGAAAGAGATTTTCAAAGAGCTGCTATCATTAGGGAGAAAATATGAAATAATATCATTTAAATTATTAGAAGAATCAAAAATAATTTGTTATAAATAATAAAATGATGTAAAGATTTTTAAATTTATAAATGATGAAAAAACAAAAACAATTGATATTAGACAATGTAAAGACTTTCAGAAATGATACATTGATACAATATTTTAAATTGTAAAAATGACATAATATGCTAAAATGACAAGAAACCTCTTAAATTGAATCTAAATGAAGGGATGTGTTGACATAATGTTTAGAAGATATTCGGAAAAAGCAAAGAAAGCAATCATGATTGCACAGGAAGAAGCTATGAATTTAAATCATGATTATATAGGAACAGAGCATGTTCTCCTTGGATTACTCAAGGAGGGGCAGGGACTTGCTGCGCAGGTGTTAAGGGAATTTGGTGTTGAAGAAGAGAAGGTCATTGATGAAATTATGCAATTGATCGGCAAAGGAGAAAACCGGCAAATCAGCGAAGCTGCATTTACTCCCCGTTCAAAAAAGGTTCTGGAGTTAGCTTCACAGGAAGCTAATCAACTAAAAAGTAATTATATCGATACAGAACATATTTTATTAGGACTTATCAAGGAATCAAGTGGCATTGCTATAAGGATATTAATTGATTTGGGTGTTAATCTGGATAATTTGTATAGTGAGATTGTAAAAATAGCCATGGAAGATGAAAAAAATGATTATCCCTCTGGTGATGTTTTAAAAAGAAGCACTACCAAGACGCCGAATTTGGATGAATTTGGACGTGATTTAACCAGATTTGCTGCTGAAGAGAAATTAGACCCGGTTATCGGAAGAAGTATGGAAATACAAAGGATTATTCAAATATTAAGCAGAAGAAAGAAAAATAATCCATGTATTATCGGTGAAGCAGGTGTGGGTAAGACCGCTATTGTTGAAGGTCTGGCGCAAAAAATAAAAAATCTGGACATTCCGGAAATTTTAAAAAATAAAAGGATTATATGTTTGGATCTAGCTTTGATCGTCGCCGGTACAAAATACCGCGGAGAATTTGAAAAAAGATTAAAAAAAATAGTAAAAGAAGTACAGGACTCTAATAATGTGATTTTATTTATTGATGAAATCCACACCCTGGTTGGAGCAGGCGCTGCAGAAGGTGCCATTGATGCATCCAGCATACTAAAACCTGCATTGGCTCGGGGAGAATTGCAGGTTATAGGTGCAACAACTTCTGAAGAATATAGAAAATACATTGAAAAAGATGCTGCACTGGAAAGAAGATTTCAAACAATATATGTTAATGAACCATCCATAGAAGAAACGGTAAAGATTTTAAAAGGACTTAGGAGCAGATATGAAGCGCACCATAAAGTAATCATTACAGATGCTGCACTAAAGTCAGCAGCACATCTTTCTGCAAGATATATTTCCGGGCGGTTTTTACCTGATAAAGCTATTGACTTGATGGATGAAGCAGCTTCAAGAATACAATTACAAAATAATATTTCTCCTCCGGATATGAAAGAGATGGAAGAAAAATTAAATAAATTGTCAAAAGAGAAAGAGTCATCTATAAAACTACAGGAATTTGAAAAAGCAGCCCAACTGAGAGATAAAGAAAAAAAATTAGAAATGAAGTTGAAAAAAATAAAAGAAAAATGGGAAAATGGCCAAAGGATTAATACCGCAGAAGTAAAAGAAGAGGATATCGCGGAAATTGTGTCTTCCTGGACTGGAATACCAGTTTTTTCCTTAAAAGAGGAAGAAGCAAAAAAACTGCTCAGAATGGAACAGGAATTACATAAGAGGGTTATTGGTCAGGACGAAGCAATTATGTCTATTTCACGGGCGGTAAGAAGAGCTCGCGCAGGTGTGAAAAATCCCAAGCGTCCCATTGGCTCTTTTATCTTCCTCGGTCCAACCGGTGTAGGAAAAACTGAATTAGCACGTACTTTGGCAGAATTTTTATTTGGAGATGAAAATGCTTTAATCAGCCTGGATATGTCTGAATATATGGAAAAATTCGCGGTATCCAGATTGGTTGGAGCTCCTCCCGGTTATGTTGGATATGAAGAAGGTGGACAGCTAACTGAAAAAGTGAGAAGAAAACCCTATTCTGTTGTATTGTTGGATGAAATAGAAAAGGCACATCCAGATGTTTTTAATATATTGTTGCAAATATTCGAAGATGGTCGATTGACTGATTCACAGGGAAGAGTTGTCAATTTTAAGAATACTGTTATTATCATGACTTCCAATGTAGGTGCAACCTTGATCAAAAAGGGAACTGCCATGGGATTCAGGGGAGTGAGTGAATCGGAAGAGATAAGCTACAAAGAAATAAAAAATAGAGTTATGGGTGAAATGAACAAGATGTTTCGTCCGGAATTTTTGAATCGTATAGATGAAATCATTGTATTTAAAGCGCTCAACAAAAGAGAAATTAAAATGATTACTAAACTGATGTTGAACGATGTTAAGACCTTGCTGGAAGAGCAAAAAATAACGATAGAAACAAGCGCAAAAGCAAAGGAGTTACTGGCAATAAAAGGATATGATCCGAACTATGGTGCCAGGCCTCTAAGACGTACTATTGAAAGATATATTGAAAATCCGATTTCTGAGAAGATACTCTCCGGAGAATTTGTAGAAGGGGATTGTATTTCTGTTAAAGCAAGAGATGGAAAAATTATTTTTACAAAAAAGAAATTACCTTTAAAAAGAAAAAAATAATTAGAAATACGATAATAAAATTAAGTGGGGTATGGAATGGGTAAAGGAGAGAAATTAATCTATCGTTGTCAGCAATGTGGGTATGAATCTTCCAGATGGTTGGGAAGATGTCCCGACTGTGGCGAATGGAACTCAATCATTGAAGAGCTAGTTAGGTTAGAAGGGAAAAAACCTTCATCTCTTTTAGAGAAAGAAAGAATGAGCCCTTTACCTATTACTAAAGTGCGTATCGATGAAAACAAGTCCAGGTATCGTTCCGGAATTGATGAATTTGACCGTGTTTTGGGAGGAGGAATCGTTCCGGGTTCCCTGGTTCTGGTAGGAGGAGAACCAGGTATTGGAAAATCCACCCTTCTTTTACAAATTGCTAATACTATCAGTAAAAAACTACGCAGGGTATTATATGTATCAGCCGAAGAATCTCCACATCAAATAAAATTAAGAGCTAATCGATTAGGCAAGTTATCTGATGAATTATTCCTACTTTCTGAAATAAATTTTGAAGCTGTAGAAAAGGGAATTAGTGAAACTAAACCAAAGGTAGTCATTATTGATTCAATTCAAACCATACATGATGAAAATATATCCTCTGCTGCTGGAAGCATCAGCCAGATTAGAGCGTGTACCTCAAATCTAATGCAGATTGCAAAAAGTAAAGAAATTTCTATATTTATCGTTGGGCATGTAACTAAAGATGGGATTCTGGCAGGTCCAAAAGTCCTTGAACATATTGTAGACACCGTTCTTTATTTAGAAGGGCAACATTACAATATTTTCCGTGTATTGCGTTCTACAAAAAACAGGTTCGGATCAACTGATGAGTTGGGAATATTCAGAATGAGTGGAAATGGATTGATGGAAATTGCAAACCCCTCAGAAACATTAATTTCTGAAAAATCAAACCACCTTTCCGGTTCGGTCATTGCCGCGACTTTTGAAGGTTCAAGGCCTATCCTGGTTGAAATTCAAGCTTTGGTCAGCCATAGTAATTTAAATTTTCCCCGCAGAATGACCACCGGAGTAGATTATAATCGTGTCTTACTTATTCTGGCTGTTATGGAGAAAAGAATTGGATATTCTTTGCAATCAAAGGATATCCACGTGAATATTACCGGTGGAATAAAAGTGATGGAACCAGCATTGGATTTGGCTATCTTTTCAGCTATTGCATCAAGCTATAAAGATAAACCCATTTATACAAAGACGGCTGTGTTTGGTGAAATTGGATTAGCAGGTGAAGTGAGAATGGTTAATCAGGTTGAAAAAAGAATTAAAGAAATTATCAATTTAGGATTTAAAAGATGTATCATACCTCAAGGGAATATAAAAAATTCAACTTTATCATCATTGAAAAAAAATATTGAAATTATGGGTGTAAAAAATGTGAAAGAAATAATCAATCTTACCTTGCAGTAAAGAGAAGGTTAATTTATGATTCAAATAGTTGAATTACTAAAATCGGTCATCTATTACAAGTCAACAAACAGGTTTGGTGTAAGGTATATCTCTATATTATTAAGATAAATTTCCATATAATTTTTTGAATAAAATAATCCCTAAAAAGATATTGATGATAAAAGTGATCAATTTATTTTGAGAGGAAAGAGCTAAAATATATAAGCAAACTAAAAAAACGAATGAAACTAAAAACGATAAAAACATTAAAAAAATCAGATGAATATCTTTAAATATTAACCAGTAAAGTAAATGAAACTATGCTAAATTATAGACTCCTAATGTAGAAATTCTTTCTTCCTCTTTATGCACAATTTCTTCAAAATCTAAATCCAGAATATTACATATTGCAGCAGTATAAAAAAGATTAGATCCTAATTCAGTCTCAATAATTTCTTTGCAATTTTCACATAAAGTACCTTCCATTTGAGAGTTTACATATTTGTGGATATCTTCTAATTTGACGTCTGATGGGTATTTTTGCTTTTCGGATTTTATTGCAATGCAACCGCACTGTGTGGAAGCTTTAGCAATTGCCCGATTTACCCTGGCATTCGATTCTTGAAATTTTGATAAAACATCTAAAATGCTTCGATGCTGTATCAGGTATTGTTCGACACTCTTTTGAAAGGAAGATCTATTACCCTTCTTCTCCATAGGTTTAACCTCCATATATGCAATTGAAAATATACTTACTACCTGGAAAAATTAAATAACAGCTCACTCAGGTACAAGTGATTGGTAATCTTTAACGCTTTTGCTTAGATTAATGAAAGCCCTTTGTTTATTATACTTTTTGGCTAATCTTTTTGTCAAGAAATAAATTAGGTATGTCATTTAAGAATCAAAAGTGCAATCTGCCTGAAATGTTAAGAGGTTCTGTCTTCCAGAATCACACCTTTACAATGCTGAGATGCAGATTGGGCCTTAAGAAAATTCAATCAAGATTTCAATTGAGTCAAAGACCTGATAATCGTAAAAAATTTCCTTTGGTTATAAGGCATATCTGGTCTTCGTATTTATTTGAGTTTTACTGAATAATCAGCAAATAAATGTTCGAAACATTGTAAATTTCTTTAAATCGCTATTTTGACAGTCATAAAAGACCATGCTATAATTTATTTACTTTATTTTATCTTTCGTTTTATATCAGGGAGGTGGAGTTTAACTATTTGCAAAAAAAGAATAAGGAGGAAAAAACATGCTCAGAAAAAGAATTTTAAGGATAATCTTTGTGTTAGTTGGAGCAATCGTTGGTTATGAAATCTATCAAAAAATATATTTTATTCCTGACTTATATATTTATTATAATATTTTATGTTATGTATTAGCTACCGTGATAGGTGGAATGGTTGGGTTTTTGCTCTCATTGTTGTTCAACACGAAGATTCAAGGATTATTTTCGGAATTCATATTAAATTTGCAAAAGATTCCCACACAGAATTTTACTGCTGCAATCATCGGGATGATTATCGGTTTAGTTATAGCAAATCTATTGGCATATTCTCTTTCATTTGTTCCTATTATCGGTTCTTATCTGCCCTTTGTGCTGAGTGTTGTGCTGGGAATTATCGGTATTAATATTGGATTGAATAAAAAAGATGAAGTCGTTAATTTCTTTGATAATTTCAGACATTCAGGAAAATCTGCTAGAAAAGAACCAAAAAACAATGCTTATCCAAAAATATTAGATACCAGTGTTATCATTGATGGCCGTATTCTGGATATTTGTCAAACGGATTTTTTAGAAGGAGAATTAATAATTCCCCGATTTGTATTGCTTGAACTCCAGCATATTGCTGATTCATCAGATTCCCTAAAAAGAAACCGGGGAAGACGTGGATTAGATGTTCTCAACAAGATTACTCAAATTAAGAAGAACAGGATTAAAATAACCGGAAAAGATTATAAGGAAAATAAAGAAGTAGATACAAAACTTATTCGTTTGGCAAAAGAAATAAACGGAAAAATAATTACAAATGATTTTAATTTAAATAAATTAGCACAACTTGAAGGTATTTCGGTCCTGAATATCAACGATCTATCCAATGCTTTGAAAGCAGTAATCCTACCCGGTGAGGAATTGTCAACTAAAATCATTAAACCGGGCAAAGACCCGGAACAGGGCATTGCTTATTTGGATGACGGAACCATGATTGTTGTTGAAGATGGGAATAATTTTATCGGGCAAAAAGCAAATATTCTGGTTACAAGCATATTACAAACACCTGCCGGTCGAATGATCTTTGGTAGAACAAAAAATGGAAAGAAGCAAAATTAAATATAAGCATATTGTAAAAAAATCTGATACATAATCTACTTTTAAAATTATTCTAAATGAAATATGATTAAGTAAAAATTCATCGAATTATTGAACAAGCTAGGGCGAATTGCCTTATTTAAATGAGTTAAATGGAAAGGAAAAAAAGATGCCTTTAAAAATTTACAACACCTTAACACGTAAAAAAGAAGAATTCAGCTCCTTAAAAAAGGGCGAAGTTGGAATCTATGTTTGTGGTCCAACCGTTTACAATTTTATCCATATCGGCAATGCGCGTCCATTTGTTGTGTTTGAAGTAGTACGAAGATACTTTAAATATCTTGGCTATAAGGTAAAATATGTACAAAACTTAACTGACATAGATGACAAAATGATTAACAAGGCAAATGAACTTGGAATTACAGTACAAGATTTGGCACAACGTTTTATAAAGGAATATTTTACTGATACAGATTCCTTAAACATTGAACGGGCAGATATTCATCCCCGGGCAACCGAACATATTCCGGAAATTATTCATATGGTGAAAAATCTGGAGGAAAAGGGTTTTGCTTACGAAGTTGAAGGCGATGTGTTTTTTAATGTATCAAAATTCAAAGAGTATGGAAAATTATCTCATCAGGATATCGGGGAATTACAATCAGGTGCGCGAATAAAAGTGGATAAAAGAAAGAAAAAAGCAATTGATTTTGCCTTATGGAAAAGGGCAAAAGAAGGGGAGCCTAATTGGGAGAGTCCATGGGGAAATGGGCGGCCGGGATGGCATATTGAATGTTCGGTCATGTCCATGAAGTATTTAGGAAAAACCTTCGATATTCACGCAGGTGGCTCAGATTTAATATTTCCCCATCATGAAAATGAAATTGCTCAAAGTGAAGCGCATAATGCCCAACCGTTTGTAAAATATTGGATGCATAATGGCTATCTTTGCCTTAATAATAAAAAAATGTCCAAATCCTTGGGTAATATAATGAAGGTCAGAGAAATTAGAGAAAAATATAGCGGAGAAGTCATTCGATATTTCATACTATCAGCTCATTATAGAAATCCACTTGACTTTAGTGAAGAACAACTCCAACAAGCACAGAGTAGCTTGCAAAGACTGAATAATACAATATATAATGTAAAATATTTGTTACAAAAAGATCAATTGACTAACCAGAAATCAGAGAGCGAAAAATCAATTTTAAATACGTTAACTGAAAATAAAAATAAATTTATGAAAGCAATGAATGATGATTTTAATACACCGGTTGCGTTAAGTTGGATTTTTTCTCTGAACAAAGAAGTGAATAATTATCTGGCTTCAGAGGACTTGAAAAATAAAGAAGCGTTGCAAAGTATTATGGAATTTTATGGAGAATTAGCGGGAAAAATACTAGGAATAATAAAAGAAGAAAATGTCAAAGAAACTATTGCTGAACCTGAAGTGCAAAGATTAATAGATGAAAGACAAAATGCCAGAAAAGAAAAGAATTGGAAGAAGGCTGATGAAATCAGGGACGAGCTTAAAAGTTTTGGTATTACTCTGGAGGATACTGTTCAGGGAGTAAGGTGGAAAAAGCAATAAATGCTGATTATTTCAACGTTTCGTTATTATGATCCTTTGATAAGCAAAAGAAAGTAAGAAAAAGATAGAAATGATTAAAAGGTCATTCTCTTTTTGGGAACCTGCATTAGGAGATAGACCTTGTATGTTAAATTGATTTAATTTTACGGTTAGCTATGAATACTGCTGGCAAAATTACAATCAACTTTAGGAGATTGATATATGAAGCATAATGATATGGAAAGATGTTTGACAAATTATAGAAAATATGAAGAGGAAGAATTAATTTGCCTTGCTAATCAGGGAGATTCCATTGCAGAAGAAATGGTTATTAGTAAGTACAAAAAACTTGTAAAAGTAAAAGCGCGTTCTTATTTTTTAATTGGTGCAGATACGGAAGATATTATTCAGGAAGGCATGATTGGGCTTTACAAAGCAGTCAGAAATTATCAATTAAAAAAAATATCCTCCTTTAAAGCATTTGCTGAGTTGTGTATTACAAGGCAAATTATCACGGCTATTAAAAGCGCTACACGTCAAAAACATATTCCCTTGAATTCCTATATATCCTTAAATCGACCGATTTATAATGAAGATTCTGATCGTACATTGCTAGATATTGTAGATAGTTTAAATACAAATGATCCTCAGGACCTTTTTTTAAATAACGAAAAATTAGAAAGTCTTAGAAAAAAAATTAATAAAAAATTATCTGATTTAGAAAGAGATGTCTTGGAAGCTTATTTAGAAGCAAAATCATATCAGGAAATTTCTCAGGAATTAGGAAGGCATGTTAAATCCATTGATAATGCATTGCAAAGAATTAAGAGAAAATTAGAATTAATTGAAAAATAATTTTTAAAGATATTGACTTAATCAGTAAAAAAAATTATAATGTTGAAGATTGCCGATGTAGCTCAGTTGGTAGAGCAGCTGATTTGTAATCAGCAGGTCATCCGTTCGAATCGGATCATCGGCTCCATAAGAATAACACAATATTAAATAATATGTTTTTAGAATCAATTCATAATGATATAGCCTTGAAAAATTATCTTGCCAAAAAAAAGATAGGCACTGGAAAATATGCTCAAATATCAGGGGAGGTATCAAAGTGGTCAAATGAAGCGGACTGTAGATCCGTTGGCTGAACGCCTTCGAAGGTTCGAATCCTTCCCTCCCCACCACTTTATAAGTATTGCCCGCGTAGCTCAGGTGGAAGAGCGCATCCTTGGTAAGGATGAGGTCACCGGTTCAATTCCGGTCGTGGGCTCCAAAACCAAACCACTAAAATGAATATCATATTTATATATCCAAGGAGGAAAATTACAAAATGGCAAAGGAAAAATTTGTAAGAACAAAACCCCATATCAATGTGGGAACAATTGGTCATGTCGATCATGGTAAAACAACTTTAACCTCGGCAATTACCAAGTATCTGGCAACCAAGAATCTGGCAGTAGTCAAAGAATTTGAAGATATCGACCGAGCACCTGAAGAAAAGGAAAGAGGGATTACCATTTCGGTATACCATGCCGAATATGAAACCGAACAGAGACATTATGCTCATATTGACTGTCCCGGACATGCTGATTATATCAAAAACATGATTACCGGTGCAGCCCAGATGGATGGTGCTGTTCTCGTGGTATCCGCAGCAGATGGTCCCATGCCTCAGACCAGAGAACATATCCTGCTGGCCCGTCAGGTTGGCGTTCCTTACATCGTTGTTTTCTTAAACAAGGTGGATATGGTTGATGATCCGGAATTAGTGGAATTGGTTGAAATGGAAATCAGGGATCTCTTAAATGAATACGAATTCCCCGGAGATGATATTCCTATCGTTAAGGGTTCTGCTTTAAAAGCCATGGAAGCGACTGAAGCGGATGATCCTTCCTACAAGGCCATTGCCGAATTGTTGGATGCGATTGACAGTTACATTCCGACTCCGAAAAGAGATGTTGACAAACCTTTCCTCTTATCTGTTGAAGATGTCTTCTCGATTACCGGAAGAGGAACAGTAGCTACCGGTAGACTGGAAAGAGGTGTGGTTAAAACAGGAGATCCGGCCGAAATCGTCGGATTGGCACCCAAGGTTGCCAAAACCGTTGTCACCGGTGTTGAGATGTTCCGTAAGACCATGGATCAGGCAGAAGCCGGAGATAACATCGGTCTGCTCTTAAGAGGCATCGATAAGACCAGTGTGAAAAGAGGACAGGTTATTGCCGTACCAGGCAGCATCACCCCTCATACCAAGTTTAAAGGCGAAATCTATGTTCTGACCAAAGAAGAAGGTGGAAGACATACTCCGATCTTTACCGGATACCGTCCACAGTTCTATTTCAGAACCACTGACGTAACCGGAACCGTTGAATTACCGGAAGGTGTAGAGATGGTCATGCCTGGTGATAGAATCACAATCGGTGGTGAATTGATCACTCCAATTGCTATGGAAAAAGGTCTTCGTTTTGCTATCCGTGAAGGCGGAAGGACCATCAGCGCAGGCGTGGTCAGCGAAATCGTCGAATAATAGATTGAAATACCGGAGCAGATAGAAAACGAATGGCCGGTCATGAATCGAAATGAAAAGATAGAGGAAGATGAGAAGGG
>Ga0272441_10007556_pt1 | contig 17621 bp, 10 predicted proteins | sample SSMProp6N_FD_193582 | JGI IMG/M metagenome (GOLD analysis project Ga0272441, IMG submission 193582) | Marine sediment archaeal communities from Little Sippewissett salt marsh, Falmouth, MA, United States - SSM-Prop-6N | ecosystem: Environmental > Aquatic > Marine > Wetlands > Sediment ... | reverse complement strand
GCGATCAATATCTCCATGAACAACTTGCGTCATCTCGATTTTCCAGATCGGTTGAATGATATGGTGAGTAATGCGGGAATGGATATCAAAAAGCTGGTTATCGAAATAACCGAGAGCCAGTTGGTCAAGGATCTCGGCACCTGTCTCGACATCCTGACACGCTTAAGACTGAAAGGCCCCACACTTTCGATCGATGATTTTGGTACCGGCTATGCTTCGATGGAGCATCTCAAGGAAATGCCGTTTGAAGAGCTAAAAATTGACCGTGCGTTCGTCAACGGAGCCTGCAAGGACGATACCGCGCGAGCGATTCTCGAGAGCAGTATATTTCTGGCCAAGCAGTTGGAGATGACGACAGTAGCTGAGGGTGTGGAGACCTCGAGCGACTGGGACCTTGTTACGGCGCTGGGATGTGATGTGATACAGGGTTACTACATAGCTCCGCCGATGGATGCCGATAAGCTGAATGTCTGGTTAAAGGACAAAAACCGCCATTGACCTTCGGCACCAAGGCTGCGATCCACAACAACTGCTAGCCCGCATTTCTCACCAGGCGGCGTAAGAACTGGTAAGGCATTGGCTCTTTTGAGAGAACTCGAATGATCGAAAATACAGCGTGTTTTTCAACAGTGCCTATCACGGTTCAGGCTGGTCTTCGCCTGCCCAGGATCGTAGGGTGCGCCGTGCGCACCAGAACCGGCCACCGAACTGAAGATGCGCGGTGCGCAAGGCGCACCCTACGGTCTCTTCACTCAAACCGTAGCTATGGCTATGCTTTTCGCTCCAGCGCGGCGCTTACGAACACCAGCCCGCCTGTCCCACCAGATGGTGGGACAGGCGGGCTCCGTCCTGCGCCTGCTCCCGTGATCCTGGTGAGAAATGCGGGCTAGGGGTAATGGCACTTACTTAAGCCGATACGGGTTGCTTCTGTAGGAAATGTCGGCGGCACGGAAGCCGCCGTCGAGCCTACACGGACGTATTCACGGCGTTTTCCGGAAGAAGTAACCCGTGTCGGCGGGTCGATTGCCCGACGATAGCTGTTAAGTCAGTGCCATTCGGGCTAGGGGCGCGTCAGCGCTGACTTTGCGGTCCCTGGTGGGAAATTCGTGCAACATGCGGGCTAAGCGTGCCGACAGGCGCGCTCAGGCAGCCATTTTGCCACGATTTCAACCAGAGACTCGTGTGTAAAAGGCTTGCTCAGATAATCGTCCATGCCTGCTGTGCGGCATTGCTGCACGATACCTTGCTGGATATCCGCGGTTAATGCGATCACTGGGATTTTCGAGTTTTTGGTGTGTAGCTGACGTAACGCGCGGGTTGCTTCGAAACCATCCATAACGGGCATTTGGCAGTCCATCAACACAAGATCAAACTCCTCCCGATCAAACATTGCCAGGGCTTGTCTTCCATCCTCGACAACGATGACGCTACAGCCTGCGGATTCGAGCATCGCAGATGCAACTTCCTGGTTGATGGCGTTGTCCTCCGCCAGTAGGATTCTGGCATTCAAGATGATTTCATCTTGAGCGGTTGGGTCTGATGACGGGCTCGTGCGCGTTGGTTCGGCCAGCTGACGGTCGTCGGGTAACTGGGTTTCAAATTTCAGGGTGATCCAGAACGTAGAACCCATGTTCGGCGTGCTTTGCGCAAATATCTCTCCGCCCATCATATTGACCAGTTGTTTGGTAATGGCAAGCCCCAGTCCGGTGCCACCAAACTTACGCGTTGTCGAATCATCCTGCTGGGTGAAATCGTTGAAGATGTAGGGCAGCGCTTTCGGCTCGATCCCGATGCCTGTATCAGAGATTTCAAACTTGAGCTGTATGCCGGTTTTGTACTCGGCAGTCTTTGTGAGTCGAATGATAACCTCGCCTTTATCTGTGAATTTCACAGCGTTGCCGATAAGGTTGATCAATATTTGACGCAGGCGCTGCTCATCGCCGATGAGCTGATGGCGAATCTGAGGAATTTCAGTGATAAGTCTGAGATTCTTCCTCCTGGCATCGCTGGCCACTACTTGGAGCGCATCATCGACTGTGCCACTGATACTGAATGGCGCGCGTTCCAGCTTCAGTTTGTTTGACTCAATTTTGGAAAAGTCCAATATATCATTGATGAGTCCAAGCAGGCTTTTGCCAGATCGGAGTGCATTCTCTGCGAAATTGCGTTGTTTTTCCGCCAAACGGGTCTTGAGCAGCAGTTCCAGCATTCCAAGAACACCATTCATTGGTGTGCGGACCTCATGACTGATCGTGGCCAGAAATCTGCTTTTCGCGACACTCGCCGCTTCTGCTGCCTGTTTGGCTTCCATCAAAGCCAGTTCTGACTGCTTTTGCTCAGTGTCATCTCTGCCATAGACGTTGACATAGTGCTGGTCTCTGCGAGGGATAAATCGCAGCGTATAATGTGTGGTGTTGATCGAGATCTCCATCTCTTGATACTGGTTCGTCCCCAGGACCTCTCCGACGAAATCAATGATGTTTCTTGGTGCCATGCCCCCAATGACAGTATTCCACTCCTCTACAATTTTCTGTCCGGGATCATTGCTGTAAAGCAATCGGCCTTGATGGTCTATCCGCATGATCGGGTCGGTATTTTCCTCGGAGAAAGCCGCCCGTGCAGCATAACTCTCAAGTTCTTGCTCATGGACACGGGCGGTCTTGAAATTGTGCCAGGTCGAGAGCATTGCAATGTACATGATCAGGCTGGCCAGTATCGTGAGCAATGCCCAGTATGAGTGCGCATCAATCAGACTGATTTCTTGAGTCATCTCGAGCTGGGTAGGCAATCCGTAAAGGTCTACCTCACGCTGATCTCTTAATGGTGGCAAGATAGAGCTTGTCATCCTGGCCCTATCGCCGTTGGCCAGGCTGTATTCAGAGCTCGCGTCTGGTCCGGTATTTTTCTGGCTTAACGATATTTTGATATTGTCGGAAGCGGGAAATATACCGCTCAGAAGCTGTTTCGCGCTTGTTTCGATGGCCAAAGCGCCATTGAACATGTCAATACGTTCGGTTTCCCCGCTGGGTGCATATCTCCCCTTGTAAAGAGCCTTGAAGACGATGATGCTTTTGCCCTGCAAAAGCAGACCGTGCGCAAACGAGGCCACACCTTTGCCGGTTCTTGAGGATGTTTCCACCGCTTCGGCCAAGGTCGGCATGGAAAGGATGTCAAATCCCAGACGCGAGCCCATGTTGGGCAAAAGAGGCTCCAGTGCTTTGACGACCAAATATTCTTCTCTACTGGCGGCGCTCCTGATCCGGCCATCGGTGGTTGTTTCAGTGATCGAGAACTGGAAGTAACCACGGTCCTGCATTTCCGTTTCAAAAGCTGTTCGGTCTGAGTGCTCAAGCAGGTGCAGAGACATAGCCGACCGAATATAGGGATAGGCGTTCAGTAATTGCTCTGCAAATATTGAAAACTGTACGTCGCTGACATGCTCGCTGGCTTGATGAAATCCCGCTAGCGCGGTCAGCACAGCTTCCAACGTGCTATAGCGTCGAGTGATCTCGTCATTAACCAGGTCTGCTTTCGCCTGAAATTCCTCCTGGGCGTGGGTCAGCCCGACCTTTATCGTCAGTAATCCGACCAGAGTACACAGCACGGCACCAATGACCCAAATCAGCACTAGCTGATGGGCAGCATAGCTTGCCTGACCAGAAGCCTGGATATGCTGCTTTTTGTCTTTATGGTCCAAATAACTCAACTCACAGCTTATTTTGCCTGTTTAGATTTCACGACCAGTCCTTCGGGCAGTTTGATGCCGCTCACTTGCAGTAATGAAGGATTGGTCCATATATCCCATTTTCGGTTGGGGACGATCGCAATTTCCGCCGGTTTGGTGCCTTCGAGTATGTTGACAGCCGCTTGCGCTGCCCATTCGCCCTGCTCCTCCGGTATCTTGGTGAAACCGAGCATCGTGTACGGCATCATCCAGTCATGATTCGTTAGGCTCAGTTTCTGGCTGACTTTGTTGATCCTGGTTGCAACTCGATCATGATCCCAATCATCGATGCCGGACCGGCTACCGATGATGATGAAATCGTACTCGTCCTGTGCTTTTTCATAAGCGCTCAGCCACTCGCTCACACTGGCCGCCAACTTGGAATCGAGCTCAACATTTCTCTTTTCGAGGGCATGGCGGAATCTGGCGCGGTTCTTGCGCTCGGTCACTGTATTTGCGCCAAGGTAGAGGGCCTTTTTAGAAGTCGGGATCAGCTCCGTGGCCTTGTCCAGCAGTGGATAGATCGGAGCTACCTCTATCATGCCGGTGACATTGCTGTACGGAAATCCATATTCCTCTGCAGTCCAGTTGATGCCGCAAAATACAAAAGGGATTTGATGGTTCTTAAAGTGGGACTGAATGACATATTTGGCGGCATTGTCATCAGCTGTGATGACCACATCCGGGCTCCACTCGTCAATGACTTGCTTTGCTTCAAGTCCTTTCTGGGCCTTGTATTCTGTGTCCTTATGTCGCTTCGTATCCATGTCGAATTGCTTAATTTCACATTTTCCATTCAAAATGGACCGAAGGCCGCGCTCGACACCATCCGACCACGCATAGCCCTTGTGGTAGGATGAAATGAACAGGCATCTTTCGGCTAACAAGGTCTGAGGATAGAAGCCTGCCAGAATTATCGCTGCGATAAACAGCCAGGACTTGGCTTTACTGATGCATAAGCCTGGCCTGTCATCGACCGGCTGGCGTATCTGTCTGATGAGTATGACTGTCATTAGCTCACGTGTTTTTTTGGCGTCAGATCTGAGGTGCTCGGCTTCAAGCGACCCGCGTCCCAGCTTTATTACGTAAAGATGCAACCACCGCTGTAACAGTAAATATCGGCAACGTGGCTGGATTCATTAGGCTCTGTTGACGGAGCGACGTACCATTGCTACCTCGATTTTCGTATCGGCGCCGACAAGACAGGGCTGTGAAACTTGTCTTTGGATAGTCTTCGCGCTGACGACGGAGCGGTACGAACTAAGCCGGAATATAAGCCGCACAGATGAAATACAACAAGCCTAGTACGCCACGCGCCCTACAGCTATGATTGTCTCATCGCAGTCGTTATTAGTGGGCATTGTTGTAGTATTTGACTGCGGCCGTCAATTGGTATCCCTTGTTTCGAATTGTCCTAATTAATGATGGTTTTTTTGGATTGCGTTCGATTTTCTTGCGTAACTTGGCAATTGCCATGTCTGCCGAACGGTCCAGCGGCGACCATTCTCGCCCGGAAATCATTTGCAGAATCTCGTCGCGACTGATGGCGACATTTGGCCGGGTTACCAGGGCTGAAAGGAGTCGGTATTCGCTGCTGGTAAGGTCGACCTGTTCACCTTCAGGAGAGCATAGCGTCTGACTGACCATGTCGAGCGTCCACCCGGCAAAGCTGGCTTGTGATTTGTTGCCATGATCATAGTTGTCCAGTTTTGCACGTCGGATCACCGATTCGATTCGAGCGAGCAGTTCTTTCTCCTCGAACGGCTTGGTTATATAGTCGTCGCCGCCAATTTTGAGGCCAGTAATTTTGTCTGAGATGTCAGCTTTGGCCGTTAGAAAGATGATGGGTATGTTTGAAAGTTCGCGCACTTCCCGCGCAAGCGTCAGGCCGTCCTTGCCCGGGAGCATCACGTCAAGGAGTATCAGGCTAATGGAACTGTCCAACACCCGCTGGCTGATGTCATCACCGCTGGTCGCAAATGTAACATCGTAGCCACCATGTTCCAGATACCGACCCAATAAACGACACAGTCGGCGGTCATCATCGATGATATGAATCTTTTCTCTAGTCACAGGGTCACCCCTGCTTTTGTAGCCCGAAATAATATGAAAAGCATGAAAACGATCGCCCCTGGTTGCCAATCTTTTTTTTTATTTTGCTGTATACCAAAAATACAGGCAACGAGCAAGCGTTTGGGTGGAATAAATGGGAAAAAATGACAGATATCAATATTTTATACTTTTTTCCCAGTATTGCTAACACGGTCAGCGAGTCGCTGCTGTAATACTAAAGATCCGGCTACTCTGACCGCTATTCCTGTCATGACGAGCTCAGCATTTTCCGACGCGATAAATTGAAAAATCCGAACTATATTTATCAGTAAACCATAGATATCGAGAACTGCATGGACATCGCGACTTTATTGGGCATCGTCGGGGCGCTGGGCGCCATTGCTACCGCTATTTTGATGGGCGGTGATTTTTCAATGTTCGTCAATGGCCCGGGATTGATGATCGTGGTCGGCGGCACACTGGCAGTAACGCTGATGAAATTTCCGCTGGGACTAACCCTGGGCGCATTTGGTATTGCGCTCAAGGCGTTCATTCATAAGACCCAGAACCCCAGTCAGATTATTGAGCAAAGCATCGAATTGGCGAATGTCGCACGCAAGGAGGGCTTGCTCGGCCTGGAGAACGTTGAGGTGGCCAACGAGTTTCTCAGAAAAGGCATTCAGTTGGTTGTCGATGGCAACGCCCCCGAACTCGTACACAAGATACTATCGAAAGAGATAAGCCTGTCTATCGAAAGAAATGAGACCGGTTTGAACATCTTCAAGGCGATAGGAGATGTCGCTCCGGCAATGGGCATGATTGGAACGTTGATTGGCCTTGTGCAAATGATGTCCAATATGAGTGATCCCAAAGCGATTGGACCCGCTATGGCTGTCGCGTTGCTGACCACGCTCTACGGGGCGGTGATCGCGAATACGATCGCGTTACCTATCGCAGACAAACTGGCCCACCGCAGCAATGAGGAACGCCTGAACAAGTCGATGATTCTGGAAAGCATCAGCGCGATTCAGGAGGGCCTGAACCCCAGAATGATCGAAGGTCTGTTGAATGCCTATTTGCCTGCCAGCAAAAAAGCAGCTGTAGAGGATAAAGCGGCCTAGGTCGCCATGACAGCGAGCCGGCGCCATGAGTCAGGATAGCAATACCAAGAAGCAGGACGCGGGTTTGCCGGCCTGGGTAATGACGTTTGCCGACCTGATGTCTTTGCTACTTGCGTTTTTCGTCCTGTTGTTTTCGTTCTCGGAAATGGACAAGAACATTTACAAGGAACTGGCCGGCTCGCTAAAAGAGGCATTCGGCGTCCAACGGGAAGTCAAGGCAAAAGAGCCGCCAAAAGGTATCAATATCGTCGCCCGTGAGTTTAGTCCGGGCAGGCCGATGCCGACGCCAATAAACGAAGTGCGCCAGAAAACGTCGGCTGAATATCAGGAATTTCCTGTATTCACCGAACCTGCTGAAAAAGGCCAGGAAAGTAAGGAGACAGACTCGAACGATGCAGGCGATGGAATAAGCGATGACCAGCTCGAGAACAAGCTGGCGCTGCATATTGCACGCATAAAAATAGACAGCGAATCCATCAGGAAAGAGCTGAAACAGGAGATCGAGAATGGACTGATCGATCTTGAAGTGCAGCAGCAACGAATCGTCCTACGCATAAGAGAAAAAGGTTCGTTTCCGTCGGGTAGTGCACAGTTGATCAAGCCGTTCAGCACAGTCACGTCAAAGATCAGCAGGGTCTTCAAGGACTTTAAAGGCATCATTATCGTCGCGGGCCACACCGACAACGTTCCTATCCATACCAAGCGATTTCGCTCAAACTGGGAGCTTTCTGCATCGAGGGCTGTAAGTGTTATTCATGAGTTATCCAAAGACAGCGTGCTCAGAACCAAAGAGTTTGAATTGGCGGCATATGCGGAGACGCAGCCAGTCGCCAATAATCGTACGGTATCGGGCAGGGCAGAAAACAGACGTGTAGAAATAACGATGGATTACTCGGTAATCCCTGCTGCCCGGCCTCTGTCAAGCGCAGAATTGCAGCAAAGCAACACGGTTGACACTGAATCGACAGACATAATCGGGAATGTCGAAACGACAGCTGACGCAGACTGAGGCGGAACACCAACGTGGCAATGGATAACTATAGGATGAAGCATCGACAGACGATAAAAGGAGCTGAACGGCGCAGCTATTTCCGAATTGATGATGATGCGATCCTGGATTTCAGGCTCGTCTCCGAAGAAGAGCTGGAGCCTGATCGCGATTTTGAGCACCAACAGTTGGTGGACAGGCTGACGCTGAGAGCAAGGTTCGAGAGCATCAGCCGTGAGTTTGTGCCGATCCTGCGGGAAATTGAAGCGAGCAGTCCCGCCCTCGCAAAATACCTTTCATCCATCGACAAAAAGCTGAACATATTGTGCGAGCTTCATATGGATGTTGTGGTCAAAGGCATGAACATGACGCCACAGAAAATCAATCTGGGTGCCGGTGGCATATCTTTCTTTGCGTCAAAGCCTCTGCCGGCGGGTTCGATACTGGAGCTAAGCGTCGTGCTTTTACCTGAATTCGTTGGGATATTCGCATACGCCCGAGTAGTGACCTGCACATGCGCTAGCGATGACATGGATGGTGTTGGTGCCTACAAGATCTCGGTTGAATTCCAGCGTATCAGCGAGGATGTTCGAGATACTATAATCCGTCATGTGCTCAACAGGGAGCAGCAGTCTATGATGGGGCGTTAACCAACTCAGTGATTGGTTTTACCGCAGAGGCGCGAAGGCGCAGGATTTTCGGGCGAGAGGAACTCGAGCGTATTTCGCAGTCCCCCGATGTTCGCCAAACGTAGGCGTTATAGCTTCACGACGACGATGACGTCGAATTGGAGTCGCGCTCGATATTGTATTTACGCATCTTCTCCGCGAGCGTCGTTCGCCGTAACCCCAACGACTTTGCAGCATGGGCAATAACGCCACCGGATTTATCCAGAGCGTCCAGAATCAAATTCACCTCGATATTGGCTATGTAACTTTTCAGGTCGAAGCCTTCAGATAGAACTGAGATGCCTGGTGTGTTTGTGCTGTGACATCGTTGATCGACATCGTTCATAATCGTGCTGACATCATCGACCTCAAGACCGGATGCGTTGTACTCCGACAGGTGCGCTTTTATCCGCTCTGGTAGATTGTGCGCCTGAACCAGACCATTTGGATATTTGATCGCCATCCTTTCGATCTGATTGGCCAACTCCCGAACGTTTCCTGGCCAATCGTACTTGGACAGCGCAACAATTGCCTCAGGAGTGAATCGGACCGAATTGGAGCTGGTCTGTTCGAGACGTGAAATCAGTTCCTTGACCAGTAATGGCAGGTCTTCAATACGCTCGGCCAAGGTCGGAAGGCGTATTGGGAATACATCAAGCCTGAAATAAAGATCTTCCCTGAATTTCCCTTGCTTTACCATCGACTCAAGGTGGCGGTTGGTGGCTGCAATAATCCTGACATCCGCAGTAATGCTTGTGGTGCTGCCAACCCGTTCAAACACGCGCTCTTCCAGTACTCGGAGCAGTTTGACCTGCATGGCCATTGTCATCTCGCCGATCTCATCGAGAAACAGCGTGCCACCTTCGGCCATTGCAAACCTTCCTTGCCGAGCAGTTATCGCGCCAGTAAAGGCACCTTTTTCATGACCGAATAGTTCTGACTCCAGTAGATCATGTGGAATGGCGCCACAATTCACCGGTACAAACGGCTTGTGTCGACGTTTCGAATAGTAATGGACGTTGCGTGCAACAACTTCCTTGCCAGTACCCGACTGGCCCAGTATCAGTACGTTGGCATCAGTTCTCGCGACCTGTTCAATCTCATGACGCACTTGCTGCATCGCCGGGCTCTGCCCGACGAGGCAACGAAATAACTTCTTGTCCTGAACCTTTTTGTGCGACTCGGCTTTGTGTCTCTCCGTTGGCTCGGTTTTTTCTGAAACTTCAGGTTGATTACTGCCTGCGTCTTTAGCAGGGTTGTCCCGTCCTTGATCGGTCGCTGCACCCATGAAATGTACCGCCTTTCGCGCGTCATTAATCTGTTACTGAGAATCTAGTAGGTTCGCCAAGATATTGACGGACGCTGCGAACAAACTGTGTAATTTAATGTAAACGTTTGTTTACAAGAGGAGATATGACTTCAGAAAGAAATGGTGCCGCACTTTGGCTCAGAGAATCTTGTGTATTCGTTCAATCAGGTCCTGTTTCGTATAGGGCTTTGGCAGGAGCTCGAACGCCGGACCAATATTACCGTCGCGTTGGCCTGCCTCTTTTTCAGCAGCGCTGGTTAGGAGTATTTTCATGTCTGGATATCTTTTGGCCGCCCAACCGGCGAGGTCGCGACCATTCATATCTCCTGGCATCAAGATGTCAGTGAAGAGAAGATCGATGTCGCCATTGTTGTCCAGAATTCCGATCGCTGATTCAGCATCATCTGCCTGTAGGATCTTGAGCTTGAGGTTGTTCAGGCACCTTACAGCGAATTGCCGAACTTCCGCGCGATCCTCGACGACCAGAATCGTGGCATCGTTAATTTGAGGGACTTTGCGAGTCGGTGCTGCTGTCTCGGTGCTTTTGCCACCATAAACTGGAAATAGCATCCTCACACAGGTCCCCTGGCCGGGGCTGCTCTCGATATTCAGCGCGCCGCGCGACTGGCGCATAAACCCATAAGCCATACTCAGGCCAAGCCCTGTACCTTCGTTCTGACGGGTTGTAAAGAAGGGTTCGGTAGCATGAATGCGCACCTCATCGGTCATGCCAACACCATCGTCGACAACAGAAATGCTCACTGCTTGGTCAACTATATCCGTATCAGCGGTTTGATCAGCGTGGCTCGGTGAATACTTTGCCATTTCCGCGTTTATTCTTATCAAGCCGCCCTCAGGCATCGCGTTTCTCGCATTGATAACGATATTGAGTAACGAGCTTTCAAACTGAGTAAAGTCAACCAGGATGTCAGGAAGATCTTTCTGTATGTTGACTGCAAGTTCAATTCTGTCGCCAAGTATGTTGCTGAATAGCTTTGCAAACCTTTTGATGGACTCTTCTACGTTGAGATAGTCCTGCGATAATGATTTCTTCCGTGAGAAAGCCAGTAGCTGTTTGGTGAGTTCGACACTGTCCTCAATAGCAGAGCGAGCATCGCCGAGGATTTCCTGGTCATCATCACTGATGTTGTAATGGCTAATGAACTTTTCATCGAGCAGCTCAAGATTGCCCCTGGCTATTGTCATAAGATTGCCAAAGTCGTGTGCGACGCCGCTGGTTAATTGGCCGAGGGCTTCCATCTTGTTATTTTGAGCCTCCTGTTCCTGTTTCTTGATGCGGTCGGTAATATCCTGGATGGTGCCATTCACTTCAACCGGGTTGCCTGCTTCATCCAGTCTGCCGACAGCTTGCTGGTACACCCAGCGAATTTCGTTATTGGGGAGTAATATCCGGTGTTCGATGCTGTGGGGTGACTCCGATGTGAATATGGCTTCCTTGAAATGGGTCAGTTTTTCCTGATCCTCCGCAACGAGCGCGATAGAAAAATTTTCGAATGTTGGTTTGAAACTCTTTGGTTTATAGCCATAGATCGAATACAGTTCATCTGACCACGACAGCTCTCTACTTTTTGCGTTCCAGTTCCAGTTACCAATGTGACCCACGTGTTGCGCTTCTCTGAGCAGGTTCTCGCTTTGGTGGAGTTGCTCCATCAGCAAGTAGCGCGAGAGGACACCGCTGAGGCGCAAGCTGATGATGTAGAAGGTTTCTTGCTCCGCTGGTAGCCAGGGCTTGGATTCAGCAGATCTGTGAAGTGCCAGAAACCAAGGCTGGGTGTTATGGACCTGAAGTGACTTCAGCATCTGATGGTACAGCCCGTGCGCGTTAACATCGACTTCCGGGCAGGTCCGGTCCTGATAAGACGATATCACGGGGTTCTCGCTTTTCTCAGAGCCTTGCAACAAGTCATAGCCGAGATTTTCAGCAAGCGAAGTCGAGGTGTCGGAAATGGCTGAAAAGCCGGGACGTTTGGCCTCACCGACGATGTCGAGCCTGGCGTAGCTTCTGTCTTGTGAGTTAATGATAAACGCACGGTCAGCTGAAAAAATGTCCAGCATTTCGGACAGGACCTCTCTCAGCGTTGCGTCCTTGTTCTCTCCCTGGGTCAATATGCGGGAAATCCTTTCGGTCGTTTGCAAGTGCAGTTCGCGTTGCTTCAGCGCGACTATCGCATTTCTTGCCTTTAGCAGGTATTGAATTCGATACGGAAATGTGTCCCAATTTATCGGTTTGGTAACGAATGCGGTCGCGCCCAGCTGAAAAGCTTTCTCAATTGACTCGGAGTCATCGAGACCGGTGACCATTACAACCGATATGTCTGAATCACCCGTGCGTTCACGAATTTGAGAACAGACCTCGAATCCGCTCATGCCCGGCATTTTTACATCGAGTAGGACCATATCAGGAGGTGCTTCCCGAATGACCTCCAGTGCCGCAGAACCGTTGTCGACTTCTTCGATATCGTACCCTTCGTCTGTCAGGATCTCGGACATTAGCAGGCGAATCGCCGCGTCATCATCGACAACGAGGATTTTCGGTTTGCTACTCAGGGACTGTGGGTATTGCATGTGGTTTCTATCGATCTGGTCTTAAACCTAATCTGGCTACAGCCATAAAAAAACACCGTAGTCGGTACGAATCGGGCGATTGTTGTGATCTTGCTTGTGTATCCCGAAATTTACAGAAACTCTTATATCGCAATTCTGCGATACCCGTGGCTCCCTAATGTAAATAAACGTAACCCTGCCAAAGCATGTATTAGCAAACGCTGCAATGTTAATATGCAAACGCCATGAATCGGGTATTATTATGCCACGGCACTAAGCAACAAATACACACGTCGAGATGAAATACACACAGCACGCTGATCAGAATTACGGCGATAGTACGGATTCGTCCTGGGTACTCAGAAAACAGATCGACTTGGTCTATCAGGATATGCCATTTGCTGTCATTTCGACAACAGTGATAGTGGCGGTTGTTTTTCTTCTACTAAGTGACTCAGTCGCCTGGCAAAGCCTCGCTACATGGTTCTCGCTGTTTTGCATTGTGCTTGCCTTTCGTGCCGTGACAGGCTGGGTGTATTCAAAGCAGAAAAAAAAGTATCAGGTCGACTATGCGCAGGCCGAAACGCTGTACACAATTGGATTGCTGCTCACCGGTGCTTTGTGGGGAGGCGCAGGCCTGATTCTGTTCCCCGTAGTCGATTTGACGGGGAAGATCCTGATTTTCATAGTCATTATGGGGGTGGCCGCAGCATCCAGCACGGCAATGGCATATCGGCGAGCGCCAGTCTACATTTCCACGGCTTTGATGATCTTGCCATTGGTTTTTGGCATCGTAATCAGTGATTTACCCAATACCTTATCGGTCTCGATAGCGATGCTGGCTTATATGGCTTTGTTATTAAGGGCCGCAACGACTTTTCATTCCAACAACGAAAGAATGTTGTGGCTGCAGGAGGATGCTATGAATAATAGCCAGAAACTACTCGTGCAGAGAGAGAAAGCAGAGCTTGCCAACCAGGCCAAGTCAGAATTTCTTTCCTTGATGAGCCATGAGTTGCGTACTCCGCTGAACACTGTGCTTGGACTTAACGAGCTTCAGCTTCTGGATCGAAACGAGCCATTGACCACGAAACAACGAAAGCGTGCTATCAAAATCAACGATGCAGGCCACCATCTACTGTCGCTGGTGAATGATGTCCTGGACTTCTCTCGGATAGAATCTGGTGAGATCGATATTAATATCAGTGCTATCGATTGTCAGACAGTGTTACGCGACGCACTTAAACTTGTCGAAGGCAAGGCTAAGAGTCGAGGGATAAGTGTCGATTTTGACGAGACTGAACGATATTCGTGGGTGGAAGCCGATTACATAAGGTTAAAACAAGTGCTGGTAAATCTGCTCGACAATGCCGTCAAATACAATAGAGAGGGAGGGGCGATCAAGGTTGCGTTTCGCGATGGGGGTGACGACTGTCTGCGCATCGCCATCGAAGACACTGGGTATGGTATTGCGGACGAGCTCAAAGGAGAATTGTTCAAACCGTTTTCAAGGCTCAATGCTGAGCATTTGGGTATAGAGGGCACCGGCATCGGCCTGAGCTTCAGTAAGCAACTTATGGAGCTGATGAATGGGAAGATCGGCGTTGAAAGTATTCAGAACCAGGGCAGTTGCTTCTGGATAGAATTGCGGAGAGCCAGCAAGCCTGCTTTGCAGCAAGGAAAGGAAGCGCCGTTTCGGCCTGTTGTGTACAAAGAGCCAGGCACTGCAACAGAGCAGGGTAAGAAACTGCTGCTGGCAGAGGACAATCTCGTGAATCAAGAGGTCGCGGTTGATATGCTCGAACAGTCCGGCTTCGAGGTCGTTGTGGCAAAAAACGGTGCCGATGCCCTTGCTGCACTGAACCGGGATCGTTACAGTCTGGTGCTGATGGACTGTGAAATGCCCGTCATGGATGGTTTTACTGCGACAGAGAAACTGCGCTCCAGGGAAAGCGAGATGCAACTCTCGCCAACGCCGGTCATAGCGCTGACTGCGCATGCGGTACAGGGTATGCGGGAGAAATGCATTGCCAGTGGGATGAATGATTTTCTTGCGAAACCTTTCAGTTTTGAAGAGCTTACGGCGAAAGTGGCGGAGTGGACCAGACCCGAAACCGACAAGCCTGCAGATGGGCATCCAGTTGAGTGCTCGCATCAGCGCAGCAACCAAGCGCTGGCTAGCAACGAAGCGCAAGAGAGCTGCCAGCCAGGGCTCTCGGTGTCACAAGGTGATGTGTTGAACCATCAGGCCCTGAGCCAGCTTCGTTCCAAACAGCAATACCGTAAAAGAAACCTGGTCAGGCGGGTTGTGAGCATCTATCTTGAAGAAACCCCGGTATTGTTGCAGCAGCTCGTCGATGCCCGCGCAGAATTAGATACAAACACATTGTCGCATATAGCCCACAAATTAAAATCATCCAGCCTGACTGTTGGTGCCAATGCGATCGCAGACGCGTGCAAGCAGATCGAGGAGTTGGCGACCCAGGGTAGGACCGAAGACTCCATCATCGACAGCATGTCAGAGCAGTACGCCGCGGTTAAGGAAGAGCTGCTCAAGGTCTTGAGCAGTGAATGACTGGTCCGCCCACTGTGCATACTGGCTGGCATGACGCTTGCATGAAAGCTGGTGGTAGCCAGGAATTTGTCACCAAATGGTCGTTAATCTTCGCAACTTACTGATAAAAAAACAAACGGTGAACAAAACTGGTTCGTCTCAAGCGGGTTTTGAGCAGCGATCAACTGCTTCGGCATGTGCTTGAGCTCGCAGGATAACTGTTGATGTGGACACTTTGCGGAAAATGATTGCATTCAAGGCAGGCTTGCCTGTCTGCATAAGACGGCATTATCGGGTAGAGGAGCGATTCGTGCATTAAGCCTGACCCAGGCCAAGCAAGGGCTGCGAAACGGGCAATGGAACATCGAGGAGAGATACAGATGCAAGTGACTAGCTTTGATCCGGAGTTGTTAGAACACACCTCATACGGTCGGTCGCTGTCGGTGCTGGTTGTCGAAGACAGTGAACTGATTCGTACAGCGATCAGAGAACGGCTGGAACTGGGGAATTTAATCGTCAACGAAGCGCCTACCGGCCAGATTGCGTTGAGTAGAGTCCGGAACAGCTTGCCCGATCTCATATTGCTGGACATGGCGATCCCCAGTCTGGAAGGCGCGCAGCTACTGAAAATCTTGCGCACTTCCTATGGCAAGCATGAATTGCCTGTCATAGCCATTACCCAAGGTGATTCGCCCAGTGAGATCGTCCAGATACTCGATCTTGAAGCCAACGACTATATCACTAAACCCATCGATTTTGATGTGTTGTGGACAAGAACTGTCAACCAATTGATGCAGAAGCGAGCTATCGAGTATCTTCGCAATGCCCAGCAATCGGTTGAAATTCAGATCAGACAAAGAACAGCAGAGCTGAATTCGAGTAATATCAAACTTAAACGGGCTATCCGCAAGAGGCTCCTGGCAGAAGATAAGCTGCAAAAACAAGCCAACTACGACGGATTGACAGGTTTGCCCAATCGCAGTCTCGCCAGAGATCGTCTGGCACAGACCATAGCCAGAGCCAGACGTAACAAGCAACAACCCTGTGTTGCTTTTCTCGACCTTGACAATTTCAAGCAAGTAAACGACACCCTTGGGCATGCGGCGGGAGACGCTTTGCTCAAGGAAGCAGCTCGGCGATTGTCGGCTTGCGCCAGAGAGAGTGACACCGTCGCCCGACTCGGCGGTGATGAGTTTCTGCTGATTTTGGAGGACAGCAATAAACAGGTTAATGCGTCGCGCGAACACGATTTGAAACAGGTAGGTGAACGTATAATAAACAGCTTCTCAGAGCCTTTCCAGGTAGAAGATGAGAGTATCAATGTTTCGCCCAGCATCGGATTTGCAATTTTCCCCGGAGACGGGGAATCGTCTGATGCTCTGATAAGCCACGCAGACGCTGCCATGTATCGTGCAAAAAAAACGGGTAAGAACAGTTACTGCTTTTATTCGTCTGATAGCGCTCCAATCGCTCGAGAATGTGCTCTTATCGAATCGAAAATGCGTTTGGCTTTAACCCAGGGTACTTTGCCGGTCAGGTATCAACCGACCGTTGATATCATCGAGGGCGCCGTCGTCATGGCGGAGGTTGCATTGAGTTGGAGCGGGCGCGGGTCTGATCAAGTTTTGTTGACGGATAATCTCGACATGGCACGTCGCAGCGGACTGATGACCGCGATCTATGATCAGTTGATACGAACGTCCTGTGAGCAGATAAGGCGATGGCGCGAGTCTGGATCGCCTACTTTTTCTCTGACATTGAAACTTGCAGCGCACCAATTCACGTCGATTCAAGATTTCGTCGGTATGCTGAAACGCGCACTCGATGCGAACTTCCTGCCCGCAGATGCGTTAAAGCTCGAGATATCGGAACAAGCGTTAGTGCTTCACAAACGCACGGCAGAGAACCTATTGTCAGAGCTGAATCACTCCGGTATCAGACTTATCCTCGGCGGCTTTGGCAAAGGCCATACATCGCTTTCGTGTTTGCAGCGCTATGCGTTTGACGCGGTGAAAATCGACCCAAGTGTCACCGCGGAAATGGTTTCCAATCGCAAGCAGGAAAAGCTGGTCAAGGCAATCATTGCGATGAGTAAATGTCTGGGTGTTCCAGTTATTGCCGATGGTGTGGAAACAAGAGAGCAACTCAAGCTGTTGATTGATGCTCGCTGCAAATACGTACAGGGGATCCAGCTCGGCGGACCCGTTGCGACAGAGGAGTTTCAGAGGCTTTTGAATACACAGTGTGTCACGCACGTGATAGCACCTGAGCAAAAGCGGGTCGCTGCGGCGGCACTGAACTGAGCAATTGCCGGCAACGACGTTGTTCTGGTCGAGGGATCTGCGATTCAAGGCTAATGGCACTTACTTAAGGAAGCTCTGATAATTCATCCCTGAATTATCAGAGCACGGAAAACATAAAATGCGATTTTCTATTTCCCCTCATTTTCAATCGCTTAAGGCGATTAAAAATGGCGGCGCGTCCGTGCGCCGCGGAAACTCTGCATTAATCAGAGTTTCCTTAAGCCGATACGGGTTGCTTCTGGAGGAAATGTCGGCGGCAGGGAAGCCGCCGTCGAGCCTACACGGACGTATTCACGGCGTTTTCCGGAAGAAGTAACCCGTGTCGGCGGGTCGATTG
>Ga0272441_10007555_pt1 | contig 17625 bp, 19 predicted proteins | sample SSMProp6N_FD_193582 | JGI IMG/M metagenome (GOLD analysis project Ga0272441, IMG submission 193582) | Marine sediment archaeal communities from Little Sippewissett salt marsh, Falmouth, MA, United States - SSM-Prop-6N | ecosystem: Environmental > Aquatic > Marine > Wetlands > Sediment ... | reverse complement strand
TTGCGTCCCGTGCGTGCTTCGCGTTTGGCTGTCTTTAAGCTACCGAAACCGGCTAGTTGGACGGTATCGTTTTTTTTCAACGAATCAACGATTGTGGCAAAAATGCAGTCAACCACTTCCTGAGCCTGCTTTTTCGTTGAAACGATTTTTGCCACCTCACTGACTAAATCTCCTTTGTTCATGGTCCTTTTGCCTCCGTATCGTAGGGTGTGTAAATTGTGGAATATAAAAAACAAATAAGAAAAAATTATAACTGTTATTCAAATTCCAGTCAAGAAGATAAGTCGTTGAGGAATATTACCTGAAAGGACCGAAATCCATACGCCAGCGCTTCACGCCATCTACATCCGTTCTGATTGTCTCCGCAAATGACAACCGGCTAAGGTTTTTCTCTACTTTTAAAAAACTATTAGGTCCTTTGATTTTCGTACCTGCGATGATGTTTCCGCCGATTTTTAGGGTCGGGTTGCCACATTCGGTTTTCCTTTTTTCAGCGATGACGGTTAGGCGTTTTTCTAAGACGGCGATGGAGGAAGCTTTGTTTTCAATTTCTTTTTGCGCTTCCGCGATCTTTTCTTCAATGGCTTCATCCTCCCCCATTAACCGCGCTACTTCCAAGTCGAAGCTTTCTTGTTGTTCTTTCAGGTCATTGATTGTGTGTTGAAGCTTTGCCATGGCGTTACCGCTCTGGTTGAGTCTCACGGCTTCCATTTTTTCCTGTAACCGCCTGTGCTGAACCATGCATTTGTCTTGTTTTTGAGCGACTTCGCCCAGGATCGTGTTTACCTCCTCAGATCGTGTTTGCAGGATTTTTATGCGATCGGTCAAGTTTTCTGTTGCTTTCGTTTCTGCCTGAATTTTTATTTTCGTTTCTTCGTACGTTTTTTCCAATTGTTGGTCAATACCCACGACAAGGTCGCTGGGTTTGGACGCCGGGGTGCCCATGTCCATGGCCACAATTCCCATTTTGGCTATAATTCTGGAAGAGAGTACGATTCCATCGATGATCATACATTGGCCGTTGGTTTCGATGGTCGATTCGATAATCTCTTTTTCGACGGTGATATCTCCAGTGATCGTAATATCGCTATTGTGGATGTGACCTGCTTTCAAATGGCCTTGTGATCGAATGACAGCGCCGAAGATGCCATCTGTCGCTGCAATGTCCCCATCGATATCGATTTCGGCTTCAAGGATCTCCTTGGCCCGCAGGCTTTTACCTTTTACACGATACCCTTTTTCTATCGTGCCCATGACTTCGATATGCCCGTCGAAATCGACATGTCCGGTTTCCAGGCAGATATCGCCCTTGATATGAAGCGTCGGCACAACTGAAATTTCACCGAGTATGGAAAGCTTGGGCAGACCGGACAAGGTGGCATGAGCCCTTTTTCCGTCCTGTGCTTTGCGAGCGCCTTTGCCGCATTTCAGCAATTGCACATTTTGTTTTGGGTTGGGCACTGTCTTCCCATGAACATCCATTCCCTCTTTGCCTGCGAAACCGGGAAGCAGTTCGGCAAGCAGGTCTCCTTCTTTGACTTGCGGCAGTTTACCCCGGTCTTTCCAATCCATCAGGCCATCATTTTTTAATGTGCCGACTTTACATGGATCCGTGTCAAAATGGTATCGGATTGCGGGGGGAGACGGTGGAATCGGTCGGGTCCCAGACGCAACTTCCCACGGCTCTCCTACATTGAACTCACCGTTGAGATAGGCCTTGATTTGTTTGTCGTCTGCAACACCGAAAACGATATCCTCGGCTTGCAACATCATCTTTACATCCTCGATCCCAAACTCCGATGCCGAGACGTCGCCGAAAAATTGTAAATGGGCGGTTAACTTGTCCTTGGATACAACAATATCCAAAGAGGAATCTTCGGGTGTTGAAACGCCACTCTCTTTCTTTGCCCGCGTTAACTGGGCTGAACGTTTATCGGAAGAAAATCCGGATGCCATCTGACGTCTGACCCGTAAGACCTCTTTCCGATCCTCGTCTGAAATAACATTCATTTCAATTAGGACATCGCCGATCGGCATGTTGACGCGAGTTTTTTTAAAAATCCGCTCCTGGACAACAAGAGCTCTGCTCAATTGCTCCTCATTGATATACTTCAACGAGATTGCAAGTTCCCCGAATTTTGTACCTTTGTCATTGTTGACGGTCATGACATCATTACCCTATGGCCGAATTCTACTGAAACTGCTGTCATTTCTCTTGTTCCGCTTTCAAGGCCCGTTCGAAAGATCAATCGGAAATTTAGTAGAAAACTTGAGCTACAGGGTTTTTGGGTCTCATGCTCGTACGAAGGCTTTTTTGTTACCTGTCTGACCGAAAGTGGGTTCCGTTAGGAAATTGATTTCCTATAGTATGTTTATCCTTTCTGTTGCCGTATACGGATGTAGATCATTAATAATTTGAAATCAATGAAAATACTTGTGTTTAGGGGTGTAGTGTTTGATGTGGCACTATCATTGCTAATTCATCCGAGTGAAGCGGTCTATGGCGCCTGAGTTGTTCGGGACCCCTTGATATTGTGATTGTTCATGAGTGATGGGTTGATCTGTGCTGACTGTTCTACCGCTTCACTTCATTCAACTGTTTTTTTGCTTTTCACTGCACTGGCTAGCAGAGAGTGCCGTCGATCGGCGGTAGAAAGAGAGGCAACCGATGGCTGTGAATTTCAGAATTTCTCAGTTAAAATGCAAAAACAGCGTTCATCTATCTTTAAATGGTGACTTCGACGGTTCTTCCGCCCATGAATTGATCAATACCTTAAAATCGTACGGTTCGGATGTAGATCAGATTTTCATTAATACCGATGGATTAAAAAAGATCCATCCCTTTGGGAGGATCGTTTTGTCGCACAACCTGTCTGGGGTGGAGGGAAGCCTTGTTTTCCTCGGCAATCATGGTAGACGGTTGACCAGGCCCTGGATCCACTAGCAGGGAACGTCAAAAAGCTTCTCAGCTCAATATCTGCGCTGGATAGGCAGATACCCTTCTTTTTCCCTTGTATACCTGTGGTTTACATAAACGGCAGTCGCCTTGATCTTGAACGGACATCTGATTTTGAGATCAACGTTTACGATGGCTCACTTGGAAGTGCCGGACGGACTTTAAAAATCTTTTCTTTCCGGATCCTTACCGAACCTGGGCTGGCACCGCGCGGTTTGGTCACATAACGTGCCAGTGTACCGGATACGGCAGCAACCCCACCGCCTCTCGCTTTGCTGTGATAAGCCGCAACGGCAGCCGCCGTTTTCAACAATGTTGCGTTGGGTGTATGTCCTTCGGCGGGTATCAGGATGACATGGCTGCCCGGCATCCCACGTACATGGAACCACCAGTGGTTTGGGCCGGCCACTTTCATACTAAGGCGATCGTTGTCTACATCTGATTTTCCCGCCACTATCCGATGGCCACCGGGAAGCAGATACGTCCAAACGTTGGGCGGGTTGGGTGAACGCATTTCTGCCTTGATGGGGCGCTTCAAGCCACTTTCCTTCTATCCATATGGCAAACGATAGATGAACGTCTCCAAAGTCCGCTTTTACGGCATTTGCTTTTGGTGTTCAATGGATTTTTTAGATTTCCGTGCCCTGTAAGTGATCTCCTATATTTATCGCTATACAAAATACCACAACAGACCGATAGGTTGGGTATGCGCACCGATACGATTTCTCAACTCGTTTTGATTTGTTTTTTGGCCGCGGGAGCCATTGCAAACGCAGATATGGTTATTCTGCAATCAGGCGAATTGTTTCAAACCAGAAAAGCCTGGACAGAGAACGGTACTGTCTTTTTTTATCAAGGCAGTCGAATCGTTCAAGTGAAGGAGAGCGAGGTGGAGCGGTTGATTGTGAACCCTCGCGTGGACGATTCCAATAACGCCTCCGAATTTAGGCCAATACCCGCTCAACCACAGGCAACATCACCGGCCGCGTCCCATTCGCTTGACAGTCCACCCCCCATGACAGATGCTGACGCCGGTTTTCTCGATTTGAAATGGGGCATGCCGGTTTCACAGGTAGATGGTGCAGAGCCTGAGGGCTCCGATCCGTCCTACGGTGGAGTGGCCTTGTATTCCTTGCATAACAGGGAGCGATTCGGCAGGGCCCATGTGGATCGCATCCTTTTGGGGTTCTGGCGAGACAGTCTCTACACCATTACCGTTTGGACAGCCAATTTCCTTGATTTTCGGGATTTGAAGGCTGAAGCCTTCCGGCGTTTTGGAGAGGGCATCCAGAATCATCCGGACGTAGAGCGCTTTCATTGGGTTGAGGATTTCGATGACAGGCTCCTGTCTTACGATTTTGATTCTGACACAGGCTATTTATGGATGCGGTCAACCGTGGTGCACCAGCAGGTCATGGCCAACTATCCGGAGTAAGGTCAACCCATTTAAAACACATTTCGCACTTATGGCTACATTTCGTTATCTCCGGTTGTAAGGTGTTTTAGAATACGGACCGGCGCGGATATCAATTTTTGTTGGACCATGATTTGTTCCGTTTGCAGCCAGGCTTTTGTATCTATCTTTCCCAAGGGTGTCTTGGGGTCGGGCTGAATCATTTTACGGGTGGCAGCCAATTGCCGCTGGACAATTTCAGTTGGGGTGTCGCGGTCATGCTTGGCAAGCGCAAGGACGACATCCATTTCGTTGACCGGTTCCATAGCGGCCTTCCAGCCGTTCAGCAGTGCTTGGGTAAAACGGGCAACCAATTCCGGACGTTTGTCCACCAATTTTTTAGAGGTCACTACACTGTTGGCAACGAACCGAACACCAAATTGTGAGGGATTAAAAAATCCGGCTTTTTCGCCGCCGGTCTTTAATTTGTCTGCTAAAATGATACCTTGCGTATTACGGTATACAGGCCAGATCGGTATTCTTTTCTGAAAAAAGGCCGTATAATCGTAGCGAACACCGGCGAGCCGAACTTTGTTTTCATCCAATCCGCCGATGGCCAGAAGTGCCCGCATAATGGTTTCGTCGTTTCCACCATACGTAATACCGACCGTCTTTCCCGCAAGATCCTGGATCTGTGAAAGGACGATGGCATCCGATCGATAAATCCATTGAAGAGGGTTGATTTGAAAGAGTTGGGCCAACACCATCACCTCCGCGCCTTTTGCAACGGCTCGGATCACCTGGTCTGAAGAGGCTACCCCAAATTGGGCATACCCCATTTCCAGCTCACGGATGGCATCCCGTTCCGGCCCGCCCGCTTTGACCTCCACCTCCAATTCCGCTTGAGAGAAAAAGCCGCCTTCCAAAGCGAAAACATCTCCGGCAGTACTCGCATTGATCAGCCATTTCAAACGATAAGCGACTTTTTCAACGGCAATCGCTTCACCCGCTCCCCAGCAAAGGACGAAAAAGACCACCAGGAGCCATAGCAAAAATGAAAAACAGTGTTTTTCTCTGACCATAGACATCCCTCCCCAAGAACGACATCCGCACTTGTTTTCTTGTTTATGAGCCGCCGCCGGTCCAGGCTTTTTTTACCCCTTTCCCCAAAACTTCAAGAAATCCTTGGTAAATAGATAGAGTGATTCCGATAACGAAGAGCGCTACCAGAATTTTGGACAGGTCACTTTGATAGAGCGCGATTCGGATGCTGTATCCGATGCCTGCGTTGGCAGCAATGAATTCCGCCACAATGGTTCCCGCCATTGCCAATGTCGCACTGCCAGATATAACGGTAGTGAGTTTGTACAGGTTTTCAAACGCGCGGATTTTTATTTCAAGCTGCCATCGCAGTCTTCCTGTAACCCTATAAAAATGTTCGATATCCGAAACCGGTTCACTCATAATCCCAATAACGGACAACAACAAGGGAAAGTAACAGATCATTGCGGCAATGAACAGTCTGGTAACAAAACCATCGCCCAGAAGGATAAACAAAATAGGAGCGATGGCGACGATGGGGTAAGCCTGGACGTTGTACGCTGCCACTTTGATGAAGGAGCCGAACCAGGTTGCCTTGCGGCCCGCCACACCCACTGCCACTGCCATGAAAATGGAGATCACCTGGCCTACAACGGCAACGCCAAAGGTGTCCATCACATCTGCTGCATAGCGGTACCATTCTTCCCGTCCTGTGTGCCATACGCTCAATGGGCCGGGGATGACGTAATCGGAGAGGTTCAGCACCAGCTTGATGACGAACAGCAGGCCGATGCCGAGAACATAAATGATCAGGAACTGGTAAATCCGTCTAGGCAGCATTCATGATCTCCAACATGGATGCTTCCAACCTTTTTTCGTCCAACGGTTGATCTTTTTTGTGGTCCTGACCTTCAATACACTTTATCCTCGGAGACTTTTTGACGCCTCTACAGACAAGGATTTGATCGCAGAACCGAGCCACTTCAACAACGTTGTGGGAAATATAGAGAAAACCGGATGCCGGAAAGGTTGCTTTGATTTTGTAGAGGATGGTTTGACGGGTTGCTTCATCCACGTTGGCAAGGCTTTCATCCATTATCAGAAGCCCAAAATCCTGTAACAGATATCGCAACAGGTTTACCCTGTTGCACTGACCCATAGAAAGAGTGGAAAATCTCATCCCCATAAGCGAGGAAAGGCCAAATTGTCGGATGAGATCATCTCTCAGCGATTCGCGTCCCATCGGTGTGGATTTTTCAATATGCCTGCCGACAGATGACCAGCCTGGAAGTCGTTCCCGGTTGTAGGTGTAGAGACATGGCGCCTCCCCAGTGGCCTCTACCTGTCCAGAGAGTGGTCCGATGTCGCCAGAGATAATTTTGGCCAGCGTGGTTTTACCAATTCCGGATGGCCCGAACAGGGCGTGAAACCCAGGTCTTGCTATTGAAAACGTAAGCCCGTCAAAAAGAACATTTTCGGCGCCGGGATATTGAAATCGAATGTCCGAACAGGAAAGTAGCGACATTTCTTTGCTTGTTTACAAACGGTTCGATTTTTTCTGCAGGATGATCATGACGCGGCGGGAAGTCGTTCGATAATCTTGCCCTCCTCATCCAAAACAAAAATAACGAATCCGCCTTCCCTGGCATGACTGGCCAAATCTTCATAAATGACGGCTTGGACTTCGTATTTGCTCTTTCTTTCTAGCTGCAGATGAAACATCGCCTGTTGCGCTACTTCTTTGTTTTTGAAAGCGGGGATATAAGCAAGGTCATGTTCGGTATCCGTTTGACCGACAATCTTTTCATTTACACCCATTTTTTGAATGACGACATACAACCAACTATCCGCTTTTATAATCATTTTCATCTCTCTCCTCATCCGTTGACGACGCGGTTATCCGCTAAAATCCCATGTCTTCATTGATCAATACAACCTTTACCCGATTTTTGGGAAAGCTTTTTTCCGTAATCGTCCATGTGTTGCAGATGCGATCCGGACTACTGCAATTTTCACATCTCCCGGTTTTTCCGCAGGGACTTTTTTTCTCCAGCCGCATTACATTCACCGGCGCAGCGTATTGTTTGATCCGGTTCATGGCGGATTTTACATCCGCAACAATTTTATTTCGGCCAATGAAAAGAAGAACGTATTTTGGACCAAAGGTCAACGCGGCTATACGATTTCCAATCATGTCGAGGTTGACCAATGTCCCACTTTCGGTGACGGCATTGGTGCCAGTGATATAAAGATCCACCAGCAGCGATTGACGACGACGCTCCACGATTTTTTCAGGGGGGACGCCTTTATCATAGGTGTCCACCACCGAATATTTCGGGTCATGTTTTAAAGCTTCATAAAGTCTTGTCTCGATGAAGGTCTTCGATCCGCCCCAGGAAATTGTTTTCGGTGCCAGGGACGGAATAATCGTTTCATAGGCGATTTTTTTTGCAAAATTCTTGTTTTTGGCGAGGTACACATCAAAATTGTTAGCGTCCAACTCTTTTTTTACTTTTGTGAGCCGGATATCCCAATATGCATCGATTGGATCTTGCATGGCCTGTTCCTTGCCTTAGCGTTCCGATACCGAATTTACTGCAGGGCTTTCCAAGACGACTACTTGACAATGGTTTCCGGCACTTTGCTCAACTGTTTCATCTCCTTGCCGCACTTGGGGCAAAAGATGGTAGCCATATTGTTTTTGTCCATAATCGCTTCCCCAGGCAGGTCAATGAAAAAAAGGCCGTCCCTGTTACCGTTGCAGGCGCTGTTTTGACAATAAAAACGGTTTTCGGTTGAATCGTTTTGCGGGTCGGTGGGCAGTTCTTTCATCGGTTTGCCGCATTTGGGGCAGAAAATTGTTGCCAGATTGTTACCATCCATCACCGCTTCTTGGGCGAGTTCCAAAACGAAAGGGCCCTTGTCCCCATGGATGCAGGTGTCACTATTGCAATAAAATTTGGTTGACATGTTGATGACTCCTTATATGTATTCGTAGAGTTGCGCTTTTAGGCGCTGTCGCTGATAAGTGAACAGACCCTATCGATCCATTGTTAGCCCACCATGAGGCGTTTTTTCTGTTCAGTTGCTTTTTATAATGGGATTACATTCTGCATATGTCAAAAAAGGAACCAAAAATAAAGGGGTTTTGATAAATGGCTTATTACAGGACACGAGACGGATGCAGCCTATATTATGAAACCGTCGGATTCGATTTTTCCCGGCCCGTCGTTCTTTTTTTGAACGGAACAATGCAGACCACCATCTACTGGAAGGGGGTCGCATCGTCGCTCCAACCTGCATTCAACTCTCTTCTTTACGATGCAAGGGGCCAGGGGGAAAGCGAATTGGGGAAGCTCGACCTCTCCTTAGATCTGCACACAGAGGATCTTTTGGCCTTGGTTCGTCACCTCGGTCTCAACTCTTTTTGTTTAGTGGGACTGAGCCATGGCGCTCGCTTGGCCTATTCAATAGCGTTGAGGAAACCCGACGCGATCACACACATGGTTCTTTGTGCCGTCGGTTTACGGTCGTCCCTTCGGTCAAGGCTGATCGTTCAATCCTGGTTGAATATTCTTAATGAGGCTGGAATCGATGTAATGGTAACGGCTGCTCTTCCTCATATTTTTGGGGAGGCCTACCTGGTTCGACACCAAAATATGATCGGTCGAATTGCGAAAACAATCGTCCGACGAAATCGAGCGGAATCCCTGGCAGCCCATCTCTCCGCAATGACGCAATACCCTCGTTTGGGGCGATTGGTGAAAAAGTTGGACATCCCTTTGCTGGTGATGAGCGGAGCCGACGACCCTCTTGTGAACAGCAGGGGCGCTGAAGAACTGGCCGAAAAAAGCGGTGGCGCGCACATGACGGTCAAGGAGGCCGGTCATTCCCTTCCTGTGGAAAATACGGAACTGTTTGTGTCGACGCTATCAAGGTTTCTATCGGGAAAGTGGGTCGAGCCACCCGAAGGTCTCTGACAGGCCTTTGGAAAGCACTTGACCCCTCAGTTTATTGAGATTGTACTTTTTTATCTTTTGGGTTGTAAACAAGGTTGAATATTTCATAAAGTAACAGTTTTTGGACAGATGCCAATGAGAGTCGAGATCAAAGAACGAATTCTCCTTCAGAGGAGGTTTTGGGCATAGGCTTCGGGGGTTGGAGTGAATTGCACGGCGGGTCGGGTACGGTTTTTCTGGCGAATTCTTCATAACCGCACTGTCTGCCGAACGTATTGATTGGAGGAACTATGGTCAGTGTAGGCATCATAGGGTGGCGTGGAATGGTAGGATCGGTCCTGATGGAACGAATGAAATCCGAAAACGATTTCTCCGGTTTTGATGCCCATTTTTTTTCCACCTCCCAGGCCGGAAAAAATGGACCGGACATCGGTGAGGGGCCCCATTCGGTTAAAGACGCCAATGACATCGATACCCTATTGGACATGGGTGTCATCGTTTCCTGCCAGGGCGGTGGTTATACCGAGCAAACGTATCCAACACTGCGCTCCAAAGGATGGAATGGGTACTGGATCGATGCCGCCTCTACGCTGCGGATGAAAGACAACAGCGTTATCGTTCTGGACCCTGTGAATGGCCACGTAATCGATCGGGCATTGGATAGCGGTATCAAGGACTATATCGGCGGTAACTGCACCGTTTCGCTTATGCTGATGGCCCTGTCGGGGTTGTTCGAAAAAAACTGGATGGATTGGATGACCTGCATGACCTACCAAAGTGCATCAGGTGCAGGGGCGAACAATATGCGGGAATTGGTCTCACAGATGGGAGTGCTGGGGGAGAGCGTTCATAGCTTGTTGTCAGATCCGGCATCTTCCATATTGCGCATCGATCAGCTGGTCACACAAACATTGACCGGTCCGGATTTTCCGATCCACTATTTCGGTGCGCCATTGGCTGCCAGCCTTATTCCTTGGATTGACCGGGCCATGCAGAACGGGCAAACCAAGGAGGAATGGAAAGGTCAAGTGGAGACCAATAAAATTCTTGGCAGATCCGACGATCCCATCCCCATCGACGGGCAATGCGTTCGCGTGGGGGCGATGCGATGCCACAGTCAGGCCCTGACCATCAAATTGAAGGAAGATCTTCCATTGGATGTAATAGAAGAGGCGATTCGGTCGGCCAACGACTGGGTGACCCTTGTCCCGAACAACAAGGAGGCAACGCTTTCATCCCTCAGTCCGGCTGCCGTCTCCGGAACCTTGAAAATCCCCGTTGGCCGTCTTCGCAAAATGAATTTGGGGCCGAAATACCTGACCGCTTTTACCGTTGGGGATCAGTTGCTCTGGGGGGCGGCGGAACCGTTGCGGCGTGTGCTCAACATTGTCCTTGCCTATCTTTAATCGGACATGAATCTTTAATCGGACATGAACCGAAGCGAAGAATTAAAATGAATGAAAATTGTCAAGAAAAGGATCCGATGGCTTTCTTTGGTGAGCAGCTTTTCCAATTCGCCATCGACCGCGGAGATATGACTGCCATCCTGGATGCTCTTCCAATAGAGGTTCCCGAAAAGCGGACAGCGTTGGAATACGAGATTCAACTGCTTAGAATTATATCAGTGGGTTGGGGAATCTCTTTCTTTCTGGAAGGAGACACCCTCAAAGATCGGCTCACCCAGCAGTATTGGGAGCAGATTCGAGTCTTCTCCGCAACTCTGTCTACCTCGGCCACACTCACAATAGGCTCGGATATCGATTACTTTGAAATCATCAAACAGCGTCTTGATACCTATGTAGACGCGCTCAATACCGCCGGAAAAGTACCGGAGCCATCCATGATCATCGGTCCGGCCTTTGCTGCTGTCTGCGGAGACAGAGATGATGCGCTGGCCGTTCTCGCCGGTACAAAGATGTTTTCCCATACAATCACGGCCGTCAGGGAATATTTAGACCAGTCGGTTCTGCAGCAGGAATCCAATGCGAATCTCCCTTAACGCGAAATGGCCCCCCATCGTTGCCAGTGGGTTGTTGCTGACGTTGGCGTTTCCGAAGACACAATTCTCCGGCATTGCCTGGTTTGCGCTGGCACCTTTTTTGTTCGCATTGCGGGGAGAAACACCGAGCGCTGCATTCAAAGCTGGAATACTGTTCGGTCTGACGCATTATGTCACACTGCTCTATTGGGTGGTCATCACCATGCGTACCTACGGCTACCTGCCGTGGTGGCAGAGCCTTGCCCTTCTATTCCTGTTGGCCGCCTATTTATCCCTGTATCCAGGGCTTTTTGCGATGGCTGTCGTACGTACCTGCCGGCAACCCCTATACCTTTGTCTGTTTGCACCGGCTCTCTGGGTCTCTTTTGAATTCCTGCGCGGTTTTCTATTTACCGGTTTTCCCTGGGGAATCGTCGGCTATTCCCAATTCAGCCAGTTACACCTAATCCAGATCGCAGATCTTTTCGGTGTATATGGGGTCTCTTTTGTGGTTGTCCTTTTCAATGCCGCTGTAACGTTGTTGGTTTTATTTCTGAAGGGACAAGGGTGGAACGGGATTCGCGTCGGTGCATGGCGGGCCGTCAACGCATGCTTGATTGCCCTTGTCTCCGTCGGGATTCTTTTTGTCTATGGTAAATTCGGGATTGCATCGGTGGAAGATGCAATTCTGGGTGCACCCAAGCCGAGAGTGGCAGTGATTCAAGGAAATATCAACCAGGGAATCAAATGGAATCCGGCGTTTCAGATTGGCACAACAAAAAAATATGTGCAGATGACCCTTTCGGCCGCATCCAGTCAGCCGGAATTGATCGTTTGGCCGGAAACGGCTACGCCCTTTTATTTCGGAACCAGTTCCAAGTTGACCCAACTGGTGACCGACGCTGCGCGGGAGGCCAAGGTCCCCCTGTTGGTCGGAAGCCCAAGTGCTGAGGGCGCCAAAGGAGATCGTACGCACTATAACAGTGCCTACATGGTGGGAAGGGACGGGAAGACCACCGGAAGGTATGACAAGGTTCATTTGGTTCCTTTCGGAGAATATGTTCCCTTTAAATCCCTCTTGTCCTTTGCCGGGAAAATGGTGGCCCAAGTGGGGGATTTCTCCGCCGGCGAAAAGGGGAAAACCCTTTCCTGGAAAGATGAGCTCTCTCCGGTTGGGGTTCAAATCTGCTTTGAAATCATATTTCCGGGACTTTCACGCGCGTTGGTGAACAACGGGGCAGGGATTCTTGTGAATTTGACCAATGATGCCTGGTTTGGTAGAAGCGCTGCTGCCTATCAGCACTTCTCCATGGTCGTTTTTCGTGCTGTCGAAAACCGGCGCAGCCTCGTACGATGCGCCAATACCGGCATCAGCGGATTCGTTGATCCCGCGGGTAGAATTCTCGAACGAACGGAATTGTTTGAAGATGCCGTGATAGATCGTTCTGTTCCCATTTTAACCGAAGTAACGCTCTATACACGGATCGGTGACCTTTTGCCCAAGGCCTGTTTGCTCCTTCTCGGAGTGCTGTTGGCCAAATCAGTTTTTTACGACAGACGGAAAGGGGATGTGCATACAGATGCGAAGGTAACGCCGCCATAACCGTTACAAGAACCCATAGACTTGGATACAGACGGTCTCATGATGGCCGTGAGGAGGAAATAAAAAAAATGAGCAGTGAAGCGAAACAGACACTCAAGCAGCACGAACAGAAACTGGAACAATTAAAGGAGTATCTTTGACCTGGCCAGCCAGGAAAAACGACTGCAGGAGATTGAAGCAGAGATCGCCCGGAATGGCTTTTGGGACAATCCCGACGCGACAACGGTGATCCTCAAAGAACGGACACTGTTGAGCCACCGGATCGATGCCTTTCACGCGCTGGAAAAAGATCTAGAGGAAGCGGGGATCCTTCTCGAGCTTGCCGTTGACGAGTCTGATGAAGAGGTGCTCGCAGAGGCCACCGACCAGATTGGTCAACTGGCCGACAGGATGCACCGGTTTTCCTTGGACCTGATGCTTGACGGTCCTGACGATCAGAACAATGCCATCCTGTCAATCAATGCCGGAGCAGGGGGGACAGAAGCACAGGACTGGGCGGAAATGCTATTTCGCATGTACCTGCGGTGGGTGGAGGGTAAAGGTTTCAAGGCTAGCGTCATCGATTTTCAACCCGGTGACGAGGCGGGAATCAAAAGCGTCACTTTTACAGCAACAGGTTCGTATGCTTTCGGGTATTTAAAATCGGAGAGCGGGGTTCATCGCCTGGTACGGATTTCACCCTTTAACGCCAGCGGCAAACGTCACACTTCCTTTGCCTCTGTTTTCGTCTATCCTGAACTGGACAATACGATCGAGGTTGACGTGGCTGAAAAGGACCTTCGCATTGATGTGTTTCGTGCCAGTGGTGCCGGAGGTCAGCATGTGAATAAGACCAGCAGTGCCGTGCGAATAACGCACTTGCCCACGGGTATTGTGGTGCAATGTCAGCAAGAGAAATCCCAGCATAGAAACAAAGACATGGCCATGAAGGTGTTGAAGGCGCGTCTGTATGAAGCGGAGAAGCGAAAACAGGATGAACGCTTGCAGGAGATTCATGACGGCAAGGATGACATCGCCTGGGGGAGCCAGATACGTTCCTATGTGATGCATCCTTATCAGATGGTCAAGGATCACCGGATCGGCTTGGACGTTGGCAATGTGAACACAGTCCTGGATGGGGGCATTGACGTGTTTATTGAAGGGGTGTTGCTATCTGGGAAGGCATAGGCATTCACTTTCCTTGACTTCCATCTTCTATCCGATACAAATGGAAATTGATCCCGAAGCGATTCTTACCGAATTCTATCCTGTTGGAAGCAAAACGAGGGAGTTGTTGTTGCACCACGGTCTACAGGTCGCCAGAAAGGCTCTGGACATCATTGATCGCTTTTCATGGCTGAATGCCCATCGTCAGTTTGTTTACGAGGCGGCTATGCTTCATGATGTCGGCATCGGGCCTACGAAAAGCCCGAAATTGGGCTGCTCAGGGGACCTCCCGTATATTTGCCACGGTGTTGAAGGCCGAAAAATGCTCGAGAAGGTTGGTCTGCACCGACATGGGTTGGTCTGTGAGCGGCACGTCGGTGTGGGAATCTGCAAAGAGGAGATACGCTTGCACAAACTTCCTCTGCCGGAGCGCGATATGGTACCGAGCTCAATTGAAGAACGATTGGTCTGCTACGCAGATAAATTCTTTTCGAAATCGCCGAAAACAAACAACGAGAAAAGCGTAGATACCATACAGGCCAACCTGGCCAAATACGGTGAAGCGCATGTCACCCGGTTTTTACGCCTTCACCGTCTGTTTACCCTTGGACCCTGAAACCCTTGAAAGGGCTGCGATTGAATGGGAATCAGACGCCGGTTCATTTATGCGGTTGCGATTCTTATCGGAACCATTCTGATGGGAAGCGCGGGCTATTATCTCCTTTTCGAGGGCAACTCCAGTTTTCTCGACTGTTTGTATATGACGGTTATCTCTTTGACCACGGTGGGGTACGGTGAGGTGTTGGGGATAACCGGGAATCCCTCCGCCCAGATATTCACCATACTGCTCATTACCTTCGGTGTGGGGATCATCCTATACAGCATCAGTACACTCACGGCGCTCATTATCGAGGGTGAACTGACCGGTATGCTCAGGAGGAGAAAAATGGAAAAAAAGATCAATTCGCTGTCTGATCATTACATCGTCTGTGGTGGGGGGGAGACAGGGCTTCCATTGGCTGCGGAATTGCTGGCTAGCAAGGTGGCTGTGGTATTGGTCGAGCAGGACGTCGATGTTGTCGAGCAAAGCCGCACCCTAAAAAAGCTTCACATCGTCCACGGGGACGCGACGGACGATAAAAAACTGATCGCCGCGGGCGTCGAGAGGGCAACCGGCATTACCATCTGTCTTCCATCGGACAACGACAATCTCTACATTACAATGACAGCGAGAATGCTGAATCCGGAAGCGAGAATCATCAGCCGCATGACCAACAGCCAACTCAAACCCAAGCTGCTCAAGGCCGGTGCAACTTCCGTTGTTTCCCCCAACGCCATTGGCGCTTTGCGCATGGCATCTGAAATGATTCGCCCCGAGGCCGTCGAATTCCTCGACAATATGCTTCGCAGCGAGCGCGGGGATTTGCGTATCAGTCAGCTCTTCATAGACCAAGAGTCCTTATTGGCTGGAAAGACCATAATGAAATCGGGACTCCGCGATCAATTTAATCTGCTGGTCTTGGGGGTGCGTCGAAGTGACGGCGAATTTGAGTTTCGACCGCCAAGTTCGTATCTCTTAGAAGCTGGTATGACCCTCATTGTCATGGGGGATTTTGATAACATCGGTCGCGCAAGGGAAACGCTATAGTTCATTTGTCCTTACGGTTTTTTCATCTTCCAAAAACGATCTTCTTGAAATTTGACCGACACCCGCCTCTTTGGATTGAGGAACCAGCTGTAGATTTTTTCATTCCTATCGATCGGTCGACCCAGGATTTTTTCTTCTATGAGGGAAAGCGCTTGAATGGATTTATCGCAAACCGGATACCCCTTTTCGTCCAGAAGGATGGAGGCCTCCATTGTCACGGGAGAGATATTGTTGATATCGACCAAACAGATGTTTCCCGAAGCGGTGATGATCAAATTGCCCGTGCCGGCGAGGTCCGGGATATGGCCGGTTTCAGATACCATCGTTTTGATCTTTTTAATGAAGGATTCGCCTTTTTTTTGAACAAGCGATATCCATTCTCCCTTCGAGGTGAAAAAACCGGATTCTTGACGTTGAATTGTTTCATATAGCACCGGAAGCACCTGGTCGGATTCCAAAACGGTCCATGGATCCAGGACTTCTCCCTTTACATACTCCTGGAACCCGCACAACAAAAGATCGCGGCCATCGGGTCGTTGATAATCTACAATGCATTCCGTTGATGTGGCCATAAAATCAGGGGCAAGATAGCGTTCAACGAGTTTAACCCTCTCGATTTCCTGCATGACCTTGGCCAAGGTCTGCAACCGGGCCCTGAAAATTCTGAACATTTTTGTAGGGGTCGCTTTGGGGAACAAACGAATGCCATCCACCAACACGCCTGTTTGCTCCTTTTGTACATCGCAGGGGTGTAAGATTTCCATGATATGTGATCGCAGGCCCTGTCTGTAGTGTCTTCGAAATACCCACGAGGGGGACGGTCGTATGAAATTAAGTTCAGTAACGTTGTTGTGGGTGATAGAAGGTTTTTCCCTGATGTCTTCGGACATGATAAAATGCTTCAGATGATCGATAAGAGATAGAATTCCCACAGGATAACGCCGCCGAACAGGGTGGCGAACAAGGGAAGGATTGTTGAACTGATCCGGTAGCGATGAATCAATGTGTCGTAGCTGACAACCACGATGAAGAGGGAAGACACGGTAAGACCATATTTAACGAGGAGAAAAACAGTCGGTCCATGGCCTAAATAGTAAAGCATGACAGGGTTGAGCTCTCTGGCGCCTTCAGAAAGCAAAACCAGCGTCAGTAGCGCATCCATCAAACTGAGCACCAGGACTGTTACGGTGCCGATGAACAGAGACCGAGGGTATCGATCAAAAAGGACAATGCGTCTTCTATCCGCAGCACGGCGAGAAGATTTCCGTTTTCCTTTGCCGGGTAGCTGGCACAGAAAAAGTGACTTGCGTTTTCTTCGATCCTTTCCGCATCGTCTTTCGACCCCGCTATAAACGGTGGCTCGGCTCCTCTTCATTGGCATCTCCTGACATCGGGGGATCATTAGAGCTTTCGGCTGTTTCTAGCAAATCGCTCGATTCAAATTGAGCAAACAAGTACCGTGCCAATGAAATAGAACGGTAATAAGGGTAAGTTGGTGAGGACGACAGGGCAACATGTGAAAAATAATTCACAAGGAATGGTAAAAAAATTCATGTACGGCGAAGAGGAAAAGCCAGTAGGAGCTCCGGTCAGCGCATAGAGCGCATAGGGTGCGCTGGCCGGAGTCGCCTTTTTCTTGTCTTTACGCGTTCGCCATTGAACCACGGTGAGAGCCAAAAAACGACTACCTTTGAGAAGGTGAAATCAAGATGTCAATGCGTCGGTTGACGGCGCGTCCTTCCGCTGTAGTGTTGGGTGCCAGAGGACGATCCGGCCCATAGCCGATGGCACGAATTTTATTTTCCGGTAGGGTCTTGTTGGCGACGAGGTAGGTTTTTACGGCCTCGGCCCTTTCCTGCGATAGGATCATGTTGGTTTCGATGGAACCCGTGCTGTCCGTA
>Ga0272441_10007552_pt1 | contig 17635 bp, 16 predicted proteins | sample SSMProp6N_FD_193582 | JGI IMG/M metagenome (GOLD analysis project Ga0272441, IMG submission 193582) | Marine sediment archaeal communities from Little Sippewissett salt marsh, Falmouth, MA, United States - SSM-Prop-6N | ecosystem: Environmental > Aquatic > Marine > Wetlands > Sediment ... | reverse complement strand
TTCGATGTCACGGAGAATCCTCGTAGTCTTCACCACCTGGTTTGCCACCTCGAAAGCATCTTTGCTCCGGGCCTCGATCTGAAGGCTTCCAATCATATTGACAAAGTTCTGCAGCTTGGTGCGAATGCCGGAGTTCACCCCAATATTCAGGGCATCCAGCTTTAACAGGACTTCAAATATCGAGAGGTTATTCTGGTTGGCCGCCAGGGATAGACGGTCGAGGGTAGTCTGGCCGATTCCCCTTGCCGGATAATTGATGACTCGCTTCAGGGCCTCCTCATCATTCGGGTTGACAAGTAATCTCAAATAGCCCAAAACGTCTTTGATCTCCTTGCGCTGATAAAAAGACAAGCCGCCGTAAATCCGGTACTTGATGTTCTTTTTTCTCAGGGCATCCTCAATCGCCCGGGATTGCGCGTTTGTTCGATACAGGACGGTAAAACTGCTGTTCTGCAGCTGGTGTTGCATTTTGTTGTCAAAAATCGAACTGGCCACGAATCGTCCCTCATCCCCTTCCGAAAAAGTTCGCATTACCCGGATCTTTCCACCTTCGTCATTCGAGGTCCAGATCTCTTTTTCCAGCTTGGTCTTGTTCTTGTCGATCACGCTGTTGGCGGCACGCACTATGTTCTTGGAGGACCTGTAGTTCTGTTCGAGCTTGAAGATCTTAACTCCCTCGTAATCCTTTTGAAAGTTAAGGATGTTCTGAATATTCGCGCCGCGGAAGGCATAAATGCTCTGACTGTCATCACCGACAACACAGATGTTCTGATAGCGGTCAGCCAATGCCCTGACAATCAAATACTGGGAATGGTTGGTGTCCTGGTACTCATCGACCAGGATATAACGAAAGCGATCCTGGTATTTTGCCAACACTTCGGGGAACCGGGTCAGGAGCTCGTTGGTTCTGAGCAAAAGATCGTCGAAATCCATCGCTCCTGCTTTGAAGCATCGATCCACATAGGCTTTGTATATCGCCCCGGTTTCGGGACGTCCCGCAGCGCGATCCGCCTCTATGAGCTCCGGGTTTTGGTAGTACGAGCGAACTGTGATCAGGCTATTCTTGAATTGGGAAATCCTGTGCAAAACCTGCTTGGGCTTGTACCGGTCCTTTTCGAGCTGCAACTCCTTGATGATCGATGTGAGGAGTCTCACGCTGTCCTGGGTGTCGTAAATGGTGAAATTCGAAGGATAGCCCAATTTCTCGGCCTCACTTCTCAGGATCCGTGCAAAAACACTGTGAAAAGTACCCATCCAGAGGTTCTTCGATTCGCTCTGCCCGACAACGGATGCGATTCGACTCTTCATTTCCCGGGCCGCCTTATTGGTGAACGTAAGAGCAAGGATGTTGAAGGGATCCACACCATTCTCCATCAGATGAGCGATGCGATAGGTCAAGACCCTTGTCTTGCCCGATCCCGCACCTGCAATGATGATCATCGGCCCTTCTTTCTGAAGCACTGCCTCTCTTTGCGCTTCGTTCAATACCTCGAGATAACTGCTCAACTCCCTTTGTTTTTGACCAAAAATACAATGGTTATTGAAGCCCTACAATAAAAGTTATCTACAACTTTTTAAAAAAAAAGGGCCGCATCTCTGCGGCCCTCTTTCATAATTTGAAACAGGATTACATCTTCTCTGCGAGAATCTCAACTCTCCTGTTCTGTTGTCTTCCTTTTGAAGTGCTGTTGTCGCCTATAGGATTGGCTGAGCCAAAACCTGCCGAGCGAATGTTCTCAGCTGGGAATCCATTTTCGATCAAATAGTCTCTCACTGCATCGGCTCTCTTTTGAGAAAGCTCATTGTTGATCTTGTCACTGCCTGTATTGTCAGTATGACCCTCAACGACAAACTTGACATCTTTGTACTCAGCGAGTATTTTGCTTATGCCTTCGAGTCGAATGGAAGTCTCATCGGTGAACGAATCTCTGCCTGTTCGGAAGTAGATCGCTCTGGCGAGGTTGGTAAGCTCGGTCTGAGCTGCCTCTGTGATCATCGGGCAGCCGTAGTTCTCAGCAACACCGGCTACGCCAGGACATTTGTCCTCTGCATCCGGAACACCGTCACCATCCTGGTCCTTGACCGGGCAACCTTTGTTTTCAATCGGACCTGCTTCGTTCGGGCATTCGTCATTCTTATCCATGACGCCGTCACCATCAGTATCCGGGCATCCGTTGAATTGTTCCAATCCAGCTTCATCGGGACACATGTCTTCTTTGTCAGGGAATCCGTCTCCGTCTCTGTCAGGACATCCGTTGAATTCAGCCAAACCGGCCTCATTCGGACAAGCATCCTCAGAATCCTGGATTCCGTCAGCGTCTGAATCCGGGCATCCGTTGAATTGTTCGAGTCCTGCCACTTCAGGGCAAAGATCATCCTTGTCCTTCACGCCGTCGCCATCGGTGTCTTTTCCACCGAGGTTGAAATTCAGACCCAACATGATCATCGAAGTTGTCATGTCATAGGCCACTTCAGACCCGGGGATAGCCCCAAGTGGGTCGTTAGGTGTTATTGCCATGGGGTTCAGGATAGGTCCCGAAGTTTTTCCGTCACTCGTTCCATAATGATAAACCGCATCCAGAACGAAGGTGTCGCTGAACTCGTAGCTGAAACCAAACTGGAAGGCATGGGCAATGACTGCCGTTGCGGGAACGGAGAAAAAGGCCAGATCCTCATTGATCGGGTTCGTGCTGTAAGTGTATCCAAAACGCAAGGGCAACCTTTCGATAGCTTTCAATTGCAGACCGGCAGACACGACTGAGATATTCTCCCAGCCAAAGCCATTCACTGCACCCGTTGGGAATCCATTGCTCGCGAAGGACCATCCGGATTCCTTGAATCCATCTGTATTCTCATAATCGATGTAACGATAATCCAGGGCAACGTCGACGATTCCTTTGGAATATCCAAGACCGACCGAGTAGATGGCCGGGTAATTCATGGTGAACTTCACGTCTGGAGCATCTGTTCCGTCGAGGTATTCGTTGTCAAATTCAAACTCGTTGAAGAATTGCTGTGATTTATAGCTCAAACCGAATTTGAATCCGTTCAGGGAATCATAGAAAAGCCCGATCTGTCCACCGTAACCAATTGCGGTAGCATCTCCTTTTGGATAGCCTTTCCCGGTTCCTCCCATTTCTGGTGGGAAGTCAGGCGCCGCCAATGGATTGGGCTCCAGAGAAAGTGTTGCATAGTCCAGGTTGGGCTGCAAACCGATCGAGAACTTGTCGGAGATCGCGTACGACCAGGTAAAGCCCACCTGAAGTAAGCTGTAATCCGATTCAATGCGTCCAAACCCTCCTTGAGACTGCGGAAAGTTAATCGGGTTCTCAAAATTTTCCGGGAATGTAACTCCAAAACCGCTGATTCCGAAAGCCGAAACTCCAAAGGTGTGCTTACTATCCTCTTTGCCCCATGCGATTGCAAGAGCTGGAAGAATGGAAGTTCCCCGGTCATCCTCCGTCGAACCGCTGAATGGCCCTTCTGGAGTTGGCACCGTTGAGTAAAGCTCAGGTGATGAGAAGAAGGCTCCCGCATCGATTTTCAATTTGGTTCCGTCAAATACCGATAGGGCAGCCGGGTTCCATTGCATGGCACCACTGATGTCCAATGGTTGGGCCGTAGCTGCACCCCCCATGGACATGTTTACTGCACCCACTCCCTGCATGACATGCCCCGTCTGAGCAAGGGCCGCCGTGCTGAATAAAATTAAAATGTATTGTACAAATTTGTTTAACATGATGAGTAATTTAGTGATCTGCCCTGGTCAGGCATGTTTTGATCCGTTAATATGATTCAAAATTAGCTTAGTACGAAATGATTTTCCGTGATAAATATCAGTAAAGCTAGGAAAATTAAGGTTGTGTAACAATAGTGACAGAAATTCGATAGACAAGTCGGTTTTCGAGGCCCACAGGTTGCAAGCGAAATTAGTTTGCTCTTTGTTTGACAAAGTCTATCTTTGGTCTGCATTACATACAAACAATGGAAACGAACAAAATCTTTGAAGTCCTGGCTTTCACACTGCCCGCTATCATAACGGGTCTTGTGGCGATGTATTTTTTTAAAACACAGTCGAGCAACGACGACAAGCGAAGGAATTTTCAAATCCGGAAGGAAGGTCAAAAAATTGCGTTGCCTCTGCGTCTCCAGGCTTATGAGCGTCTGACGCTTTTTCTGGAGCGCATCTCCCCTTCGAAGCTTCTTCTTCGGGTAAAGCCCACTGGAAAAGACAGTCAGGCCTATGCCCAGAAGCTCATTGGAGTGATCGAGCAGGAATTTGAGCACAACCTGGCCCAGCAGATCTACGTTTCAGAGACCGCCTGGAAAGCGGTCAAAACCTCAAAAAGCGTGATGGTCAAGATCATTCGCAGCGCTTCTGAAAAGGAAGACGTCAAGGATATCGCGAGCTTTCAGGAGGAAGTGATGAAATCGGTAATGACTCAGGAAGGACCTACCCAAGCGGCACTGGGCTTTCTCAGACTGGAGGTTCAAAAGCTTTTTTAACTTAACACTCATTCTCATGAAAAACTTTTTCTTATTACTCTTTGTCTCGAGTCTCGCCATAGGTGCCAGGGCCCAGCGCCCGGAAGCGGATCATTTCACGACCGCAGCGGGTGAATTGACGATTCAACCCGTTTTACACGGCACTCTGATGATTCAATTCGATGAAAAAACGATCTATGTTGACCCCTACGGCGGAGAGCAGGCCTTTAAAGGGTTGGACAAACCGGATCTGATCCTGATCACCGACATCCATGGCGACCACCTGGATGAGAAGACCCTGGACGCCCTAAAGGCTGAAGGAACAACAATTATCGCACCCCAGGCGGTTAAAGACATGATGTCCGAGAAATACAAAAAAAGCACTTCTGTCGTCAACAATGGGGATAAACACGAGGACCTGGACATTCTGATTGAGGCGATTCCGATGTATAATCTTCCCGAAGCACCCGATGCCAAACACGTCAAAGGCCGGGGGAACGGTTACATCCTCACCCTGGGTGACAAACGGGTGTATATTTCGGGTGACACTGAGGACATTCCTGAAATGAGAGGGCTCAACGGAATTGATATCGCCTTCGTCTGCATGAATCTGCCCTATACCATGGACATCAATCAGGCGGCTAGCGCGGTACTCGAGTTTGAGCCGGCCATTGTTTATCCTTACCATTACAGGGGAAGACCCGATATGAGTGATACAGCTGCATTCAAAGCCCTCGTGGACAAGGGTTCTAAAGGTATCGAGGTACGTCTTCGCAATTGGTACCCCGAGTATCAATAACGGATAAATCGGAACACTTTTCGGAAATCACGATTCATCCGATTACCCGAATAATGTCGTGCTTGGTGACAATTTGAAACTTGCCTGACCCCATTTCTACCAGCACAGCCGGGTTGTTCTTGTCAATGAGTTTGGAAATATCCTCGAGAGAGGCATTCTTCTGAACTATTGGAAAAGGCTTGTTCATGATTTCCTTGATCGGTCGATCCGCAATGTCCTTGTCTTCAAAATACGACCTGAACAGGTCTCCTTCGTCAAGTGAGCCCACAAAACCCTCGGCATCCATTACCGGCAATTGGGAGATATCATGGGTTCGCATGCGCTCAATGGCGTGTGAGACCAGTTCCTCGGTCTTGACCGTAATCAACTCGTTATCCTCGCGCCGAGCCGTCAGGTCAGCTGCAGACCTGACTTTCTCCTCCAGGAAACCGCGTTCACGCATCCAGTCGTCGTTGAACATCTTGCCCACATAACGACTCCCATGATCGTGGAACAATACAACCACAACGTCATCAGGCTTGAAATTGTCTTTTAGCTGCAACACCCCTTTAATGGCTGAACCTGCAGAATTGCCGACAAAAATTCCTTCCTCCCGGGCGAGTTTTCGAGTATACACTGCTCCGTCCTTGTCGGTAACTTTCTCAAAACCATCTATGATATCAAAATCGACATTCGCCGGAAGGATATCCTCTCCGATTCCTTCCGTGATATAGGAATAGATCTCATTGGGGTCAAATTCCCCGGTTTCGTGGTATTTTTTGAATACGGATCCATATGTGTCGATACCCCAAATCTTGATGTTGGGGTTCTGTTCCTTCAAGTACCTGCCCACTCCTGAAATGGTCCCTCCTGTTCCAACACCGACCACGAAATGGGTAACTCTGCCGTCGGTCTGTTTCCAGATCTCCGGCCCCGTGCTCTCATAGTGAGCCGCGGTATTGGAAAGATTGTCGTACTGAAGGGCATACCAGGAATTCGGGGTTTCTTCAGCCAATCGACGTGAAACGGAATAGTAGGAACGCGGATCCTCGGGTTCTACGGCTGTCGGGCACACGACAACTTCGGCACCCAGCGCTTTGAGAATGTCAATTTTTTCTTTGGATTGCTTGTCAGCGATGACAAAGATGCACTTGTATCCTTTTACATTCGCGGCGATTGCCAGACCCATTCCGGTATTGCCGGAAGTGCCTTCGATAATGGTGCCGCCCGGTTTGAGCAAACCCTGTTCTTCGGCATCCTCAATCATCTTGAGTGCCATCCGGTCCTTTACGGAGTTACCCGGATTGAAAGTCTCAATCTTAGCCAGCACGGTGGCATCGATTCCTTCCACGATCCTGTTGAGCTTCACCATGGGCGTGTTCCCAATGGTTTCCAGAATATTTTTAGCGTAGTCCATTCGTTTTGCTTGATTCGGCAAAATTACGCAAACATTTCGGGAAAGGCCTCTTTGTTTGACTTGCCTTGAATTCTCATCCTGAATTCGGTTCGGAGATAACCTGAACCGTAACCCAGGAATTGAACAAACACGGCTATGCAGCTCAAAAAGCCAACGATGGGATTGCTATTCAGTCGCGTGGAATCCACAAAGACTGCCAGAAAATAAACAGCGAAAGGAATCAAAAGAAATGGAAAACCGAAAAAGGCCAGAACTAATGACGCAATCAGTCCCAGATCAAACAGGCTCGGCAGTGCATAAGTAAATTTAGCCGTCCCGGGGTGCATGCGATTCAGTATCGGTCTGGCCGCTCCAAAACTGCGGGTCTGACGGAAGAATTGCACCCAGGTGGACCGCCTTTTATGATATACATAGGCCTCCGGCAGGAACTGAGTGGAACAATTCTTTTCAAGCAAACGAAAGTTGAGATCAATGTCCTCACCTATACGTTGTTTCCCAAAGCCCCCGGTCAATTCAAATGCCCGCGAGGAGATACCCATATTAAAACTGCGCAGTTGAAATTTTCTTTTCTCACTCTCCGATGAGCGGAGACCTCCCGTGCTCAGCAAAGACGTCATGGCGTAATTGAAGGCCTTTTGATTCAGACTGAAGGAAGGATGTGCAGCATCCGGACCTCCAAAGGCATCAGTGAAATTTCTTTCCAGAGCGGCAGTAACTTTTGAGAGGTAGTCTTCGGGAAGGAGGCAGTCCGAATCGAGCAGCAGAAAATAGGCTCCCGACGACCTTCGCATACCGTAATTTCGACTCTCACCCGGACCCGAGTTTTGTTTAAAGCAATACTTTATATTAAGTATTCCTTGATATTGATTTACAACATTTTCTGATGTTATATCTGATCCGTCTTCAACCACGATCACTTCCAGCGGCACATTTCCTTGTTGCCTCGTGATGCTCTCGAGTAATTCTTCGAGCTCATGAGGCCTGTTGTACACCGGAATGATGATTGAAAACAGCAAGCAAATTCAGTTTTGGCGTATCGTACTACTACTCCTCACCCATAAAATTCTCCATGATGACATCGCTGACACCCATGTTGGAGAAGCCCCCATCGTGGAACAAATTCTGCAGGGTGACTTTTCGAGTAAGGTCCGAAAAAAGAGTAATGGTGTAATCGGCACAATCCAGGGCTGTTGCATTGCCAAGCGGTGACATCTTGTCGGCATAGCTCAGGAACCCCTCGAATCCTTTAACACCACTACCGGCGGTTGTCGGTGTTGGAGACTGGGAAATTGTATTCACCCTTACTTTGTGATCCCTTCCGAAGAAATACCCAAAACTGCGAGCCACTGACTCCAGGTAGGCCTTGTTGTCGGCCATGTCGTTATAATCGGGGAAGACACGTTGAGCTGCCATATAAGTCAGTGCGACGATGGAGCCCCATTCGTTCATCGCCTTCTTGTTGTAGAGCACATTCATGACCCTGTGAAAGGACAGGGCAGAGACGTCGAATCCCTTATGTGTGAAATCGTAGTTGGAATCGGTGTAGTGCTTTCCCTTGCGAACATTGATGGACATCCCAATTGAGTGCAGGACAAAATCAATTTTTCCGCCGAGTATCTCCATGGATTCTGACACGAGCTTTTCCAAATCCTCCATGGAGGTGGCATCGGCCGGGATGATCTTCGATCCTGTTTTTTCTGCCAGCTCATTGATAGCCCCCATTCGCATCGCTATCGGGGCATTAGTGAGTACAAAGCTCGCCCCTTCTTCATGAGCCCGCTCTGCGACTTTCCATGCAATGGAATCTTCGTTCAAGGCTCCAAAAATGATTCCTTTTTTTCCTTTCAGTAAATTGTACATGTCCAATTAGTTTTAATCGTTTATAGAATTCCAGATGCTTTCCCAATCCTTCGGACAGTCATCTGTCTCTGTGTAATCTCTTTTTTTCTATTGATACTCCTACCCCGACAAATTTAATGTTTCTCACGAGAAAGGGTAACCTAGGACAAAAGTTGTCTCGCATGGGCCAATGCCGAATCCGTAACCTTGCTTCCGCCAAGCATTTCAGCCAGGTGAACCAGTCGCTCATCGTCATTGAGCCTTTTTATGTTCGTCGTTATGCCTTCTTCCTCTTCTTTCTTAAAAACCTGGTAATGCTGCTGCCCTTTGGAAGCAACCTGCGGTAGATGCGTAATGCTGATCACCTGCATATTGGCGCTCATTCGAAGCAAAAGATCTGCAATGCGGTTGGATACCTCCCCGGAAACCCCCGAATCAATCTCATCAAAGATGATGGCGGGCAATGATGCATACTCGGAAAGGATGAATTTGACAGCCAGCATCAATCTTGACATCTCTCCTCCGGAGGCAATCCTGCCTATCCGCTCAAAAGTGACGCCTTTGTCGGATGAAATCTCAAATTCAAGCTCATCCATGCCATTTCTCAAAAGCCCTTCACCTTTTTCAAGACTGACGCGAAGTCTTGTGTTTTTCATTTCCAGTTCTGCAAGGGTTTTCACCATTTTATCCGTGAATTCCGGCAAGGCGGCCTTTCTATTCTTGTGCAATGAATCTCCAAGAGCCCTGAGTTGTTCCTTTAGGTCTTTAATCTCCAGCTCTATCTCCTCGATTCTACCGGATGCCAGTTCTTTTTCATCCAGCTTTCTGGCATACTCCGACTTGAGATTCAACAATTCCTCTATTGAGGCAACTCCGTGCTTTTTCTCCAGGCCATGTATAAGCTGCAACCTTGACTCCACTCTTTCCAGCTCAGCCGGGTCATGCACCAACTGATCATTCTCTGACTCTACTTCATACAAAAGATCCTTCGCTTCGATGTTCAGACTCTCCCATCGACGGCTCAAAGCTTCATAAGAATCCGAATAACGCGCGATTTTGGAAAGGGAGCTTTTTACACTGCTGAGAATCTCATTCAATCCGAATGATTCTCTGTCTGCCTCTTCCAGAATTTGATTGAGTGTGCTTTTGATCTCCTCGGCATGGGAGAGCTTGTCCAATTCCGATTCCAACTCCTACTGTTCATCGATTTCTAGATCAGCATCCTCGAGCTCCTGGAAAATGAACTGATTGTAATCGTGATCTCTCAATGCCTGTGCTTCTTTTTCATGCAGTTGCCCAAGCTCTTTCTCCAGGCGCTTCATCTCCTCCATGCCCTGAGCATAACCTGACAACAGCTCTTCATTGCCTGCAATGGAATCGACGATATTGAATTGATAGGACGAATCAGCAAGCTGAAGTGTCTCATGCTGTGAATGAATGTCTATGATCCGGGATGAAATCGCTGACAGAACGTTCAGGTTGGTTGGAGTATCATTGACAAAGGCCCTTGACTTTCCGTTGGGCAGGATCTCCCTCCTTAAGATCAGCTCATCATCGTAATCCAGGTCTTCTTTTTCAAATAGAGGTTGCAAACCGTATTGTTTCACGCCGAACCGAGCCTCCACCACGCATTTGTTGCCTTTATCATAAACCAGGGCCGTATCTGCTCTCTTGCCCAATACAAGACTAAGGCCACCCAGTAAAATTGATTTTCCCGCACCTGTTTCACCGGTGATTATCGACAGACCCTGCGTGAAGTCCACGGCAAGGTCGCGTATCAGGGCATAGTTCTTTATGGTCAGGGACAATAGCATATTTTCTCAAATCTTGATTTCCTTCCACTTTTCATCGAAGGAAGGATATATGGTGGAAAGAACCTGTCGCAGCCTGGACGTGTCAATCCTGGGCCCATCCGAAAAGACATCGACAATCTCATCGCTCTTCGTGTCAAAAAAGACGCGTATCAAAAAATTGTTTGGCCGCTCCATGTACAATCCCTGAAGATCCGAAATGCAGTTGCTCATGGTCTCTTTGGCCTCTCGGCTGTTCTCGACCATTTTATCCAACCCTTTAAGGTGGTATTCATACATGGTCTTGCGATATTGCTCGTAGACGGGAGAAAGCAAATTCTCGTTGAGCTGATAGCGTGTGAAATTTCCATCTATCCGGTTCCAACCTCTGCCGCCTCCCTGCTGTGCCACATTGAGCACCTGTTCGGCTTTGCGGAAAAACATTTCACCCCCTTTGAATCCGAACGTATCGGCCTGGTACCCGAGGATAGTGTACGCGTAAAAGGTCAGCAACGACAAGAGGTTTGACTCAAACGCATTCTCGTTGTAAACAAAAGGCTGAAATTCAGCATATTGAAACGAAATATCATTGTCGTTGAAATTCAAAATGCTGGTGACATAAGTCGAATTGTAAACCGGTCGCGACACCTGGAGCTGCAAACTTCCGCGAAACGAATTGGCTGACACAACCTCCAGTATGTTAATGGTTAGGCTGCAATCGATCTTTTGGTGCTTCTGGTAATTCTGAGTGGTCCACTTCGTGTTGTTCATGTACTCGAAGATGTCATTTTGCATGGTTTCGAAAAGCTTGCGATTCGAAATTCCGACCTGGTCGATGTTGATGTTGACCATGCAATTAAGTTCCTGGCTCATTCCACTGAATCCCAGGAAAAAAAATGCAACCCAAAAAAATTTACGCATGAATATTCTTGATTATTTCATTGAAAATGTCTTCGGCCACTTCCTCCTTGACTTTCAATTCAAAATCAATGACCCGGCCGTCACTGACCAAGATACTGATTTTATTCGTATCCGATTTGAATCCCGCTCCTTTGTCTCGTAAGGAGTTCAGGACGATCATATCGAGGTTCTTTTCCGCCATTTTGGATCGGGCGTTCTCAAATTCATTTTCCGTTTCCAATGCAAAGCCAACGACAAACTGCCCCCTTTTCTTGATCTTTCCAACCGAAGCCAGAATGTCCTTTGTCCGAACCAATTCCAGGGTCATATGCTGATCCGCGTCCTTTGCCTTTTTAATTTTCTCCGCAGAGACCGTTTTGGGCCTGAAATCGGAGACAGCAGCAGAAAAAATGGCAATGTCCATATCATTTACATGGCGATGCGTTGCCTGATACATTTCCTCGGCACTCACCACATTTATTCTTTCAATCCCGGAATGCTCCACAGGTAAACTCGTCGGGCCACTGATCAAATAGACATGAGCCCCCAGGCGGGCGGCTTCCTGTGCAAGTGAGTACCCCATTTTTCCTGAGGAATGATTTCCTACGAACCGAACCGGATCTATTGCTTCGTAAGTGGGCCCCGCAGTGATCAGCACTTTTTTGCCGAGCAGCGGAAGACCGGAGCGAATGTCATCTTCAATAAACCTAAAAATATCTTCGGGCTCGGCCATGCGACCCTCACCTTCCAGTCCACTAGCAAGTTCCCCGGTGCCGGGAGGGATCATCTTGTGCCCTCTCTCCGTCAGGGTCTCGATGTTTTTCCGGGTTGTTTCGTGCTGGTACATATCCAGGTCCATTGCCGGGGCGAAATACACGTCGGATTTCGCAGACAGGTAGGTCGCCATCAACAGGTTGTCGCAAACGCCCTCCGTCATTTTTGCCATGGTGTTGGCCGTCAAAGGGGCGATGAGCATCAAATCTGCCCATAGCGCCAATTCGACATGGCTGTTCCAAAGCTCGTTGTCCTGATCCTTGTCATAGAACGAGGAAACAACGGGATTCTTTGAAAGCGTGGACAGGGTAAGTGGTGTTACGAAGTCTTTGGCCGCAGGGGTCATGACCACTTTAACCTCAGCTCCGGCTTTGACAAACAATCTGACGAGATACGAGGATTTATAAGCAGCAATCCCGGCGGTTACTCCGAGAAGAATTTTTTTACCGCTTAAAACAGACATCTCACACGAGGTTATCGTTCGTCGTATCGGGAGTTCTGTGGTAGATCTCATCGTTCAGCCATTCCTGGACTGCGATGGAAGTGGGCTTTGGAAGCCTCTCGTAAAACCTGGAGACTTCAATTTGCTCCTTGTTCTCAAAAACTTCTTCTAAACTATCGTTGAAGGTAGCGAACTCTTCCAATTTTTCAATCAGCTCGCTTTTCAGGTCTTCATTGATCTGGGATGCTCTTCTCGACATGATCGCAATGGCCTTGTAGATGTTCTGTGTGGGCTCTTCGATCTTGCTCTTGTCAAAAGTTACCGTGGTATCCGGTGCTCCCGTATTCTTATAATCCTTCATTTTCAGTTATTTTCAGAAATTGTAGTTAATTGTTCTCTAGTGTCTAAAAGTTCGGCCTGCAGCTTCTTTACCATTTCCTCCGTCTCCGGGATGAATTCGGACTCCGGAAAAGCGTTTTGAAGTTTTCGCTGAGACAGGATCGCATCGGAGATCCGTTCCTCCTTTTTGTTCATGATGCTTTTCATGCCCAGATAATAGGCAGATTTGAACCTGTGATACAGGGCTTTTTCCTTGAATTCGGATGCCAGATGCTCCTCGTTGAAGATGTCGAAGGCCATAATAGCCGCGCTGTATTGCTCCCGGTGATAATACTGCCAGGCAATTTCATAGTCCTTTCTTTCCAGTCGCTTGTTCAGAATATCATAATCGGCATTCGCCTCTTCGATTAATTCGGAATTCGGGTACTTGTCTATGAAATTTTGATAAGAGGTCAGTGCCTCGTAGGTGTCTTCCTGATCGCGGGTGTAGACCGGAGCAGCGAGAAAATGACTCTTAGCAGCCAGATAAGCAGCTTCTTCTACTTTAGAGCTTTCCGGATAGTTGGTGATAAACTTGCCAAAATAGTAGGCTGACATCGAATAGTTCTCATTCTGATAGTAACAATCCGAGATCATGTATTGAATGCGCTCCATCTGGGGTTTATTCGCATACGGACCTACCAGTTTCTCAAAAAGCGGAATGCATTTCTTGTACTCACCCTGCTCGTACATTTCCACGGCAAGCTTGTACTTTTCGGTATTCTTGCCTTTGTTAAGTACTTTGTGATATTCTCCACAGGAAGAAAGCAACAGCACCATCATCAGAAACACAAAAAAGCTCTTGAATTTTTGCATCTGGCAAAATTACTCTTTTCCTACGAGAAAATAAAATCTATTTTTCGTAAGATTGCCTGAGTTAACTTAACTTACAACCCTTTGAAAATGTGAAGAATAACTGAATTCAGTCAAAATTCTCTTCAATTCGACTAAACCGGCTCTTCATTCGTAACGAGCAATTTCACATCGTTGTCAAAGAGATACAGCCCCCCTTTGTCATCTCCGATGAGGTTGATCTTGTCTAAAATGGTTCTTGCCAAAGCTTCCTCCTCAATTTGCTCGGCGACATACCACTGCAAAAAGTTATGAGTCGCGTAATCTTTTTCTTTGAGGGTGATGTCAACAAGGTCATTGATCTTCGCGGAAACCATCACCTCGTGATCGAATAGCGTCTGAAACATTTCCTTGAAGGAACCAAATTTCGCCGGAGGAGCCTCCAGGGTAGAAACCCGCGCATGTCCTCCCCTTTCGTTGACAAATTTGACGAGCTTGAGCATGTGCATGCGCTCCTCATCCGAATGGGCATACATGAAGGAAGATACTCCTTCGAATCCCTGGATCTCCGCCCAGGAGGCCATGGAGAGGTAAACCTGTGAGGAACTGGCTTCTATTTTAATCTGTTCGTTGAGTGCTTTTTCAATAGTTTCGGTTAACATATTTTAATTTTTTAAAGTAGCTACAAATTTAATCATTTTTTGCCTTAAATCCTCGGATGCGGGAACCAAAGGCAGCCTTACACTGTCAGAGGATATCTCGAGGATGTTCAGCAGGCATTTTATGCCGGACGGGTTCCCCTCCTCAAAGATAAGATCGATGCTGTCGAGCACCTGATAGAAGACTTCAAAAGCCTCTTTCGACCTGCCATCCAGACCCAGTCGAATCATCTCGCTGAATTCCTTCGGCAAACCCTGACCGATCACGGATATGACTCCAGCTCCCCCGGCAAGAACCAAGGGCAGGGCCAATTTGTCTTCTCCTGAGATAATCATGAAATCAGCGGGCTTGTCTCTCAACAAATCAAGGGCCTGTTCGAAATCGCCGGAAGCCTCCTTGACCGCGATGATATTGTCGAAATCTCTTGCCAGCTTGAGAGTGGTCTCAGGCAGAATGTTGCTTCCCGTTCTTGGCGGAACATTATAGATGATCACAGGCAGATCGCTGGCTCTGGACACCTCCTTGAAGTGCCTGTAAATCCCTTCCTGGGAAGGCTTGTTGTAATAAGGAGACACCGAGAGAATAGCCTTGAAACCCGAAAGGTCCGTCGCTCTAAGCTCTTCTACAACCGCCTGCGTGCTGTTACCCCCTATTCCCAGAACCACGGGCAATCTGCCTGCATTCGCTTTTAAAACACAGGACCGAACTTCAGCCTTTTCCCGGGTAGTAAGGGTCGCTGTCTCGCCTGTTGTGCCCAGCACTACAAGATAGTCCACCCCGTTGTCAATCTGGTAATGCACGAGGCGCTCCAGGGATGGAAAATCGATTTGATTGTCATCGTCAAAGGGAGTGATCAGTGCAACACCTGTTCCTCTAAGTTCTTCCATAACCGTATTTATATTTTATAACAAATTCATGATTCTCAAATACTTGACCAGCTCCTCGTGAAAGGTGTCCATTTTGTTTCCCGGTATCTTTATCGAGATGTCCTGCCACCGTGCATCCGCAGCACCGAATCCGGCTTTGAGCCTTGCTTTTGATCGGGTAAGGATCACTTCTGAGAATACCCAGTCCGTCCCGCTGTAATTCACCAGAAGATCAAATTCCTTCTCGACGAACTCTTCCAGGGTCGCATTTTTGATCTTTCCGTACAAACCGAAGCTGTCTTCGCCAAACGCTTCCGGCGCGTCCAATGTGTTTTGGTTCTTTCCCGACGGATCGACAAGTGCCACCCGAACCTGGTTCGGAGCCAGTTCGAAGGACTCGATTAATTTCCTTGTGAAATCGTAGTTCCTGAATAGATCAATATCCGCCAGGGCCCCAACGCTCTTGATCCGGGATGGAGGATTTTTCTTCTCAGAGTCGGGGTTTTGGCCTCGATTTTTTATAAATTTAGCAGCTGTCTTAGCCTTTAAACCGAATAGATCCATTTTCAGTGAATATGCGAGCAAAACTATACAAAATATCAGTACTTGTAATCATCTGCTTTGTATTACACAAATTACCGATTTCCTGTAAAGAAAAAAACAAAAGCCTCGACTTTATTCGAGGTGCTCAAATTGAGCTCTCAAAGGATCTGCCTGAGGATAAAGACGTGATCAAACTCATAGAACCTTACAAATCAGATCTCGACACCAAAATCAATGAAGTGCTCTGCTACAACCCGAGAGTCCTCGACAAAAGAGAGTCGAAACTGGAGAGCTCACTGGGTAACCTCCTTGCCGACGTATGTTTTGAGGCGGGTGACAGCATTTTGAGAAGTATCAAGGGAACCCCTCTTGATTTCGCTGTTTTCAATTACGGAGGCATGCGTGCACCCATGCAGAAGGGGGATGTGACCATCGAAGACATCTTCCAGCTGATGCCCTTTGAGAACCGCCTCGTCATCGTGGAATTGAACCCGGATCAGGTCAGGGCACTGATTGACTATCTCATCCGTCAGCGCCAGGCCCATCCGATCTCAGGAATTCGGATCGCTCTTGACAAAGGGAGAGAGCCAAAAGTTTGGATCGGCAAAAAAAGATGGGACCCGAGCAAAAGTTATCACGTGCTGACCATTGATTACCTCCAACACGGCGGCGGCAACATGAACTTCCTGACCCAACCCGAATACCTTTATGTTTCTGACGTCAAGGTCAGGGACGCACTTATACGCAACTTCAGGGTGCAGGACACCTTAAAGACCGGTTTGGATGGAAGATTCACAGATAGCAACAACGAATAAATGAAGAGAAGAGCATTTTTAGGAAATACGTTGGCGGCGAGTGCCAGCCTGGGTCTGGGTTTGGGCTCTCTGACCTCCTGTTCGGAAAGTTCGGAACGCAAGATCACCATATTGCACACCAATGACGTTCACAGCCATATCGAGGCTTTCGAAATGGATCATGCCCGTTACCCAGGCATGGGAGGCGTTGCGCGACGTGCGGGCCTTATTCAAAGCATCCGACAGGAGAACCCGAACACTCTCTTGTTTGACGCAGGTGACATTTTCCAGGGAACGCCCTATTTCAATTATTTCGGAGGAGAGCTCGAATTTAAGATGATGAGCAAATTGGGCTATGACGGCGCCACGATCGGAAACCACGATTTCGACAATGGCATCGATGGACTGGAGGTCCAGCTGCCCAACGCGAAGTTCGATTTCATCATTTCCAATTACGATTTCACCGACACGGTTATGGATGGACGAACCGATCGTTTCAAAATATACGAGACGGGGGGTGTAAAAGTAGGCGTGTTCGGACTGGGCATTCGACTCAAAGGTTTGGTGGATCCGGCTCTTTACAAGGAAACCAAATATCTCGACCCGGTGGAGATCACCCAGGACATGACCCGGTTTCTTCGTGAAGAGGAGCATTGCGACCTGGTCATTGCGCTTTCACACCTGGGCTACAATTACAAAAACAATCCCGATCGAATCAGCGACCTGACGCTGGCCAGGAAAACAGAAGGCGTCGACCTGATCATTGGGGGTCACACCCATACTTTTTTAAAGAGGCCTACGGTAGTTCGAAATCGAGCTGACAAAAACCTGTTGGTCAATCAAGTCGGATGCTGGGGAGTCCAGGTGGGTAGAATTGACTTCGAATTCAACAGCCGCGGAAAGAGCTCGGAAAAAGGAACGAGCATCGTGGTTTAGGCGAACAAGTCGGAAATCGCTCGCATTTTCTCCTCATCCGTTATCATGTTGGCACCCATCCCTGGAATTAATTTTTCCCGGGAGGGCTTACGTGCGGTAAAATGAAGATTCTCAATTCCGGTCTTCGATAGTGAAAGGGCATTGCCTGGATTCACACCACTGCCCGCCATAATCTCAATTTTCGACCCAAATTTCTGATGCATGGCCTCTATGAGTTCGAGCCCGTCTTTGGCCTTGTCCT
>Ga0272441_10007550_pt1 | contig 17639 bp, 9 predicted proteins | sample SSMProp6N_FD_193582 | JGI IMG/M metagenome (GOLD analysis project Ga0272441, IMG submission 193582) | Marine sediment archaeal communities from Little Sippewissett salt marsh, Falmouth, MA, United States - SSM-Prop-6N | ecosystem: Environmental > Aquatic > Marine > Wetlands > Sediment ... | reverse complement strand
CGAGGTGACGTTCGACGCGACGACGACGCCGCCGCTGGTGACGGGTAACTGGGTAAGCTTCGACATCCCGATGGCGGACTTCACGACACTGGCCGCGAGAGCCAGCATCGCGCAGCTGATCATCTCGGGCGACCCGAACACCGTGTACGTCGATAACGTCTACTTCTATCGATAACCCGCATGCATGAGCCGGGAGCTTAGCCCATGGGACTGAGGCCGGACTCATTGCTCAAGGCGGGTTCGCGGCAGGCGTCCGAGGGCGGCTCCAGCCCGCTCTCGGACTTGCTGCTCCGGCTGATCTGGCAGCAGCGGCGAGTGTCGCGAGCGGACCTCGCGCGCCGCGCCGATATCTCCCGCTCAACCGTCTCCGATCTCGTCAAGGACCTTCTGCGCACCGGACTCGTGGCCGAAGTGGGCGCCGGTCAGTCACGCGGTGGGAGGCGGCCGATCGTGCTGGAGTTCCAGGACGAAGCGTTCGGCATCCTTGGCGTGGACATCGGCGCGGCGCACGTCGCGGTGGCGTTGACGGATCTACGAGGGCAGGTGCTGGCCTGGAAGCACGCCCGGCACGGCGTCCGCAGCGATCCCGAAGGAACGCGTCGAATCATAGCCGAGCTTAGCGACGGATGCCTCGCCCGGTGGGGCGGAGGGACCGGCCGCCTGGTCGGCGTCGGAATCGCCGTCCCCAGCCCGGTCAATCTGGCTCAGCCCGGCGTCCTGTCGGAGGTCGTGCTCCCGGCCTGGCGCGGGCGGGACTGGCTCGATGACCTGCAGGTGAGGTACGGCGTGCCCGTCCTGGTGGACAACGACGCCAACCTCGGTGCCCTGGCCGAACGCTGGTGGGGCGCCGGCCTCGGGGTCGACGACTTCGTGTACATCAAGGTGGCGACCGGGATCGGCGCCGGACAGATCGTCGGCGGAGAGATCTACCGCGGCGCCACGGGCATCGCGGGCGAGGTCGGCCACCTGGTCATCGACCCCCTCGGTCCGAAGTGCCCCTGCGGCCTCGACGGATGTCTTACCACCTTCGTGGGCAGTCAGGCCCTCATCGAGCGCGCCGCTGCGCTGGTCGAGAAGCACCCGGAGAGCGCGCTGGCCGGATCGGATTTGACCGTCGAAAGCATGGCGAATGCGGCGTTGGCGGGCGACTTGCTCGCGCGCCAGATCGTACATGAAGCGGCCGAGCACCTGGGGATCGCGGTTGCGGGCATCGTCAGCATGTTGAATCCGGCGATGGTGATCGTGGGCGGCGGACTGGCGCGGGTGGGCGACTTGCTGCTGGACCCGCTTCGCGACGTGATCGGCCGGCGCAGTCTGATCACGTCGGTCGCGGGAACCCAGGTCCGTGCCAGCGAACTTGGCGAGCACGCGACGGCCCAAGGCGCCGCGACGATCGTGCTACAGGCGGCTCTCGACGACCCGAGGCTCTTTCCGAAACCACAAGGCGTGAGGTCCCAATGATGACAGTCGCCGGCCGGCCTGGTCTCGCGATGACGTTCGCGTGGGCCGCTCTCGTCCTCGCCGGGTGCGGAGGCGATACGCCGTCCGGTCCGGAGGGTGGAGATTGGCGCCTCGTGTGGCAGGAGGAATTCGAAGGGGCCGCCGGCCAGCTGCCGAATCCGGCGAACTGGCAGTTCGACATCGGCACGGATTGGGGAAACGCGCAGCTCGAGTACGACACGGATCGTCCTGAGAACGTCTCCCTGGACGGGGAAGGTCACCTGGCGATCACGGCACGCCGGGAGCCGTATCTGGGCCAGGAGTATACCTCGGGGCGGATCAAGACGCAGGACCGGTTCGAAAGGACCGGCGGACGGTTCGAGGCCCGCATCCGTCTCCCACGAGGGCAGGGCATCTGGCCGGCATTCTGGCTGCTCGGTGCCGATATCGATGAGGTGGGATGGCCGACCTGCGGTGAGATCGACGTGATGGAATACCGCGGGCAGGAGCCCAGCGTCGTTCACGGCAGTCTCCACGGTCCGGGCTATTCGGCCGGTGGCGCCATCACGAGGCGATTCTACCTCGCGGACGACACGTTTGACGCCGATTTCCACGTCTTCGCGGTGGAATGGCGAGGCGAATTGATCGACTGGTTCGTGGATGGCGAGCGCTTCCAGACGGTCACATCCAGCGCCGTGTCCGGCGAGTGGCCATTCGACCATCCGTTCTTCATTCTGCTCAACGTCGCAGTAGGCGGAGGGTTCGTGGGGCCGCCGGACGCGAGCACTGCGTTTCCGCAGACCATGCTCGTGGACTGGGTACGGGTATACGAGCCGACTTCTTGAGCCACTCCGAGCACTACGCGACGGCGTCCGAAGACCGCGTTTCCTTCTTCCACAAGACCGTCTACGGGCTGGGCGCGTTCGTAAACAACCTGCTGGCCGGGGCCAGCGGCGGGATGATCATCGTCCTGAATCTCGGGCTCGGAATGAACCCCGCCCTCGTTGGTCTGCTGGGGGCGCTGCCGCGCCTCACGGACGCGATCACCGACCCGCTGATGGGCTACATCTCGGATAACACCAGATCGAGATGGGGCCGACGGAGGCCTTACATCTTTGTCGGAGCGATCGCGGCCGGGATCATGTTCGCCCTCCTGTGGCAGCTCCCGCGGGGGCAGGGCGAGACCTTCTATTTCGTCTGGTTCCTCCTGGGATCGATCATCTTCTATCTCGCCTACACGGTGTTCGCCACGCCGTGGGTGGCTCTCGGGTACGAGCTGACGCCGGACTACCACGAGCGCACGCGCCTGATGGGGGTCCAGAACTTCATGGGTCAGCTGGCCTACATCGTGTCCCCCTGGTTTCTGTGGATCATGACGTATGAGGGGTTCTTCAAGGACCAGGTGACGGGCGCGGCGGGCCTGGCGATCATCATCGCCGTCTTCACGATCGCCGTCGGCATTCTGCCCGCCATATTCCTGCGCGAGCGCTTCAGGGACATCGCCGAGGCCGAGGTAGAGGAGCACCGTGGGCACGAGGAGGAAGGGGAGCCGGCAGCCGAGGAAGGCTCTGGCGCGGCCTTCCGCCGCAACATGGTGGGCTTCCTCAAGGGATTCGGCGCCGCGCTGTCCTCCGGACCGTTCCTGAAGCTATGCCTCGCGACGTTCCTCGTGTTCAACGGGTTCATTCTGATCTCGTCCTTCCAGTTCTACGTGATCATCTACTACGTGTTCGGAGGAGATCAGGCTCGGGGTGCGGAGTACGCGGGATACGCCGGAACCGTGCAGGGGATCGCCAGCTTCGCGGTGATCGTTCTCGTGACCTGGCTCGGCACGAAGATGGGCAAGCGAAGAGCGTTCTTCGTCTCGACGGGCGCGTCGATCGTCGGGTACGGGCTGAAGTGGATCTGCTACAATCCCGACTTCCCGATGCTCGTGATGCTTCCGGCGCCGCTGCTCGCCTTCGGTCTCGGAGGGCTGTTCACGTTGATGCCGTCCATGGTGGCGGATGTGGTGGACCTGGACGAGCTCAAGACCCACGAGCGACGTGAGGGAATGTACGGCTCGATCTTCTGGTGGGTCGTGAAGCTCGGCATGGCCGCGGCTCTCGCCGCTGGCGGGTTCCTGCTGAATGCAACGGGCTTCGACGTGGCACTCGAGGGTGCTCAGACCGAACGGGCGATCTTCCTCATGCGCCTGTGCGACGCCGGGATTCCGATGGTCACGTCGGTGATCGCCATCTGGGCCGTGGCCCGATTCCCCATCACCGAGGAGAAGGCGCACGAGGTGCGGATGGCGCTGGAGCGGCGGAGAGGCAGGCCCGGCGAACCCGAGCTCGCGATGGCCTGACTCACACCGTCCAGGTCGCGGCCGCCGTCCCCTCCGGCCTGTCAGTCCGACATTCGTAGCCCGAAGCCGTATGGGAATAACGGGTCGTACGCCTCGTCGCCCCGGTTGTAGTTGTCCCCCGGGCTTGCGGGCCACGAGAACGACAGTCTTCCCTGGAAGTCATGGTCTCCGAAGAGGACGTCGGCGACTCCAGCACCCTCCGAGCCAGGCAGCCACGCGGCCACGAAGACTGAGGCCGCCTCCATCTCCAGGTTGACGACCAGGGGTCTTCCCGAGATCAGCACCGCCACGACCGGTATACCCTCGGCTCCGATCGTTCGCATGGTCTCCAGGTCTTCCGGATGCAGCTCGGCCAGCTCGAGCGTGCCTCCATACGGCTCCATATTGGCCGTCTTCAGCTCGATCTGGGATCCTCGTGCCACCACGCCCTCAGTCCGTAGGTCGCCCATGCCCTCGGCGTACGGCGTCTCTCCAATCACCACTATGGCGGCGTCGAAGTCGCCGGTACGCGCCTGCGACCCGTCGACGCTGAGCACCGCGTCCGGGGCCAACTCCTTGATCCCTTCCCAGATGGAAGTTCCGCCTTCGATGCGGGAGTTGCCCGACACCCCCTGCCATTCGACGGTGAAGCCGCCGCACTGGTGTCCGCAGTCATCTGCGTTCTTGCCCGCGACCAGGATGCGCGCGGTCCGGTCGAGCGGAAGTACGCTGTCCTCGTTCTTCAGGAGCACGAGAGACTTCCGCACGGCTTCGCGGGCCACCTCGCGGTGCTCCCTCGACCCGAACCCGGGGTCGTTCGACCACCGTCGTTCAGCCGGCCGTGGCCGGTCGAACAGGCCGTAGGCGAACTTGACCCTGAGGATGCGTCTCACCGCGTCGTCTATCCTCTCCATCGGGACCGCGCCTCGCCATACGAGGTCTCGCAGGTGCCCGATGAACGCCTTCCACTTCTCGGGCACCATGAACATGTCGATACCGGCGTTGGCCGCGATTGCCGCTGCCGTCTCGTAGTCGTCATGCAGCTGGTCCGTGCCGTCCCAGTCCGACACCACGAAGCCCCGGAAACCGAGCTCTCCCTTCAGGATGTCCGTGATCAGGAGGCGACTGCCGTGACACTTCTCTCCGTTCCAGCTGCTCAGGGAGACCATCACGGTGAGGGTCCCCGCCTCGAGCGCAGAGAGGTACGGAGCGATGTGGAGTCGGTCGAACTCGGAGCGCGAGGCTTCCGTGTCGCCCTGGTCGATTCCTCCCGTCGTCCCCCCGTCTCCCACCCAGTGCTTCGCGCAGGCCACCAAACTGTCGGCTCCCAGGTCGTTCTGTAGCCCGGTCACGAATCGGCCGGCGTATTCGCTGACGATCTCAGGGTCCTCGGAGTAGCTCTCGTACGTACGTCCCCAGCGATCGTTGCGGACCACAGCCAGGGTGGGGGCGAACGTCCAGTCGACGCCCGTCGCCAGGACCTCCCGGCGAGTGACCCCCGCGATGCGCTCGAGCAGGTCCGGATCCCCGGCGGCGCCCAGGCCGACGTTGTGCGGGAAGACGGTGGCTCCTCTGACGTTCGCGTTGCCGTGGATCGCGTCGACCCCGTACAGGAGTGGGATCGGAAGGTGATCGTCGTCTTCCTCCATCGACGCCGCCCAGTAAGCGTCGTTCATTGCCACCCAGTCCGCCGGGTGGTTGTCTCCCGGGCACGAGCCGCCGCCGCTCAGCACCGAGCCGAGATGATGGTCGCGCACATCCTCGGGACTGACGAACTGTCGCTCGCCCTGGGTCATCTGACCGATCTTCTGGTCAAGACTCATGCGGGAAAGCAGCGATTCGACCTTCCGTTCGATCTCCGCCTGATTCAAAGGTGTGCTCATCGTTCGATCCGCTACTTGGAGTCGTCCACCGGAAGGACGTCGTGGGTGCTCAACTTCGACGGTCAGGTATGAAGGTCGCCCCACCGACTCCGTGCCGGTGGAGCGACCCTTCATCTGCTCAGCGAGACCTCACAGAGCGACGTGCAGATACGTGCGGATCTCCCACTCGCTCCCGTTCGAGAAACCTTGCGCCGTGGCGTCGCATTCAGGGGTGCCGGACGCGTCGGGGACCCTGACGGGGCAATAGCGATTGGAGAACTCGTCCAGCGAGCGCCACGTGGCCCGCACGCCCAGACGCGTCTGCGGCAACCCGAACCAGCGCGGCTTGCCGAGCGTGTACGACAGGTCCCCCATCAGGTGAACCGGGAACGTCTGGTTGAAGTCGCGGTGGTAGTCGTACGGGCCCCAGTCCCCGAACCTGGCGAACGCAGCGAACGCCATCTTCGACCACGTGATACGACCATCGATGCCGTACCGGTGGATGAGCCTCTGGTCGTCGCCATTGGGCTCACCCGTGCCGGCAAAGATGGTAGCTGCCGCCCTCGTGTTGGGCGCTATCCGGGAGACGAACCGCGCCCTGACCTCCCACAGCTGGCGCGGCGGTGTGGCGCCCGGGAAGGCGAAAAAGGTCCGGCCGTCCGCCAGCACGCCGATGGCCGCATCCATGGTCGTCGGGAAGTCCTTCACCATGATGCCCAGGCTCCAGGCGAGCTTGGCATCTTCTCGAATGTCGTTGTCCCACGCCCAGAACCAGGTTGCGGGTGTCGGGTCGTGCGTGATGAGAAGCTCGCCGGCCACCGTTTCGCGGCTGATCCGAACCGCGAAGGGGTCGTCAATGATGTTGCGGGGACGTCCCGGTGCGCCGACGTCGCCCGGAATCGGGCCGACGAGCGGCTTCTGCCACATGAAATTGGGCCCGATCTGGTAGTTGCCGAGGTTGAACGCCAGCCCGGTGGTGATCTGGTTTCCGTTTCCGGCGCCGTGGTCCTTGAGCGCCCAGCCCGTGAAGGTTGTCCTCTCATCGGGACCGCCATCAGCCACGATGCCCGCGTAGGAATACTGTCCGTACCAGTTCCAGCGGCCGCTCTGCCACGTCAGCTTGGCCTTGCCGCCGAACGTGTCGCCCACCCTCACGCTGTCCAGCAGTACCTCTGCGTTGTCCGATCCGCCGAGAACCTGGAACTCCTGATCGATCTTGGTCGAGCCAGACCACAATCCGCCAAGCTCCAGGTCGAAGGCACCGAAGTCCTTGCTGACCATCACCGAGGCCCGCCGCGTCTTCGGCAACGGAACCGCGATCGAGGTGACGACGTTCTGCTGCTGCGCGAATTCCTCCTGGTACAGCGCGCTGAAGCCTATGGACCCCCACTGCTTCGTGTACATCCCGATGACGGCCGGGTTGGCGCCCCACCACAGCTGCGGCCCGAAGGCGACCCTCAAACCCTCGAGGCTCTTCTTGAATCTGATCTCGGCGCCGACCGGGGCGATGCCGTTGTAGATGTCGATGTTGTCGCCGTAGTACGCGTTCCGGTAGACCCCGAAGAAGTCCCCGTCGTAGCCCCAGTGGTTGTGGCCTTCGCGATAGAACCCCTGGAGCGAGAACCAGTTCTCATCCCACGCGACGCTGCCCCTGTAGACCTTCACCCGCTCGAGCGACTGCAGCTCGATCGGGTCTCCCTCTTCGTCCCTGATCGTCTGACGTCTCCCGCGATTCTCGTAGAAGATCTCATCGATCTGGTTCACGCCGACGTTGCCGAGCACGTTGACGGAGACTCGACCGGTCAGGTTCTGCGCCGGCTGGACCTCGGCCTCGACGAAGAACGACTGCTGATGGTCGAAGCCCAGGTAAGACGGCAGTTCCGGCTGGGGCGCCCTGTCGGGCGGCGTGCTGATGTTGCTTCCGCCCGTGTTGTAGGTCTCAAACTCCATCTGGAGATTCGAGATTCGGACCTTCTTAAGCACCTCCGCGATGCGCTGCGCGTCATCGGCGCGGGCCTGAAGCGTCGCGGTCGCCGGCTGGATGGACGCGAAGTGGGCGGCAATGGTCTCGAGGTCGACACCCGGTCCGTACGGATCCAGCTTGTAGGCTTCCTGAAGAGCGTAGAACGCGGCGCGCGGATACAGGTTGAAGAGTCCGCGGGCGTCGGTCGGGCCCTTCGCGGCGACGCCCCACCACTCCTCGTTCATGTTGTTGGCGCCAGGAACGTAGTCCTCCGGGTACGCGTCGTTCGCCCATGACGCGTTGGTGTCATGAACGTCGAGGAATTCCTCCTGCCGGAACTTCCACCACCCGTCGCTCCACTGGAACGTGAGGCCGCCGATGGAGTTACCGACCAGGCCCTTGCCGCTCGAGTTCGCGTAGATCTCCTGCCACTGCCCAATCAGGTAGCGCGCCTGCGTGAATTGATCCTCGCGCATCTCCTTGGCGTTCCAGGCATCCGCGCCGAACTCGGTGAGCATGATGGGGATGCCGAGCTTCTCCTGGACCTCCTCGAACATGTCGATGAACGAGATGCCCCGGTACACGTTGGCCCCGAACACGTCCAGTCCCCGGGTCTCCTCCGCGATGAGGTCGATGTACTGGAGATCTCCATTGGCCATGGCTACCGGCCGGCTCGTGTCCACCTGCTTGATGGCCTGGATCACATCTCCGAACAGCGAATAGAGGTAACGGGCCCGGGCCACATCCCGCTCGCCCACCGGGAGATCCTCCGTCTCGGCCGATGACCACGTGAGCCCGTAGTTGTTCTCGTTGCCGAGGAGCCACATCAACAGCCCGGGCGTGTCACGGTGTTCTTCCACCATCTCCACGACTTCGGCGATCAGGATCTCCCGCGTCCGTGGATCGGAGTAGTCGGTGTTCTGAATCCACACGCCGTCCACCGTCACTCCGTAGCGTCCGACCGCGTGGTTGAGAATCGTCCAGATACCATAGCGCTCGTAGATGTATTGCACCCAGCGCGGAGGCACGCCGACGTACTGCCGGATCGCATTCCCTCCCATGCTCTTGAGCAGCGACATCTCCCGGTCCAGCGCCGCCATGATGTAATCGTCGGACTGGGACCAGAAGCTGAAGTTGTAGTTCTCGCCGATCGGGAAGTAGTCCCAGTTCATCCCGAGGACCATGAAATCCCGGCCATCGACCTGGAGGGTCCAGCCTGAATCGTCCTCGAGGAGACGGATCTCCGGGTTCTGAGCCGACGCTCCGGGCGGCGCGACGAGCAAGAGCGCTGCTGCAAGCATGGCGAGTCGACGTCCCCTGCGTCCGAGGGATTGAATTGGGTTCGAGCTCATCAGAGCCTCCTCAAGCGGAACTTCTGCGGACCGCACCCGAACGGCCTAATAGCCGCTGCTTCGGGGTTCCGCGGCATGGTTTCTCGAAGGACCTGGGATGTGCGGGAAACGAGCGGCCGGGGTGCGGCCGCGAAGTGTGCCGGAGTCTCGAGTCGGGCGGGCGGGTCGAAGCAGGTTTCCCTGGCGACCGGCCGGGCCCAGGTAGTGCTTGTCGCTGACAGTTGTCCGCACCTCGGTGAAGTTGGCGCGCATCGGTCTGTCCGCCTGCCGAAGACACTTCGTCGCTAGGATGGAAGGTCTTTGTTCGGTCTCCGAACAAAGTGCCGCGAGCGTGTCCCCCTGTCAAGTGGATGTGCGGGGCTGAAGGCGCGTTGCCGGAGTCCCGGCTCGCAGGTCGAGCGGGTCAGTCCCGGTAGGGGTCGAACACGTCCGCTCCCGCCATGACCACGACGAGCGGCCGCAGGGTATGCAGGACCTCGATCGTGCCGCCCTGCGCCTCCAGCACGTCGGGAAGACGACGGTAGACGTGCGGACTCTCGTCGAGCCCTCCGCCGCGCAGGATGACGCCCTTCTCGCGCACCCAACCGTGCATCATCTCGGGGCTTACCTTGCCGGGACGGATCACCTTTCCGGTCTTCCGCTTCACCTTCCCGCGCGCCGCGGTGCGGCTCATGACGCGGCCGGCCCCGTGCACCGTGGAGTAGAGGGCCTCCCTCTGGAGCTTGTCGATCTCGCTTCCCGCTCCCGGCTTGGCGCCGCGCACGATCACCGCGTCGTCGCCCATCGAGCCGCCGATGAACCCCATCTGGCCGGGGAACGCGGGCGTCGCGCCCTTTCTGACCACGATGTACTCCTCGCCGTAGTGCGTCTCGCGCCAAGCGAAGTTGTGGTGATTGTGGACGAGCTCGAGCTCGCGGCCGCCGATCAGGTCCACGACCTTCCGCACGGCCCACTCGCGCCCGGCGTAAGCGTAGCGGCCGGCCAGCTCCATCAGGCCGTAGTAGTCGTGGCCGAGCGGAGAGTCCAGGGGGAGGAGCACCTCTCGCTCCGGCACGCGCTCGCCCCACTGGCGCCCCTGTCCCAGCGCCAGGAATGCGCTCGCGACCGTGTGCCCGAATCCGCGGCTCCCGAAGTGCACGCCGACCCAGATCCGGTCCTCCTGGTCCGCGAAGACGTCGACGTAGTGATTGCCGCTCCCCACGGTGCCGAGCTGCGCGCGGGCCTTCTTCAGGAGGTCGTGGCGCTTTCCGGCGGGCACCGCTTCCCAGGCCGGGTCGTCGAACAGGGGGTGATCCACGGGGGCGTCGTCGGCCTTGTTGGTGCGGCCGAGTCCGAAGCTGATGACATCGTTGATCTCGTCCGCGATCGCGCCGAGGCTGACCCGGTCCTCCGGCCCGAAATCCGCCCCGCGCAGGTCCGTACGGATGGCGGCGTTCCCGCAGGCGATGTCGAAGCCGACACCGACGACCGAGACTTGATCCCGGTACGCTGCGACGCCGCCGATCGGCATGACGTACCCCAGGTGGCCGTCCGCCATCAGGGCGGCGTGCTCGGCCCGGGTCGCGACGTCCCGCAGCTGAGCGAGGGTGTTCCCTTCGTGTTCGCCGAAGACTCTCATGATGTGCCTCCGGGCTGAAGATACCCTCAAGGACGGGGTTGGATCACGCCCCGCACGGCGATAACATACGTAGCAGCGCGGGAGAACCGATGCCATCCAGGCAGCCTGCCGGACTCAGATTTACGGCCGCGGTGATCGCCACGACCTACCTCGCCCCGGCCCTTCTTCCCGGTCTGTCCGGGCTGAGTCACGACGTGTTTCACGTCGTTGCCCAGCCTGCCGCGGTCAGTGCCGAGGACCACGGACACGAGCACGCCCACCCGCATGCGCACGTCGAGGGAGGGCCGGTTCACACGCACGTGGAACTGGTGGACGCGTTGCTGGCGGCTCCGCTGATGGAGGATGCCGTGGAGGACCATGCCCCGGCACCGGAAGCCATCGCTCCCGGCGTACATCTCCCGGCCATCATCTCTACCACGTTCTTGCCGTCCGCGCGCGATTTCGGGCCGGCTTCGGATGTCGCTTCAAGCGCGGCGAGCCTGATCACACCTCCGCGGACACCCCCTCCACGCGCCTGAACCGCCCCATTCGTTCGACATCACGAACACAGTTGACCTTCAGCGGGCTCCGGATTCGGAACCGCTCGTGGAGGCATGCATGTGGCGCACAGGCACATCGGTCGTGACGGTCCTGGTCTCCCTGTCGTGGGCAATGCCTCCGGCGGCGTCCGGACAGGAACCCGGCGAGGACGCAGAGACACGCGACAGCACCCGGGTCGTCCTCCTCACTCCCGTGCAGGTGGAGGGGAGGCGGGACGACCTGTCCGGCATCGCCGTCAGCGCATCGCAAGGATACGTGGGATACCGGGATCTCAGGACTCGCCCGCTCTCCAGGGAGGGGGAGCTGCTCGAGACGGTTCCGGGCATCATCCTCACGCAGCACTCGGGCGACGGGAAGTCGAACCAGATGTTCGTGCGCGGATTCAACCTCGACCACGGCACGGACTTCCAGACGCGTATCGAAGGCATGCCCATAAACCTGCCGACGCATGGACACGGGCAGGGGTATACGGACCTCAACTTCCTGATTCCGGAACTGGTAGGCCATGTCGACTACCGGCTCGGGACCTACTACCCGGAGCTCGGCGACTTCAGCGCCGCGGGGGGCGCGCACTTCCGGCTGCGGCGCTCGTTCGACCGGCCACTCGCTCGTGTCGATATCGGCGAGAACGGGTACCTGCGAGCCGTGGCGGCCGGTTCCGGGCGGATCGGCGGCGGCGACCTGCTGGCGGGCGGTGAGGCGCGAGGCTACGACGGTCCCTGGGACGTCCCGCAGAATCTCCGCAAGCTTGCCGGTGCCGCACGCTACGCCTGGGGGTCGGGAGCGAGCACGGTCTCGATCCTCGGGCTCGCATACGACAATCGGTGGGCGGCCTCCGACCAGATTCCGAAGCGGGCCGTCGATGCCGGAGCGATCGGCCGATTCTCGCAGGTGGACTCCACGCTTGGCGGGAGCAGCAGCCGGTACAGCCTGTCGGGTTCCTGGCAACGGACCGGCGCTCGCAGTACCCAGGCGCTGGACGTCTACGGCATCTACTACGACCTCGACCTGTACTCCAACTTCACGTACTTCCTGAACGATCCCGTCGAGGGAGACCAGATCAACCAGGTGGATGAGCGCGGCGTGTTCGGCATGAATTTCGTTCACGGCATGCCAGTCGGCTGGCTCGACCGGACCCACGACCTGTCCGTCGGTTTCGAGACACGTCTCGACCTGGTGGACGTGGCGCTGCACCAGACCCGGGAGAGGCAACGAGTGGGCACCGTGCGCGCCGACGAAGTCACGGAGTGGGGCAGCGGAGCCTGGGCCTCGCTTCAGTCCCGCTGGACGGCACGCTTTCGCACCCTGCTCGGGATGCGCGGCGATGTGTATCACTTCGATGTTCGAAGCGACGATCCGCGAAACTCCGGGGATCGAACGGCCGCCATCGCCAGCCCCAAACTTTCCCTGATCTTCGGGCCGTGGGGCTCGACGGAGGTCTACGGGTCCGCGGGGCTCGGCTTCCACAGCAACGACGCCCGCGGGACCACGCAGGCGATCGACCCGAGCACGGGCACGCCCGTGGATCCGGTGGATCCCCTGGTTCGGTCACGAGGCGCGGAAATCGGCGCCCGCTCGAGTCCGCTCGCCGGATGGCGGAGCACGCTCGCCCTGTGGGTCGTGGAGCTCGACAGCGAGCTCCTGTTCGTGGGCGACGCGGGTACGACGGAGCCGAGCGGCGCCAGCCAGCGAATGGGCTTCACCTGGACCAACTACTGGCGGGTCTCCAGCAACCTCGTGGTTGACCTGGACGTCTCGTTCACGAGGGCCCGCCTCAAAGACGCCCCGACCGGAGAGGACCGGGTGCCGGGCGCCATCGAGAACGTCGTCGCGGGCGGAGTCACGTGGGAGTCGGGCGAGGGCGGCTTCTTCGGCACGGCTCGACTGCGACACTTCGGCGCCTATCCGTTGACCGAGGACAACACACACAGGGCCCTGGCAACGTCACTCTCGAATCTGAGCGTCGGCTGGCAGTTCCGGGGTAGCGGCCTGCGCGTAACCGCGACGTTGCTGAACGCGTTCGATGCGTCGGACAGCGATATCCAGTACTGGTACGCATCCCGGGGCCAGCTCGAGCCGGCGGACGGCGTCGAGGACCTTCACTTCAAGCCGATCGAGCCGCGGCAGCTGCGCTTGAGCATAGCGTGGGGGTTTTAGGCAGGGGAAGATCGGGCGACGCTCCATTCCGGCCCCAGTAAGTCGTGCATGTCCAACATCGCACTCGGGCCCGCGGGTTCCGCAAGTGCAGCCAGGTTCTCTTGAAAAAGGTGCTCGCGCTGGCCGGTCGCGACGAAGCGCGGGACTTCGTCGACACCCTCTTCGTGCACCAGCGGGTACTTCCCCTGGCCGGTCTTTGCTGGGCTGCGGTAGGGAAAGACCCCTGTTTTACGCCCCTCTCACTCCTCGAGCTTCTCAAGCGACGAGGGCGACACCGAGAGGAAGACATTGAGCGACTCAATCTGGCGCAGCCGCTCGACCTCGTCGCCTCGAAGCAGGTGTGGCTGGAGGCCCTCGCGGCTGCCGAGACCTTCGCCAGCCGGTTTCTTCCTCACCTGCCTCGCAATACTCCCCCTGCCTCGTGTATCTTAATCGGATCCTTGATCCGCGCCCCTGAGATACCGTGCCTTCCCAGGATTCGAGTGCCAGACTGTCGATGCGAAAGAAGGAGGAGGGAAGGCAATCTGAGAGAAGAAGTGTGAAGGGACGCATGCCTGGGCGTTCGGGGACCGATCCTGCCAGCAGCGCTGGCTCCCAAAGGAGTCTTCCGTGATGGCCAACAACATGTCGTGGACTTCCAACATACTCTCCATCATCAGGTCCGTGGCGGCGCTGACGATCGCGGGTCTGCTCTGCACGGTGAGTGAGTCCAGGGCCCAGGACTCGAACTACTGGACGCAGCAATACGGCCCGCGCGGGTCGCTGTTGGGCGGCGCGGTGATTGGAAGCGTAGCCGACATCAGTGGGACGTACTACAACCCGGGTTCCCTGGGACTGTCCGAGACCCTTCCGTTTGCACTCAGCACGAGCGTCTACGAGTACGAGAACATCAGCATCGAAGACGGGGCCGGCGCGGGGGTCGATCTCGGGACGACCCGTTCCGGGATCCGTCCCTCGCTGATCGCCGGAACGATCACGAGCAGCCTGGGTGGCGGGATACTCGCCTATTCGGTCATGACCCGGACCCGGGCCGCCACGGACCTGAACGCGGAGCTCATAGCGTCCGGTGCCGAGATCCCGCCCGAATTGGAGTTGGAAGAAGTGGTCGGCAACGCGCGGGTAGACGGCGAGTTCAATGACGTGTGGGCCGGACTCACATATTCGCACACGGTCGGCTCTCACTTCGGACTCGGACTCACCTGGTACGGAGCCTACCGAACGCAGCGCAGGCGCCGCGAGGGGATCCAGGAGGCGATCAAGACGGACGGCACCACGTTCGTGAACATAGACATGGGCGGGGGTAGCTACTCCGCGCTTCGCACGCTGGCGAAGGTGGGTAGCTATTTCAAGAGTGGCCCGGTGAGCGCGGGTCTGACGGTGACCACGCCCAGCCTGCATATTGCCGGCACGGGAGACGTTGGCGTGAACCATGCCACCTTCAGCTCGGATACCACAGCCCTTCTGGCCACCATACAGACCGGTCTGGCGGCCGAGTACAAGTCGCCCCTGTCGGTCGGTCTCGGCCTCGGGTGGCAGGTCGGAAAGGCTCGCCTCAACGTCAGCGGCGAGTGGTTCGACGGGATCGATCCGTACGTCGTGATCCAGGCGGAGGACTTCGAACAGCAGGAGCCCGCGCAGGTGGTCAGTTTCGACCTGGTGCAGGCCATGGACGAGGTGTTCAACTGGGCCCTCGGCGTAGAGTACGTGTTCGGGGAGACGGTGGTCGGGTACGCCTCGTTTGCGACCGATCGGTCGGGGAACACGGACAAGATCGAGCAAGCGGATCTGTCGCTCACAAATGTGGACATCTACTCCGCCTTTCTGGGGACAGATTTCAGGATCAAGAGCGCGCGACTCACGGTGGGCGCGGGCTACGGTTGGGGCAGCGCGCCGGCCCCCCGCCTCACGGACGTGCTCCAGGGGGCCGATGAGGGCCGCGAGGCGAAGTACATGTACAGCCGGTTCCGCCTGCTGTTTGGCCTCGAGCTCGGCATAGACTGATCACGCAGCCCGGGTCTCGAAAGATCCGGGTCCGGAGTGGAATATGAGCAAGACACGAAGGAAGCTCTCTGTCGTGCTGGCCGCCTCCCTGCTGGTGGCCCTTCCGGCCGGCGCGCAGGATGCCCCCCCGGACGCGGGCGGCCTGACCACCTCTCTCGGACAGCCCTCGTGGTTGAGGCCGTATGGCGGCTTGTCGGGTGGGGGGTACTTCGACGACGGGACCTCGGACTTCACGGCCTTCTTCAGCGCCGGAATCCACAGATACTTGCTGAGTCCGGTCCTGACGGCGGCGGCCGTGCAGCTCGAGGGCTACGGCGGTGTGCGCGGAGGCGAAGCTGATGGCGGGCTGCGAGCCCTGTTCACGATTCCGTTCATCGGCCTCGGATTCGGGATGGACTGGAGCTTTAAGGACGGGAGCCTGCCGTTCCTGATGCGCGCATCGATATCGTTCCGGCGCGGTGGCGTCATCCGGCGCGGCGGTCAGGTGACGGTGGATTGGCTCCCGGGCCGCCAGGGGTTCAACCTCGGGTTCCAGTTTCCGCTCGGCTCCAGGTGGGCCGGCAAGACCCGGCCGGGGCAGATCAAGTATCCCGTGGCGCCGGACCGCCCGGCGCTGAAGACCGTGGAATACGCGCAGGCGGCGCTCGAACCGGCGCTGGCGAACGTGCGGGAGACCGCGTACTGGGCGAACCGGCTGGTTGTACCCTACTTCGATCAGACCGCGCGAAGACGGGACCAGGCGGTGGCGGCTTTCACTGAGGACATCCAGGGTCTGCAGGCTCGCCTCGCGTCCTCCGATCCCCTGTTCGGAGGGTCGCATACCGCGACGGCCGAGCTCCTGGCTTACCACGCCGAGGTCGCGCGGGCGTTCTCGATTGCAGTCTCAGGCGAGGACATACCGTTTGGCAGCGCGACACCTGCGGGCGAGACGGTCGCCGAGATGGCCCGGGCGATCCTGCTTGAGGAAGTGCTCTTCCCGTACGACCGCCTGCTCGGCGTGCACAAGAAGAAGGACACGACGGACGACCTGGCCTACACGGCCATGGAAGTGCTCTCGGCCTGGGCGGAGGCAAGTCCCGTGGTCCCGACGGAGCGGATCCGCGCCGTGCAGTACGTCTTCCAGGCGGTGCTGGACGAAGTCGAGGCGGCCCGGGCTCAGTCGAAGGAGTGGTGGGGTGATGACCGTCTGGTGTGGATTCCGCTCCAGTACGGACTTCTTCCGGAGGACCACGACACGCAGGCCGAGCTGGACGCGATCATCGAGCAGGCCACGGGCCACATGTTCAGCGGGGCGAACAAGGCTTCGTACGCCATGGGGCTCCAGTTCCAGTGGGAGCTCTACGAGGGGATCCGGCGGGCCGAGGACTACCACGTCCTGTGGATCCACGACTACACGGGCCTGAACGCGCAGGGGGAGCCGGACCTCATTTCGTTCTACATGACCCGGAACTACCTGCGCACTCTTGCACAGCGCGTGCGCGCGTACGACGAAGCAGGCCACATCCCGACCTACTTCATTTTCATCGATCAGCACTACTACGAGCTCAAGAAGGCTCGCATGTGGATGAACCTCCTCGAGCGGCCACTGGGTGACCTGCCGAAGGAACTGCAGGAATCCGGGTGGATGGCGGACTCGCTGGCCATCGCGCAGGCAGACCTGCGCGATGCGGTGGAGAGTTCGGCGCGGTTGCAGGCGGACGCGGTCCGGTACGGCGAGGACTGGCTGAAGAACCGGATCAAGGTGCAGGTCAACGTCACCAATCCGGCCGATCTGTCGTACTGGGCCAATTCGTACTTCCGCGTGGCCGGTTGGCCGGACAACGCGATCCGCGACCACCGGAAGATCGCCTTCTACGACATCACCGAGGAGGACCCGTATCGCGGTGCGGCCACGTTCAGCGGTATGGGCGTGGGCGAGCACTACGTGGGCCCCAACTGGGAGGATCGGGCCCTGGTTCTGGAAGGCCCGGCGGCCCTCGAGGTGAAGAACCAGGCCCGTGACCTGCTCATGAGCCAGGGATTTGATGAGGACGAGATCCCGGAGCCCCTGCGGCCGAAGCCGTTTGGGGCGGACTACGAGCAGAAGCTGGAGGAGTACTCGCGCCTGGCAGAGGGAGGTGGCCGGGCGATGCAGCTGCACAACGGCACCGGCTACCTGATGAAGCCGATCAATGTGGCGAAGGCCGTTCTCTATACTCTGATGCCGCCGGGGGCGGTGATCATCGACCCGGACTCGCTGTTCCATAGTCCGCTGTGGGCCTCGATGCTTCTCGGGAGCAGCCTTCGCGGTGTGCGCGTCATCATCATTCATCCCTCGCAGGCGAACGCCCCTGGTCAGTCCTTCATGACCCTGTCCCGAGCCAGCGAGATGTTCGAACGG
>Ga0272441_10007549_pt1 | contig 17641 bp, 22 predicted proteins | sample SSMProp6N_FD_193582 | JGI IMG/M metagenome (GOLD analysis project Ga0272441, IMG submission 193582) | Marine sediment archaeal communities from Little Sippewissett salt marsh, Falmouth, MA, United States - SSM-Prop-6N | ecosystem: Environmental > Aquatic > Marine > Wetlands > Sediment ... | reverse complement strand
TTCTACGAGGGGCTTCCATATCGCGAAATCGGCGAGCTGATGGGGATCCCTGAGGGGACTGTGAAGTCGAGGATGTTCCACGCGAAACGAGCGCTGCTGGAGACACTGAGATGACCGACTGCGAGAAAGCTCTGGAACTGATCCCCTGGTATGTTGCCGGATCGTTGTCCGAAGAGGAGACCGGAGAGCTGGCGATGCACCTTGTGGAGTGCGATGCGTGCCGATCGGAACTGGCACGCATGGTCCCCGTGGCGTTGGACGTGAAGGCCGTGATCGACGCCATGCCGACCGTGTCCGCGGAGTTGCGGGAGCAGGTGGAGGAGCGCGTGAAGCGCAGCGGCGCTGCGGGTGTCGACGTGGGCTCCTTCCTGTTAGGGCTTTCCATGGGGCTGTCCTCTGCGAAAGGACGAGGTGTGCCGCTGCAGGGAGATCTGCGCATCCTTGGTCGGAAGGTGCCGCTCTTCCGGCTGGGAGAAGGAGGGAATGACCGTGACTGAAGACACGTTCGAGGACAATCTGGAAGAGGAGATTCGGCAACGGGTCGAAGCAGAAGTGGCGAAGGAGAGAGCCGAGAGGGATCGACTCCGGGCGGAAGCCCAGCGACGCCGCGAGGAGGTCGAGCGGAAGCGGCGCGAAGCAGCCTCGCGAGAGGACAACGCGGGGGTGCCGTCACACATTCCTCTGCCCGATGTCGACAAAGTGGGAGAGCTCCTGGAGATCGTCGCCGAGAAGGTCCCAGCGCTGCTCGGCGGGCTGCGCGACCTCATGTACTCGCCGGGTGCGGCCGAGAACATGGCGACCTCTGTGGCAACCTTCTACACGAAGCTGAAGGAGTCCGGGATCCCCGAGGAACACGCGCTGGACATGGCCCGTGGATACATGATCAACGTACGCGACATCCTCGGGAAGAAGGGGCTCGACATCGGAAGAATCGGGCGCGACGAGGACTAGGAAGCGAGATGCGCAGTGTACGGACTGTGGCCCACGGAATCGGGAGCGCCGCGAAGATCGCGAATCTCCTCGTCGTCGCGATCGTCGGGTCGTTCCGCATCATCGCCGGCGTCGCGAGCTTGGCGATCGGCTTCTTCGTCCGTCGGGAGCTAGCCACGTGGCGGTTCCGCCGTCGCCTCGCGGGGTTGGGATTGGAGCGCGAAGCGGTAGATGCGTTCACCGAGGCGTATCGGGGAATGGTTCCGTATCCCGGGTTGTTCCGCATCCGGACTCGAAGGTGAGGCGACTGGGGAAGGGCGACCTCGACGCGCGCGATGTCGATTGCCGCTCGTGACAAGAGCCGGTTCCGGGCGGCGGCCGAGCGCCGTCGGACCGTGGCCGGTGCGTGGGGCTCCAGAGGAGGACCGTTGAGCATGCTCGTTCGATTGATCCGCAACCTCGCGCGCGCCTTCGCCAATGCGCTGCGTCGCCTCCTGCGGCCGGCGCAGTACGTGCAGTTCACGCTGTCCGGAGAGATTCCGCTGCTGCCGGCGCCGCGTGGAGGGCTGCTCACACGGTTCCTGCCGACGAAGCTCTCCCTGCGTGAGATCGAGCAGCAGCTGCAGGCGGTCGCCGACGATCCCCGAGTGAAGGGGGTCGTTCTCCATCTCCATCCCCTGAAGCTGCCGTGGGCTGGGAGACAGGCCCTCCGGGCGATGATCGTTCGGCTCAGGGACGCCGGAAAGACGGTCTTGGCCTGGGCAACGGCCTACGACACGGCGCGCTATCACATTGCCACGGCGTGCCATCGAATCCTGCTTCAACCGGGGGGGAGGATCGAGCCGCTGGGGCTCGCCCAGCACTACGTGTTCGTCGCGGACGCGTTGCAGCGGGTCGGGCTCGCCGCGGACTTCGTTCAGATCAGCCCCTACAAGACCGCCGCGGACATGCTGATGCGGCGTGAGATGTCGGAGGCGGCCCGTGAGATGGCCAACTGGCTCGTGGAGGACCTCTACGACCAGTGGGTATTGGATGTCGCTGCCGCGAGAGCGATGGACCCCGAGGCGGTCCGCGTCGCGGTCGATGAATCCCCGTACACCGATGAGGGTGCACAGCGCGCGGGGCTCATCGATGAGGTGATCAACGAAGAGGATCTGCCGAGCGCTCTCGCGCCGGGTCGCCGACCGGCGAAGGTGGCGCCGTTCCGCCAGGTTCGCAGGATGCTCGTGCGCCCACTGCTCCCTCTGTCGGCACGTGCCATCGGGATCTTGCGGATCTGCGGCGACATCGTCGACGGTCGCAGCAGCCGGCCGCCAGCGAGGCCCCCGTTCCGCATCCCGCTCTTGCTCAGCGAGAGAGCCGGTGACCTGTCGGTGGTCGACGCAGCGCGGTGGGCGACGAAGAACCGCCGCATCGCGGCGGTGGTGGTGTATGTGGACTCGGGCGGTGGGTCCGCGACCTCTTCCGAGGCGATGGCCTCGGCGCTGCAGCGCCTTGCCGAGCACAAGCCAGTGGTCGTGTGCATGGGTGCGGTCGCCGCCTCCGGAGGGTACTACGTGGCGACGCCGGGCCAGTGGGTGGTGGCTCAGCCGGGAACCATCACCGGATCGATCGGCGTGCTCTCGGGGAAGCTTGTGGGTGCTCCGCTCCTTGCGAAGCTGGGCATCCGCGATGAGTGGATCGATCGCGGCGAAGGCATGTCGCTGCAGCGGGGCGACGACGCCTTCACCGATGCGGAGCGCGAGATCGTGTGGCGCGGCGTGCGGCGGACGTACGACCTGTTCCTCGAGCGCGTCGCCGTGGGGCGAGGGCTTGCCGTCGACGCGGTCGATGCCGTCGGCGGTGGACGGGTGTGGACCGGACGTCAGGCGATGGAACGGGGGCTGGTGGATGCGCTGGGAGGGCTTCACGATGCGTTGGCCAAGGCGAGGGATCTGGCCGGCCTGCACCCCCGCGCGGCCGTGCGCGATATCCAGGTCCGTGGCGCCGGTTCCGGTCCGGTGCCACCGCGGACGAGCGATCTGCTGACGTACGCGACGGAGGGGCTGCCCATGCTGCGTGGCGGCGTACCTCTCTGCCTGTGCCCGCTGATCACCCTCGACGACTGATCCCTGCTCTCCGCATCCCGGCAGTCGCCTCAGGGTGGATCGAACCGGTCGCTGGAGTGACACTTAGGCCATATCCGCACGTTTCAATGAGGTGATCACGGTGATCAGGGTGTTGGGGGTTGGGAGCCTGTTTGTCGGGTTGGGTGCGCTGCTCGTGGTGGGGGCCTCGGTTTCTCTGTGTGACTTCCATGCGCCGCAGACGGATCTGCTCGACGCGAACCTGTCGTTCTCCTATCGCTACTTCGACGATCCCGGGACAACCGGCGTGGATGTGAACTCAGGATGGCTGAAGCTGAACTACCAGCGCGTCGCCGACGCGCCGGAGGTGGGGTTCAGTCTGTCGGGACTGGCGACAGTCTACCTCGGTGACTTCGTCCCCACGGGAGGAACGGGCAGCGCATCGGCGACGATGCGCTACTACGTGTCCGACGAGATTCCGTTGTTCGCCTTCGGAGGCCTGGAGAGCTCTGTGGCGACCGGGCAGCCGAATCCGGGCCTCGAGGTCCGTGCCGGCGCCGGCTACGGGCGTTTCTCCGACGTCACGCCGCTGGCGAAGGCGTTCCGAATCCAGCGGGAGTTGGTCGCGATGCGAAGCCTCTCGCGTGCACTCGGCGATGAGGCACTGCTCGCGGTCGCCGCAGAGATCGGGAAGCAGGTGGAGTACGAGAACATCGAGGATCTCGTCGGCGTGATCGAGTCGCTGATCGAGACCGACGCGGGGGTGATCCTCGACGCACGGGCGCTGCTTGCGGTTGAGGACATCATCCTTCAGCAAGGCGACGAACGGAGCTGCGGATGGGCCGTGCAGGCAGGTCTGGGGTACGAGGTGGTCGACCCGCTCGCGGAGCCGCGAAACGTGCTGCTCACCGCGTCCGCCGATGCGGCGTTCGCCAGGGCAGTGGGATCGCAATGGGTGCTGCGCTGTAGCCTCTCGGGACCGTTCAACATCCTCCAGCGGCACACGTTGACAGCCACCGCCTCCGGCGAGTTGGTCCTCTCGGCGGATGCCTCTCTGCTCGCGGACTTCTCTCTGCAGCGCGTACAGCCGCTCGGCCGCGCGGCGTCCAACAGCATGTCGTGTGGGGCATCCTTGTCCTTCGATGTGGGTGGCGCTGACGTGTCGATTCAGCTTGCGCTGTCCAAGGACGCGGGGGAGACCGAGTGGTCGCGCGACATCACGCTGGCGGCGTCGATGGATCTCCTGCGGGAGAGGAAGCCGATGCGCGCCTGGGACAGCGGCAGTTTCGAGCGGGACTGAGTCGGCTGGTCGCGTAGCCGGCGGCGGCGCGCTGCAGGCGTGGGTGCCGCGGGTGGATTTGACACGGACGCCGCATCCTGCTCAGATAGAGCATGGCTGATTCCTTGAGGGCGGCACGACGCGTGCGCGGCAGGTGCGTTGGAATCTCGGCGTTCTTGGCTGCCGCTTGGGTCGGTTGGGCGGTTGTCGCGTACGCGCCGTCGTGTGGAACGGGCGTCATCGCCTCCGGCGGCGAGGTGCTCTCGGGCGCGTTCGGGATGGTCTCTGTGGACGTCTGTGTCGAGCACGTGGGCGACACAGACCTGTACACGTATCGGTTGACGAATCTCGGCCCAGCGCCTGCACCGATGTGCGCTGTCGTCGTCTCGGGACTGGGGACGTTCACGGAGGTCGCGACGACGACCCCCACGGGTTGGTCGCTGGAGACGGTGGAGGGCGGCACGAGCTCGACCTGGTGGCGATGGGCTGAGGACCCTCAGTCCGAGGATCGCGGGCTCGAACCGGGGGAGATCCTGATCCTGTCGATCAGCCTCGCCGGGGAGACGACACCGACGGATGTTCCCGCATCGATCTGGATCTGCGACCGAGGACCGGAAGCGTTCCGCATCCTCGGGCCGTCAGCCTGCCCGCCTCAGGAGACCGATCGGACCGTAGCGAGCTGCGCCTGCGGCGACGAGGCGTGCACCGGGCGCTCGCTGTTCCGCGGGGAAGGCACGCAGCTGGTGCTGCTCCGCGGGCCCGAGGAGCAGACGATGCTGGCCTGCGAACCCAGCTGGGTCCGTCACGGCTTCTCCGGGGTGAACCTGTCGCCGGAAGACGTGGCGTTTGCCCTTTCAGTCGACGGAGTCCCCGTTCCCGTGGACATGGTGGTTCACGCTGTGCCCACCGGGGTGCCCGGCGTGGTGAACACGGTCATCCTGTGGCACGCGCAGTTCCCTGAGGACTGGTTCTCCGAAGGGACCTACGAGATCGTAGGGCAATGGGACGTCTTCGATCCCGCGGGCTTCTCGTACACGCGGGCGCTGACGCTCATCGTGGCGCCGTGTACGACGCAGCTGCCGCTTCCCGATCTCACCGTCGAGGTGCTGCGCGCGGGCTGCGAGTGCGGTTGGACCCTACAGGACCGCTACGAATGCGAGCTCGACGTGCGCGCCGAGGTGCGCAACGTGGGAATTGTCGATTCGCAGGAAGCTCGAGTCACGCTCAGTTGCCCCTTCGAGGATCGCCGACGACTCGTTCCCGCCCTTGCCCCTGGCGAGTCGCAGCAGGTGACGCTGCAGGCGACCTTCGAGGTGTCACCGTACAGCGGCGAGGAACCCTGTCCGATCGAGTTCGAGGTCTTCGTCGATCCCGCGGAGCAGATCCCTGAGTCGAATGAGGGCAACAACATCGCGGAAGACGAGAGCTGCTGCCAGGCGGACGAGTACTAGCGGGCCTCGATGCCGCTGCGCGTTTGCTGCCCGTGCGCAACCTCGCGGTCCGTTCTCGCTGGCAGGCCTTTCCCCTTGCACACTGGCCGACCAGGCGCCGGTCGAGTCCCATGAGGTACCCCTGGTTGATTGCCGCGACACTCGATCGTAGCGCCAACTGGGCGCCGGCTGAGCAGCGCCGCTCGTGCTACGCTACAACGTTAGTCCCTTGACGAAGCGCAACGCCTCTTCCGCCCAACTGAGGGCCTGAGCCGCTTCATCAGCTGCGAGCCTCGGTGCCGCCAAGACGTCGCGGAAGCGTCTCGAGAACGCCACGCGGAGACCCTGCAGGATGAGATGATCGTTGCACAGGCCCTCGATCTCCGCCGAGGAGAGCAGATTCAGGGAGAGCGCCTCACGGCAGATCTCTTCGCCGCTTCGCGTCAGAGCCAGTGGCGGCTCGTAAGGTGTGGGCGGCTGCAGAAGCTCGTCAACGGCCGCCGCCAAGTCGCCGATCCTCCGTAGCGCGCGCCCGGTGCCCTCTTCGGGAGCTGGCTCGTTCACGTCGCGATCCCCTCCGGGCAAGCGTAGCACAATCGGGTCGGCCGGAACGTGACTCCCTCGCACGGGGTCGTCTCTCGCAAGGGCAGGTACCTCCTTCGAATTCCGTAGCTGGCTCCGCGCAGAGCCTCGGTCTCGGGCGCCTCGAGGTGAGGCCCGAAAGCCGCGGAGAAGAGGTAGACGTAGAGCAGGACCAGCCCGAGGATGATCGCTGCCCACGCGATGGCGCGCCCCTTGGAGTCCCTTGCCCAGACTCCGACCGCAACGCCTAGCGCGCAGATGGCCGCTGCGACGATGGATGCCGTGGACTGAGGCCCAATCAGGCCGGCAATCGGGTACGTCACAAGGACCAGAACCAGAGCAAGAACGGCTCGTGCTCGGCCGGGTAGAACCGTCCTAGGCTCGAAGCGTCGGAGCCTCGGCTGGGGCTGTTCCCGATTCCCGACATGCTTGTGCTGGTCCGATGCCACAAGGAGTCACCACCTCGCCGCGACATCATCGGCACGGACTGGGCGTTCATCGATGCTACGCGCGTCTCGGGGAGGTCACAAGGGGTTTAGCTCGGCGACTCAGCCGCGGGTTCGCTGCAGCGTCTCATGAAGCGGGGCCTGCTCCTCCGCACGGCGGCTGCTGGTACACCGTCGTATGGGAACGCTGCCTCCTCATTGGTCGCGGGTGGATGAGGAAGACTAGAATGGCTCGTAGCTCGCTGATTGCCGGGGCAGACTCACGGCGCAAACCCGTCACCGAATTGAGGAGGAGGACGCATGGCGAAGGTCAAGATCACGGTTGTCAAGAAGGCGCATCATCAGGATCTGCTCGACCAGTACCCTGCACCCGCGGCGAAGGCGAGCGGCTTCGGCTGTTGTGCCGCATTCGAACTGGGCGAAGAGATCATCGTCGAAGGCATGAGCTACCCGAAGGGATTCTGCCATTGGGCTTGGGCGGACATCCAGCGCGACGTCATGATGGTCCTGTTCGGACAGGGATTTCCTTGGGTCGCGCCGAAGGCGACGGCCATCTCGTGCTGCACGGACGGGTTCCGTCCGGTGACGTTCAAGATCGAGCGGATTGAGGACTAGGAGGACCGGCTTTGTACCAAGTGAGAATCACCGTTTTGAAATGCATGGCCAACACGGAGTTGGTCGAGGCGTACATGGGCGATACGGTCAAGGAATCGCGATTGGCCAACCCTACGTGTGGCGTGCTTCGCGAAGGGCAGGAGTTCTTGCTGTCAGACCCCTCGGAGCTTCCCGAGGGGTTCTGCGGGTGGGCGTGGGCGGACATCCATCGGGAGATCCTGGCGATCTCCGGCGCAGCAGTCTGGAGCCGTGGTTGACACGTCCAGGCTTGGCCATCGCCTGCTGCACGGATGGATTCCGGCCGGTGGTATTCAAGGTCGAGCGAGGCGAGGAGATCGTTCGCTAGGCTGAAGTGTGCCGCCAACATCCCCATCACACTCCTGCAACACACCCGCCCGATCCTTCCGGTACGCCTTGCTGGACGGGCGTTGAACCCCAAGCTCGGTGAATCGTCCGAGTGGCAACTCGTACACCTTCCACCAGCCGGGTCCGAGGCTTTGCGTGATTGGAGTCGCCGAGTCCCGGCTGAGGTGGCCGAACTCAAGGAATTCGCCCTGCGGACAGCCCGGGGCGGTTCACCCTTGAGGAGGAGGCCAAAGAGCCACGACTGACAGAGTCGCCTGTCAGTTCAGCCTGACGGAATCCCTCAACGACGACAGCAGGTCATCCCCGTCCTCAGCCGATGGCAGCGAGGGGAGATCCGGATCGTCGGGAAGTTCCCCGAGCTCGAGAACCAGATGTGCAACTGGGTCGACGGGATGAGGATGTCACCGGATCGCCTTGACTCGATGGTCCACGGCTTCACCGAGCTGCTGGTCGAACACCGGGAGATCGTTGCTCTGTGGGTGTGAGGTGCCTTGGCGCTACATCTGGAACTCGATGGCTGCCACCTCGCCCCTATCAACGATCGTCGCCTCCGAGAACGCTCTCGCTCCACCATTTGGCAGATCCTCGAAGCTCATGAGCTCCGTGCCAATAACGAGGCCCTCTTCGTCAAGAAGGACGATCTCGACGAACAGGTAGCCCTCCAAATCCTGTCCGGTGGTATTGAGGATTCGGCCTGTGATCTCGGCATCTCCAGACCAATCCTCTCGGATGCGGACTCCTACAGCCCACAGCCCGCCAGCGGGACTTCCCTGGACCCGATAGCCGTCCGCTCCCTGAGCGTCCACGTTGGCGGCTGAGACCCATCCCGACATGCTGACCAGAGCCCAGTCACCATCGACCGCAAGCACGGCCACCGATCCGTTCCAGCTACCGACGGCAGCACCTCCGGGTGAGCCATGGACTGGAAGCCCGCCGGCAGGAGTTGCTCCCCAAGTCAGCATTAGGCAGCCGGTGAGAAGGCAGGACACCGCCGCTGTCGCAGCGATCACCGTTGCCCGTCGTTGCACAGCTAGTGTGTGAGCTGTCTGTGACATCGCCTATCGCCTCCTGCGACCCCACGGATGTCTCTCCGTTGTTCGTGGAGCACATCACCCGCTATCATACCTCCTGATTGACGGAACCAAGAAGAGCCCCGAGGTTACGCATAGAACCTCCAATGGATCGGGGTTCTCCCGATGTGACCTCTGAAGGCGAACAGCTATTCGCGGGCATCTGTCTGGGTCCGCATGCTATCATGGCTGTGTGCCATTGAGGAGTCCGATTTCTGTCAAGCATGTACGCGCAGAGGCCTAAGGACGAGAGGAGGCCGTATGTACGCCAATCCGGGCGGGTCAAGATTCGGGCGCTTCGCGCCGGTCGTACCTTGTACCGTGGTCCTTGGTGCAGCAGTCTATGCCTCTGACGATCACGGGGACAGTCACCTGTTTGTCACACCGAGCACGCCGAACGCCAGAGGCGGCTCAACTACCAAACGTCGAACGGCCCAGTAACCGAACGTCGTCAACGCCCCGGGACTACCGGAGACCGGACTCCTTGAGAGGATCAGGACCGGAGCCTGGTATCCCCAAGAGGATTCGAACTTGGGGTGAGAGGCGATGTGTGGCTTCGGGGCACGCTGCATCACTTCGACCGTTCCGCGACTGTGTTGGCGGTGCGTGCTAGCGGGGCGCGTTAGGGATGGGCCGTCCGTCGACGGAGCCGTCGCATTCCCAGACGTGGGGCGGCGGCGCGCAGGGGGTGTGTTCGAGTCGCCCCGCGAGGGTAGCCGCAGCGGGCAGCGGCCACGGGGCTGGTGCCAACCCCCCCTCGACCCGTCCGGTGGCGACGCAGCGGAAGCGGCCGACGACGTCGGCGGGGATGGCAGCATCGGCGCAGCCGCCGGTGATGGCGTAATGGACGCTCCACAGGCCCGGCCGCGATGGATCGACGGTGACGCCGAGGAACCGCACGCAGGGAGCACCGGCGACCCTCACTTCTTCGGGCAGGGAGGCCGAAGCAATCGCGATGAGATGGGCCTTGTGGAGGTTCGCGACGGCTGGACACGCTGCCGTGCTGGCGGCTGCCTCGTGAGCGGGCCTGATCTCGACACCTTCCTGCGACGCGCCCCCGCCCATGATCGCCTCGAGGGCAGACCGCGGGGAATTCATCCCCTGAAGCAGAGGCGTGGACCAGTCCGCCCCGAAGGCGAGGAACGCAGCGGCGAGGATCAGGGCGACTGTCAGCATCGATAGCACTTCGCGGAGGCTCGGCTGTCGGCTGCAGTACGACCGCCATAGGTAGCGTTCTTCGAAGAAGTGAGAAATCACACTACGCACACCTTCTCTGCGTGGGACACCTAGGAGAACAAGGAGGTAATGGTGGTCCCGCCTGTGAGTCTATCCGCAGCATTCTATCACAAGCGGAGGATGGATGAAAGGGATCGTGCGCTCGGAAGTGCGGCCATCGAATCCAAACAGCTGTTCGCGTCTGATGCGCAGCCGCCAGCGTCGGGTGTACGGTCCTGACTTTGCATCCGAGGAGCGGACGAGGAGATCGAAGGGGAGAGGGGCGTCGGGTGACGCCCCCCGATCACTGGCGGCGGCCCGAGGCCGTCGCGCTGTGTCGTTCTACTCCGCGGCTACGATCTCGACGCGCAGCCAGCCGACCTCACCATCCGGGAATCCCAGGCGGATGTCGTAGTACCCCGGGTCGAGGTCGCCGGTATCGATGTCGAAGCAGAAGTACCCGGGCTCGCCCCAGCAGCCGAGCGTCCTGGCAAACAGCGCTTGCCTCGTGTCGAAGTCTTCCCCGAGGGCTACGGCATAGAAGGTGAGGGGGAAGTAGGCGTGCGTTAGCGGCTCTCCGTCGGTAGCGCACACGAAGACGCAGCCGGAGATCGTCTCGCCCACGACGTAGACGGCCGCGATCTCCAACTCGCCGACAGCGCCGCCTCCTCCAGCGACGTCCGGCGCCTCTTGATCGAGGTAGCCCTGCGCGCCGGCCGCGACCACAATCAACCCCGACGGAGCGCGGACGAGGCGCATCACCTTGAGATGCCCGTCGACGGTGATGTCCCGGAAGGCGGCCGCGTGCATCGCGCCGTAGCCGTACAGCCCGAAGAAGACCTGGAGCGTCTCCAGATCACAGGTGAACGTGACCCCGGCGGGCGCCATCTCCACGGTCTGCCAGTCGCCGTCGGTTTCGAACCCTTGACTTAGGCCGTTGATCGTCATCACGGCGGTACCGTTCGTCATGTCCAGGGCGTGGATCAGAATCTCGATGTCGTAGATGCCACCTGTGTTGTACGAGGCACCATCGATGGCCAAGGGACTGCCTGCTTGCCACGGATCGACGCCGTCCCGATCAAACCAGAACCCGTGATTGGCCCACGGGTTTGGCGGAGCGCCGGGAACGTCGTAGGAGCTCTCGCCGAGCCCGCCCGTGCGTTGCAGCAGCAGCTTGTCGTCGAGATCCTGTATCGGAGATCCGGCAGGATCGGGATCGAAGGTGTTGGCCGACCAGTCGTAGTCGGTGGCGAGCCACACACCGTTACCCGGACCGGGGTTGAAGTTGGAGCCCGTCAGCGTGTCCCTGACACCGAGCTCTGCCCAGGCGTGGGCCGCTCCACCGAAGTCGTCGACCAATCCCGTCGCGTCGTAGGTGAAGCTCAGCGTGAGATCCCCGGCCGTGGCGTCCCACTTGTCTCCGAAGCAGCCGGCGACGAATCCACCGACGAGGATTTGGTCCGCGTACAGCTTGGTGTAGGGAACCGTCTGAGAGTAGACCTCGATGTACTCCGTGGCGCAGGCGAAGAACGCCATCGCCGCCAAGATCACTGAGAACAACACCATGCACCCGACCGCCTTACGCATCGTACCTCCCTGTAGAGCGCGTGAGGCCACACGAAGCGTTGTGGGTGGTGGAAAACACACTCCGGGTTGCCTCCTCTCCTGCGGCAACCCGGCGACCTCCGACAGGCCCGTGGCTTTGCGTCCCGTCCTCGCGGACGGTTTGCCCTTGTCGCAGATTTCGTCGCGCATCCAGTATAGGAAGCGGAGAAGATCTGTCAAGAGAGGAGGGAACAGGCGACGATCAGAAGCGCGTATAAAAAAGCAGGGAATAGCAGCGGTGAACGGGGGAGATCAGCAACGCTCCGCTACCGTCGGGACGTGGGGTCTGGAATCATCGATGGCGCGCACGGTGCCGCGGGGGGATCGTGGCCTCGGGCCTGCTAGAGGTTGAGGAACCTGCGCACGATCGTCTCCGCCACCTCGTTGGGCGGCGGGGCGTTCCGCAAGGCCCGTACGAGCTGCCGTGCTGGTCTGAGACCCAGCAACAGCGACCCACGAAGGAAGATCTTCGCCTTCCGCGAAGAGATCTCGGGGTGAGCCTGGATCCCCCACACCGGGTGGTCGCCATAGCGGATCACATGGGTGTCGCAACGAGACGATCTTCCGAGGACCTTCCACGGCGGCGGCGGTTCGTGCACCTCGGCGAAGTGGAAGACAAACGTGCGCCAGGGATTGGGCAGACCGTCGAACAGCGGGTCCTCGCCGGTCATCTGGACATCCGCCCAGCCGACCTCCGGCGTGCTTGCCTTGCGCAGGTACTCCGGACCCGACAGCGTGTAAACAAGCATCTCGTGGCCGAAACAGGAGCCGAGCACTGGAAGTCCACGGTTGATCGCCTGATGGATGAGAGCCGATTCCGCGGCAAACCACGGCCGGTGCTCGAGGATCGATGCCTCCGATCCAGTCAGGATGATGTGCGTGTAGCCCGTCAGCGATGGCGGTTGCAGCGCCGATGGGAGATGAACGGTGTGCGTGCTCACGCCCGCGAGATGGGCCTTCCAGTGCCATGACGGTCTGAAGAGCAGGCGATGGACTGCATTGTCGACGAGCAAGACGTTCGGCGCCATGGAGCGATGATAGCCGGTGCGTACGGTGCACCGAAAGGGCTTGCGATCGCCGTGCGCGTCGAGCCTCCCGTACACGTCCTCGGGAACCGTTGAACCTCCCACGCGCTGGGGGGTACTCACAAAGGACGCGGCCACTAGGACGCGCAGTGAGGAAGGGGGATCCTGTGGGGAGGGACGTGGAAGACGATCTGGGGCTCATCGCTGTGACACCGGATGTGGTGTACGGGCACAAGCTGGGCATGGCGCTGACGCTTGATCAATACCGTCCGGCGGACGCCAACGGTGCGGGGGTGATGTTCATCAACAGCGGGGGATTCGAGTCCGGCAAGCTGACGCAATACCAGGAGACAGCGCCGGGCCGCTTTCGGCTCCTCGGACCGAGGGAGCTGACCGTCGAGGGCGCGGAGGAGCCGATCCCCCTGCTCTCGCAGTTCAGCTTCGCGCCACTGCTGGAGAAGGGATTCACCGTATTCGATGTCCGTCACGGCAGCAGCCCGCGCTTCACCCTCGATGAGATGGTGAAGGATGTCCGGCGCGCCGTGCGCTTCGTCCGCTGTCAAGCGGATCATCTGGGTGTCGACCCGCAGAGGCTCGGCGTGTGGGGAGCCAGTGCCGGCGGCTACCTGGCCATCTTCCTCGCCCTGAGCTCCGATGCCGGGTCCGCGGATAGCACGGATCCGGTGGAGCGCACCAGCAGTCACATCCAGGCAGCCGCCACGTACTACGCTGCGGGCTACGACTTCGCCGCCGATGCCGAAGGCTTTCCCGAGGTGATCGAGAACCTTCCGGCGTTGAAGATCGGCATGGAGAAGCTGCGGGATCTGTCGATCAAGCGGTTCATCACGGCAGCGGCGCCACCGGTACTCACGGTCTACGGCACGGACGACTTCCCGTTCATCACGGGTGCATGTGAAGCGATTCATCGCGGGCTGCAAGCGGCAGGGGCGACGTCCAAGCTTGTGCCGCTGGAGGGGACGGGGCACGAGTTCGCTGGCGACGACGGATTCCACGAGCACCACGCGCAGCGAGCGATGCACGAGGTCGTGGCGTGGTTCGAACGCTGGTTGATCGTGGACGGGAGCTGATGCCTGCTCCTCAGTCCGCCCGCTCGGCGATGCGACGAAGACACGTGGTTGGGACCCAACCGCGGCGACCGTCGGCGTTCGTCGTCCAGCAGAAGCCGCCCTCCTCGGCGTGGATCACGAGGACAGCTCCTGTTCGTACGGTGAGTTCGATGGCGTCGTCGTCGCGCAGGAGGAAGGCGTTTGCGCCGTCGTCGCGCAGGTAGCTCTCGGGCACCCACCCGGAGCGCCCGTCCGCCGCAGTGCACCATATCCAGCCGGGGATGTCCGTCGCTTTCGATCGATCGGTGCACAGCCGCTCGCCGGCGCGTCCGCGAAGCGGATCGGGAAACGGTGCATCATAGTCACAGATCACCAGCGCTTGCTCCTCGCTTCCGCGGAGCGTTTCGGTCAACATCCTCCCTGGGCAACGCCGCTTTGTGGCTCGCGGTCGCCGTGCGTACTGGCAGGCGTGTACGGACACGCGGCGATGCAGTTGGAACAGGCGGCGGTGTTCCGGATCCAGAAGTCGTAACAGCGGTCGGCGTCGACCGCCCAGCGGAGGATTCCGGTGTTGTTCGATGCACACGCCACGTCGTACGAGGGCTCTCGAGCCGACGGGATCGCCTCGCCTTCACACGCCTCTGCGCAGCGCGTGCAATGACGACAGCTCTCGTGGAGCCCGAACTCGATCGGCTGATCCGGTGCCAACGGGATGTCCGTGAACACCTTGCACAGCCGGAGACAGGAGCCGAACTGTGGCGTCACGAGCAAGCCATTGCGCCCGAGACCGCCGAGGCCAGCGTCGATGGCCAGCGGAATGCTCAGGGCCGTGTCGTTCCCCATGGGGAGAGCGCTGTAGCGCAGGTTGCGGAGGAACTGCGCCATGGATGCGATGACGAACGCCATCCGCGAGTAGCCGGTTCCGGTGGCTGCCGCCGACGCGTACGAGGGCGATGTTCCCACGGTATCCGGATCCATGGCGATGGCCATGACAATGGCGTAGCCGTGATCGGCGGGGATGACAACCGGATCGCCACTGCGATCGTGGGAGTAGATCCATTGGGGGTTGACGCGACAGATCCCCACAAGATCAGCCCCGAAGCTCCACGCGACGCGCTTGATCTCCGCGCTCATCCGCGACGGGTCCGTCACCTCGTACTGCCCCATGGCCATCAACGCGGGGTCGGCCTGGCCCAGGCGCCTCCAGGAGAACGCCCGGGCGAAGCAGTCATGAACGGTCCACGACGCGAGCAGCCGGGCGAACTCGAGGTGGGAGTAGCCCGGATCGCCTCTGCGGATTCGCTTCGCCGCCTCGCTGCGGTACTCCTTCTCGAAGAACGATGCCTCTCGATCCCAGTGGCGGCGCATGAACACCGTGTTCCTTTCGTCGAAGCGATGATGGATGGCGGGATCTATGGTGTAGGGTGCGTCTTCCGGCATCTTGGCTCCTGTCCACGTCGAGCGCTGACGGGGATGGTAGGGGGCGGTTCGTCGTTCGCGCAACCTGCTTCGGACGCGCTTCCGTGCTGGCGAAGAAGCGGCCCTGACGGCCCTGTGCGCCGCGGTGTCCCGGACGGATCGAGAGGAAGTCTTGTGGCAGGAACGATCCGCGCCCGGCGGCGCGTCAGGGCGTGCCGCACGGGGCGGATCCCGAGGAGCGACACGCCGCGCGCCGGGCGGCGACCGTATCCTCCACGCGAGTCGCGCATCCGCCGGGGGGAAGCGGACCCACCCGCCTCGGCGGGATGTACAGCCAAGCAGGCACGAGAGGGTGCGCTTCACGCAGCGTCCGGCGCAGCCGTCTCGCCTCGGGCTCGCGTTCCTCCAGCAGCGCCCAGAACTGCGCGGAATGGCAGGGCACTGCGACATGACAAAGTTCGTGCAGCAGGACGTAGCGGACGAGCTCGTGCGGCAAGAACAGCAGCCCTGCGTTGAGGCTCACCGTTCCGCGCGTCGAGTAGCTGCCCCAGCGCGTCCGTTGGCAACCGATGCGGACGCGCGCGAAGCGCACGTCATGTGAGGCCGCCAGGCGCTCAAGCCACGGGGTCAGGTGCGCCCTCCCTTTGCTCATGACCCATTGCCGCAGCGGAGGCTGCCACGCGAGATCGTGGGACATCCGGCCGCACAGCTCGAGCGTGTGGTTCTCCCGTTCGATGGCGCGTGGCGGTTGCGCAACGCCTGGATCCACGGCCAGACTCCACCGCTGATCGATAGCGCGCAGCGCGATGTGATCGGGCATGCGGAGACCCCGTGGATGCCTTCGATCTCCGATCCCGGGGCGCCGCTTCTCGCGTCGGCTGTCCGAGTCCCGTCCCCGCATTCACGCCTCCCCTGCGCTGCCGCTTCCAGAGGATGCTTGCCATCGGCGGCGCCGCAAGGCCGTCCGTCCCCTTCTCCCGTCTCTCCCGGTGCGTTGCCGGCACCTGCCTCCACTGTGAATCCGGAGTGGCCGGCGAAGGTCGGAACGGGATACGATCCTTGCCATGAAGCCGATCGAGACCCGCCGGTTGTGCCTTGTGCCCGCCACGGCGACGACGACGCGGCTTGAGCTCGACGATCCCCGAGGTCTTCTTCGGCTGCTTGGGGCGAACGAGGCATCCGACTGGCCGTCAGCCTCCCTTCGGGAGGTGCTGCCCTCATTCCTGCAGCAGCTGGAGGAAGACCCTGCGTGCGTTGGATGGCTCGCGTGGTACTGGATCTTGCGTTCCGGTAGAGAACTGGTTGGCGGAGGGGGGTTCAAAGGGCGGCCGTCGGCTGACGGAACGGTAGAGATAGGCTACGAGACCTGTGAGCGTCATCGCCGGCGGGGCTACGCGAAGGAAGCTGTGGACGCTCTTGTGCAGTGGGCGTTCGCGCAAGATGGTGTGCGCCGGGTGGTTGCCGAGACGGCGGCGACGAACCACGGCTCACGACGGGTCCTGTCAGCTCTCGGATTCCAGCCACGTGGTGCGGACTCGGTGAGAGGGCTGCTTCGCTTCGAGCGACGAAGTCCCGACGCCACGGCAGAACCCTTCAGGACGTCGTGATCGACTAGTCCCGCGTTGCTCCCAACGACGCAGGATCGAACCAGTCTTCGGGGAGCTCCGCGGAGCTGATCTCGACCGTCTCGGTGAGCGTCTCGCGCCCCTCGAACACGAGACTCACGATACGCTGCGTCGCGACATAGAGGTCGTCCTCGCCCAGTGTCTCGTAGACCTCGTAGGCCACGTCGTAGAACGGGAATCCGCTGAGGCCGAACAGCCTGCCCGAACGCGGGAGCAGCGTCTGCGGGTCGACAGCCAATGTGATCGACTGGAACGCTGTGGTCGGATCCCGTGCGATCAGCTCCAGTTCCAGCCACTCGCTTCCATCCTCGCCGACGGCGATGGAGCGCTCCGCGATGTCGTAGTCCTCAGCGAAACGAATGCCGCTCGTTTGCGCGACGGCGGCGTCGCCGAACAACTCCACATTGGCGCTTGTCTTGATCGGGAAGTCGAGATCGGGAGAGAAGAAGAACGTTGCCTCCGGCGTGCTGAGGTAGATCTGGCCCGCGAGTTCGTCGGGAGCGAGGAAGTCGATGCGTGCGAACGACGCGCCATCCCGCTCGGCCACGTAGACGATCACTTCTGCAACGCGCACGTCATCGGGACTTGTCGCGGTGATTCGCACCTGGATGCTGGTGATTGCGCCGTCGGGGAAGCGCACTTCGTCCAAACGCTGCAGGAGTTCCGCGTCCGTGCCGCCGGTCTGCCCGACAAGGGCAAGAGAGATGGCGAGGACGAGAACGAGGAGGATTGGAAGGGTCGCTGTGTTCATGGTCTTCTCCTATCATCCTGCGCGGCTACACACTACGCAGGGCGTCAACGATCGTCTCGCGGGCGGACTTCCAGGAAGGGTACAACGCACTGACCAGCGTCGCCACGATGGCCAACAGCAACGGCACGATCACGACGCTGGGACGGATCG
>Ga0272441_10007548_pt1 | contig 17641 bp, 16 predicted proteins | sample SSMProp6N_FD_193582 | JGI IMG/M metagenome (GOLD analysis project Ga0272441, IMG submission 193582) | Marine sediment archaeal communities from Little Sippewissett salt marsh, Falmouth, MA, United States - SSM-Prop-6N | ecosystem: Environmental > Aquatic > Marine > Wetlands > Sediment ... | reverse complement strand
GTCGCGCCGCTGACGGCCGGTGACTGGGGAACCATTATCATGGCCGCCCTGCTCTACCTGGGAACACACGAGGCCCTGAAGCTGTACCGGAGGATGACGAGAGGGACAGCACCTGTCAGGACAGCCTCTCGTCTCCCTCGGCGATTCTGATGAGCCGGTGCCGGTCGAGTATGAGGACCCGGGTCCCCTCGGACCTGAGGAGTCCGCCCTTCTGCATCCGGGAGAAGATCCTGGAGAGCGTCGCGGGGATCGTCCCCAGCAGACTGGCCAGCTGCCCCTTCGACATGGTCAGTTCCACTTCGTCCTGCCCGCCGTTCTTCTCACTGAGAGACAGGACATGCACCGCCAGTCTCCCCGGCACCTCCTTCAATGACAGGTCCTCTATGATCCCCGCAAATGTCCGGAGTCGCCGTGACAGTACGGCCAGCATGGCCAGCGATAGATCGGGATCCTGCCGTATGAGGCTGATAAAGGTGTCGCGGGGGAAGAAGAGGAGGGAACTCTCTCTCACGGCGTCGGCATAGGCAGGAAAGGACGTCCCCGAAAAGACGGCCACCTCCCCGAAGGGATCGCCGTCTTCAAATATATGGAGGGTCTGCTCCTTCCCCTCGGGTGAGAGCTTATAGATCCTCACAGCACCCGAGAGTATCACATAAAACCCCCGTGCCTCGTCACCCTCGGAAAATATGGCCGCGCCCCGGGCGTAGCGCCGTCTGAGGGCGATCCGCGCGAGGGCATGCCGCTGTTCCGGCGAAAGATCGGAAAAGAGTTCAATGCCCCCTATCTGATCGGTGATCTCCATGGCGGGTCTCCTCCTGTTAAAAAATTATACGTCTCTTTGACTTAAGTCAAGGCCCTTCTCTGCAGTCATGACTAGTATAAGACCCACAGAGAAACAATAATGGGAAGGTGACCAAGATGAAGACAATACGAAAGATCATCAAGATAGACGAAGAAAAGTGCGACGGCTGCGGACGCTGCGTACCGTCCTGTGCCGAAGGCGCCATACAGATCATAGATGGAAAGGCCCGGCTCGTGGCCGAACGCTACTGTGACGGGCTGGGTGCATGCCTGGGAGAATGTCCCCGCGGCGCCCTCACAGTCGTCGACGCAGAAGTGGATGCCTTCAATGAAGCGGCAGTCGAAGAGCATCTCGAAAACATGAAATCGGCACCACTGAAGGAAAAGACGGCTCACGCCGGCGGGTGCCCGTCGGTCCATATCCGGCAATTTGAAAGATTATCACCCTGTCAGGAGGCCAACATTCCCCAGACACAGGAGGGGGCGACGTCGGAACTCTCCCACTGGCCTGTACAGATCAGACTCGTTCCGCCGGGTGCTCCCTTCCTGAAACAGGCAGACCTACTGGTCGCCGCCGACTGCACGCCCCTGGCCTACGCCAATTTTCACCGCGATCTTCTCAAGGGGAAGGTGGTCCTCATGGGGTGCCCCAAATTCGACGACGCACAGTCCTACGAAGACAAGTTCGCACAGATCTTCCGTGAGGCCGATATCAGGAGCATCACCGTCGTCGTCATGGAGGTCCCCTGCTGCCAGGGAATGCCCATTATACTGGAACAGGCCATGAAGGCGGCGGGGAAGGAGATACCCATGAGAACGGTAGTCGTCAGCACCAGGGGGCAGCTTATCGGATAGGGGAAAGATACACCATGTCTGCCCCACTACGATGACCGGGTCAAGAAACGACGCGGGGCAGCACTCCTTCTATACGTTCCATTGACAGGTACCGACAGCCTCTTTCATGTTGAATGTGCGGGTCATACCTGTTATCGTTTCAACCGAAGACTGACAACCGTCGCTTTTGAGGGAGGGGGAAATGGAACAGACACGACCATGGCAGACCTATCTGCCGGAAGAGGACCGCGCCATATACGACAAGGGGGGCTATGCGAAGAGACAGCCCTTCGGCTCAAGACCGGCGCTGCTGGTCATCGATGTCGTCACATCCTTCACGGGGACAAAACCCATGGACATCATGGATGCCATCGATGAATATCCCACGGCCTGCGGCATGGCAGCCTGGGACGCACTGCCGCAGATCAGAAAACTCCTCGACGCAGCCCGCGGCGCGGGGATCAATGTGACCTACATAAAGGGAAGCCCCATCAATAAATATTTCGTCGGTGACACGACGAAGGGAAACTATACGAAGGAGGCTATCTTCAGGAAATACGATGTCCCCATTCATCCCATGATAGAACCGCGGGACGACGAATATGTCTGCGAAAAGACACGGGCCAGCGCCTTCTTCGGCACACCGCTGGCCACCTACCTGTACAAGGAGGGCATCGACTGCCTCCTCATAGCCGGCTGTACGACATCGGGATGCATCAGGTCTTCCTCCATCGACGCGTGGAACTGCGGCTTCCCCGGATTTATCGTGGAGGAGTGTGTCTTCGACCGGAGCAGGCATTCTCACCTGACCTCCCTCTATGAATTGCATGCCAAGTATGCCTCCGTCGTCACCCTCGACGAGGCACGTGCACTTCTCGACAACCTCCCCGGCAGGGACTGATTCGCGTTGACAGGGAGGCGGTTTTTTTCTATGGTGAATCGTCCACCGGGACACCGTCATAGTCCTGCAGTACCCCTACCGCCGGTCAGTGCGTTGTCTTGCCATGCAATACAATTCACTGATGCCAGCAGAGGGTGGCGAAATCTCCGGGACATCCCCGTTACAGGAGAGCTGCAGTACTATAGATACTACGATGAAAGGTATACATCATGAAGCATCTGAAGGGTAACAACATTATCACGATCCTTATGGGCATCACGCTCTTTGTGGCGCTTTGTCTTTTCCCTCCCACCTATGCCGCGGGCATAACCGATATGAGTGGGACATGGCAGATCGTGGACTCCAGAGGGAAATCTCGCACCTCCTTCCATCTTCACCAGCAGGGGGCATCGGTAACAGGGATAATCGTATATTCATACGGACAGGCCCCGGTCCAGGGATTCATCAGCGGAGACCGATTGAACCTCACCGTTACCTACGACAACGAAAAGGTATTGAAAAAAAGGCTCTCGCCCTCCATTGCACGCCAGGTCATCGGCATCACGTCACGCTACGAGATCACCATCGTTCCGGGAGCAGAGGAACTGAAGGGAACCTTTTACGGCTACTGGGTCACCTGGAAGGGAAACACCGTCACGGGAAAATATAACGGTGGATCGGCCGAGGCACTGAAACACGCAAATCCAAAACCCAAGATCCTTCGCCGGACGGTACCACCACCCGGCGGATCGTCGATGGTCCAGATGTCACCCATGATGAAACTCGACAGGGACAGCTATGCCCCGGGCGAACAGATCAGTGTCTTCTTCAACGCCCTCCCCGACTTCCGGCAGAATGCCTGGATCGGCATCATTCCCTCCCATATCGAACACGGCAGTGAGGCGAAAAACGATCAGTATGACATGGCCTACCAGTACCTCAAGGGGAGGACATCGGGAACGCTCCTTTTCACGGCCCCCGCGAAACGGGGCACCTACGACTTCAGGATGCACGACAGCGACAGCAATGGAACGGAGATGGCCTCCGTTACCTTCACAGTGAAAGAGAAACAGCACACGTCACTGCGGCTGGAAAAGACCCTCTTCAAGCCGCGGGAAGCGGTGAAGGTCCACTTCTCAGCCCCCTCGAGTTATGCCGACAATGCCTGGATCGGAATCGTCCCTTCAAAGATCGCTCATGGAAGTGAGGCCGAAAACGACAGACACGACCTTGCATATCAGTACCTCAAGAAGCGGACAGGGGGAACGCTGACCTTCAGGGCACCGGCACAACCGGGCCGGTATGATTTCCGGATGCACGATACCGATGGCAACGGGAAGGAGGTCGCCTCTGTCACCTTTACGGTCGGATCAGCCCCCGCTCAACCACAGGTGGCCTATGGTACACCGCCGGCGGCCGGAATCTGTGATCTCATAGATCACATTCGAAAGGGGACACCCTTTGTGGTCACCTTCGACATGACGGCGGAAAAATTCAACGACGGCACCTTCACCGGCGACTACCGCACCGATCCCATGGGGACCCTCAAGGGGGGTGAAAGCTACCGTGTCTTCTACCGCAACGGGATGTTCACCTGCAAGGGATACAGTCAGCATGCACGGAGCGTTATCACGCATACCGACGGAGGGGCGAATCCCGACGATGGCATGATCTCTCTCTGGGGAAGGGGCTATGTCTTCGATGGGAACGGTCAGGTCTATGATCGCGATTACGGCCTGGTGGGTCACCTCAGGATGGAGCGCTAACCGGGATGGTGAACCCCCGGGGAATCACTGCTTCTTGAACAGGGCATAGTATTTCATTATCTTCTTGACGTATTCAACGGTTTCCTTGATGGGAGGAATTGAACGGGACCGTTCCACTGTCTGGGGCCCGGCATTGTAGGCCGCCAAGGCCAGCTTCACGTTGCCGTCAAAGCGATCGAGGAGCTGGCTCAGATACCATGCCCCCCCCATGATACTCTCACGGGGATTGAAGGGGTCTTTGATCTGCAGGAATTCGTAGTTCTGGGGCATGATCTGCATCAGCCCCGTGGCCCCCTTTTTAGAAACGGCCTTGGGGTTGAAATCGGATTCGACCTTCATGACGGCCTTCAGGAGGGGGATGGATATGCCGTGTTTCTGTGACGCCTCGCGTATGTACTGGTCGTACTTCTCCGTCCCTTTTTTTTCCTTCGGCTTCGGCTTCGGCCTTCGCTCCTTCAGAAACAGCTTGTATGACGCAGAGGGAGGGGTGTCGGTAAAATTGTAGACCCCATCCTCGTCCACATACATATAGATGTCCGCATGGAGTACCGGGGCAACGATGCAGGTGGCAACGAAAAGGAACGGCAGAGCCGTCGAGATCCTCTTGAACAGAGAAGATACCATATGCTATTCCCTTCAGCCTGTTTAATTAACCGATTACATATGACAAATCAACCCTTATATGCCACAGGGGGTCAGTCAGTGGCAGGAAGCGACGGTCACCGGCCCGGATAGACACCCACTGTTTGTATTTGCAGGCATAATGATATATGGTAAACACGGGCATTATGAACAGGTTATCGGAACATCTTACCTATTATTGATGAAAAAAATGGACGCTCAGAAGCAAAAACTATCGGTTGCCTGGCTCTCTGTCTTTTCGAACACCATCCTGGTGATCATAAAACTGGTCATCGGGATATGGATCGGTGCCGTATCGATCATATCGGAGGCCATGCATTCGGCAGTGGACCTCGTCGCAGCCGTCATTGCCCTCTTCTCGGTCAAGACGTCCGGTAGGCCTGCCGACCCGGAACATCCCTTCGGCCACGGCAAGATAGAAAACATCTCGGGAAGTATCGAGGCGCTGCTGATCTTTGTCGCCGCCGGCTGGATCATGTATGAGGCGACACAGAAACTGCTGCATCCCGAACCGGTGGGACTGATCGGGCTGGGGGTGGCGGTGATGCTCTTTTCATCCCTGATCAATGTCTTTGTCTCACAGATGCTCTTCAAGGTGGCACGGAAGACCGATTCCGTCGCCCTCCTGGCGGATGCATGGCATCTCCGCACCGATGTCTATACGTCGGCCGGTGTCATGTTCAGTCTGGCGACAATCTGGATCGGTGAACGTCTCTTTCCGGGCACAGCCCTGCAGTGGCTCGATCCTGTCGCCGCCATCGGCGTCGCCCTTCTGATCATAGGAACCGCCTACAACCTGACCATGAAATCGGCACGTGACCTCCTCGATGCCGCACTCCCTCCGGAGGAAAAGAATCTGATTCGCCGGATCATAACGGAGCAGCGCCCCGCCGTCCATGGATTTCACAAACTGAGGACCCGCAAGGCGGGGAATGTCCGGTTCATCGAATTTCACATGAAGGTGGACCCCCAGATGACAGTGGAGGCCTCCCATCAGATAACCGTCGACATAACCGGGACCATACACGAGCACTTTCCCGGTTCCAGTGTCAATATCCATGTCGAACCCTGTGACGGCACCTGTGACGCCGACTGTACCGCTGGATGCCTCCTCTCTGCTGAAGACAGAAGGGCCGTCAGGGAAAAAAAGAGATGACCGGCATGCCCTTCAACGGGCATATCCCGCCGGTTTATCATCGCTGACAGAGCGATGGTCCGTGTTCAATCCTGCAGGATCTGCACATTTTTCGTTTGCCCCCGTGATCGATCTCCTGCTATGAAAGACGAGAAATCAGCTGTCCCCGGAAGAATCGGTCCGTCGGCGACGGCAGTAGCGCGAGAGATGATCCATACGAGGACAGAGGCATGAAGAAAGTCGTAGCAGACAGATACGATTCGGTGACGAGCATTACCAGGACCGAACATGTACGCGTCGTAAAGGATATCTTTAAGACCATTACGAGGAGGTATGACTTTCTCAATCATTTCTTCAGTCTCGGCCAGGACATCTACTGGCGCAGATTTACCGTAGGACAGATGCGCTTCTCCGAGACCTTTCGGTATCTCGATGTAGCGACGGGGACAGGCGATCTCGCCATCCAAACGGCCCACAGATACGGGGACACCAAAGTCACGGGCGTCGACTTTGTCCAGGAAATGATGGACCGGGGACGGGAGAAAGTACACCGCCGGGGACTGTCAGCACGAATAGGCTTTTGCCGGGGCGATGCACTCAATCTCCCCTTTCCCGACGATCACTTTGATGTGGCAGGGATCGCCTTCGGCATTCGAAACGTCACGGATCGGCCGAGGGCCCTCGCAGAGATGATGCGCGTCATCGTGCCGGGCGGTCAGGTCATGGTGCTGGAGATGAACTTCCCCCGGCAGCGGGCACTGCAACTCATATATGACCTCTATCTCAACCACCTCTTACCCTGGACATCGCGCCACTTCTCCAGCAATCCGGCGGCCTACTACTACCTGGCCGATTCGATCGTCAATTTTCCCTCGCCCCAGGCGTTCGCCCGCCTCATGACGGAGGCAGGCCTCGAAGATGTCGCCCGCTATCCCCTCACCATGGGGATTACTCACCTCTATACAGGGATAAAGCCGTGACATATTCGTCATCTCCCGGGAGAAAGACCCCACATGGCAGGATCATGGTGACGACAGGTATCGTTGTATCTGAATCCGATGATGTGAGAGTCAGAATCACATGATAAGTCCTTTGAAATATTCTCCTTGACATACAAGACTGTTTTACGTAACTTAACGCACAATTAAATAATTACCAGGAGGAGATTTACTATGAAGACTTTTCACAAGATTTTGTTTACAGCAGTTGCCTTCGCAATCGTAGTGACCTTCGGATTTATTTCCACTGCCTCTGCGGAATACCCGGATAAGCCGGTCCGTTACATCATCCCATTCGGCCCGGGTGGCGAATCGGATATCACGGCCCGCTTCCAGGAACCCTTCTTCAAGGAAAAATTCGGGCAGAACCTGGTCATCGAATACAAGCCGGGCGGTGGTGGTGCCGTCGGCTGGGCCCAGTTAAACACAATGAAAGGTGATGGCTATGTGATCATGGGGACCAACCTGCCCCATATCATCATCAAACCGCTGCAAAAGGACGTCGGCTTCACCACCGACGACATCACCAACGTCTACATGTTCCACTACACACCCGATGCCATCTGTGTGATCGATGCCAGCCCCTTCAAGACGGTCCAGGACCTGATCGACTTCGCCAAGAAGAATCCCGGCAAGGTGATCTTCTCGGGTTCGGGCAAGGGCACCGCCAACCACCTGGCCCAGGTCAACTTCGACGGCATGGCCGGTATCAAGACCACCTACGTGGCCTTCAAGGGCACCGGCGCCTCGGTCACGGCCCTGCTGGGAAAACAGGTTACGGCGGAATGGGGTTATACGACGGTTCCGGCCAAGTACGACGGCATCCGCATGCTGGCGGTGGCCATGGAGAAGCGTCATCCCGTCTTCCCCGACGTGCCCACCTTCAGGGAACTCGGCTTTGATCTCGTCAGCGGCGCCTATCGCGGCATCGCCGTACCCAAGTCCACACCCGAGGACATCCGAAAGAAGCTGGCCGGCATGATCGACGAGATCAACCATGATCCGGCCTTCATCAAGAAGATGGAAGACAACGGCTTCGCCATGTTGAATGCGCCCTACGGCGCCAAAGTCGACGCCTTTATGGCCAAGCAGAAAAAGATCATTTCGCAGGCTGCCAAGAACGCCGGTATCATCAAGTAGACTGCAAACCAACAACTACCAAAACTGTCGCGGGCGCTCCATGCCGATTACGGTCATTGGAGCGCCCGCAGAACAGGTGGGCATAACGGGGTACTCTTATGCACGTGTTTAGCTTCATCCTTGCGGCGATGACTCCCTATCACTTCAGCATCGCCCTGGGTGGCGTTGTCGCGGGAACGGTCATCGGCGCCCTGCCGGGCCTGACGGCGACAATGGCCATCGCGGTTCTGGTTCCTCTCACATTCTCCATGAGTCCGACGTCGGCTCTGATCCTGATGGGTGCCATCTACACCGGCGCCATCTACGGCGGCGCCTATTCGGCCATTCTTCTGAAAACACCCGGCACACCCTCGGCAATCGCCACCACCCTGGACGGCTATCCCATGGCCAAGCGCGGAGACGGCGACCTGGCGGTGACACTGGCCTGCATTTCGTCGGTAGTCGGCGGTCTGGTGGGAGCGGCCTTCCTGCTCGCGCTGGCGCCTCCGCTGGCAAAGGTCGCGCTGGCCTTCGGCCCCGTCGAGTATTTCTGGCTGGCCATCTTCGGCCTGACACTGATTTCCGCCCTGTCTGAAGGAAATCTGCTGAAGGGACTGATCGGCGGATGCATCGGCATGCTGTTGACGACCATCGGCGTTGCCGAGGTCAGCGCCGACATCCGCTTCACCTTCGGCAGTAAAACCCTGATCGGCGGCATTGAGCCGGTGTCCGCGCTGATCGGCCTGTACTGCATTCCTGTCCTCATCGACCTGGTGGCAACACCTGCTCGTCACCTCAAGGTTACCAGCGGCAATCGGGGTTTTCGGCTGCGCGAGGCCCTGTCCCTGTCGTGGCGGCACAAATTCAATGTCCTTCGCAGTTCCGTCATCGGCACCATCGTCGGCATCCTGCCGGGCGCCGGCGGATCCATCGCCGGCCTAGTCGCCTATTCCGAGGCACGGCGGACCTCGAAGCATACCGATAAATTCGGCACCGGCGAACCCGAAGGGGTGCAGGCCAGTGAATCGGCGAACAACGCCACCGTCGGCGGTGGTCTCATTCCGACACTGGTGCTGGGCATTCCGGGGACACCGCCCGATGCCGTCATCCTCGGCGCCCTGCTCGTACAGGGCGTGCGAACGGGCCCAAACCTCTTCATGGGCGGAGAAAGTTCGATCATCTACGTCTTCATCGCCGGCCTGTTCCTCGCCACACTGCTGATGCTTCCAACGGGACTGATGGTGGGCCGTTACGCCTATCGCTTCATCATCACGGTCCCCAAGGCCGTCCTGGTGCCGACTGTTGCCTTCATGACGATCATCGGCACCTACGCCATCCGTAACAACATGTCCGACGTGGTCATCATGATCGTTCTGGGCGCCATCGGCTGGATCCTCGACCGCTGCGGGTTCAAGCCGTCACCCATCGTCCTCGGCCTGATCCTCAGCCGTATCGCTGAACAGGGGTTCGTGCAGGGCTGGACCATCGGCAACGCCAGGGGCAGCGTCTTCGCCGAGTTCTTCGCCCGGCCCATTTCCGCCGGTATCATCTGCTTCATCTGCGTCTCGCTCTTCTATCCGATCATTGCCCGGCGGTGGAAACTGAATAAGGAATTGCAAAATGACGACAAATAAACGTGAGTTCGATAAGCCAGGCCTCATCATGGCCAGCATCTTCATCCTGGTCGGCGGCATCTTCCTGAACGACGCACGGACGCTGCTGGATGCCGATTCATACGTCTTCCCCATGGCGATCTGCGTTGTCATGATCGTCATGTGTATCGGCTTCATCGTGTGGAATCTGCTCAAACCGCATACGGACGAGGATGCGGCGGCCAGGCCGGGATCGACCTTCCGGCGCGTCGGGCTGGTGGTGCTGATGCTGGCAAGCGCCTTCGTCATGCCCTATGTCGGCTTCCTGCCGGCAGGATTCGGTGTCTTCGCGGCCCTCATGGCCATCGCCATGTTCAAACCCTGGACCTGGAAAATCGGCGTCATCTACGCACTGATCTGCGTGGCCATCGTCACCGGCTTCTACGTGCTCTTCGACGTCGTCTTCCTGGTGCCCCTGCCGGAGATCCCCTTCTGAGCCGGGAACAACGGGGGCGGCATCATTGTCTCCATCGACATGCTGGGGAATGACGGGGAAGTGCCGTCATGTGGGGGTACAGGCCTCCCTGACAGTACAGCCGAGTCCCTCCGGCGATGCCGAGGCTTCTCTGACATGATGTACGGCACTGGGTAGATCAGGGCACGTGTGATCACCGCTCACACCCCGGGCCAGGGGATGGCAGTCCTTCCAGAGGCAGTGGTCTTCCCCCTGTTTTGAAAGGATGTGGATGCCGCGCAACTGTGCGCCCATTACATATGCGGTTGAAAAATCACGGTAAGAATAATCAAAAGACGAGTCATGTTGAGACGGCGATTGAAGCTCCCCGCACCGAGTTGCAGGGAATCTCCGACTGGTAAGGAACAGATCAATAGCCCGAGTGTTTTCCCGTCAGGCTTTCCAATGCCACCTTAATGACGGTGGTCCTTCTTACATTTCCGGCGTCATAGGCATGCGGTTCACCACCATAGTGGGACGTGATGATGTTGAGGGCAGTCTGTTTCTCCTCTTCGTCGACGATGAACGATGCCCTGCCGAAACCGATGACGGATCGGTATTTGACGCTCCAGTTGCAGGGATCATCGCTCTGTACAACCTCACAGTCGATATCGATCTCTATACAGACTCTATCGTTTTTTCGCAGTATATCCAGCTTTCTACCTTCACGGGCGGTATGAAGATAGAGGGTGTTATCTTTGTAGCCGTAGCAGAGGGGAACTACGTAGGGCTGCCCGTCGTCCGACAGGGCCAGCCTGCATACAATGGCACGTGCAATAATTGTTTCTATATAAGGAGGATATGTAATCTCTTTATCTTCTCTTCTCATGGCACAATCGTACCTTTCCCTTGAAGACGGTGGTCAGGATCGCGGCAGAATCGGAGCGTCTGCCCCTAATCGGCCTGTTTCCTGAGAAATGTCGGCACTTCAAAATCTATATTGTCATCGTCGTTGATCAGACCCATCCTGATGACAACAGGATTCTCTGATCCCCTCTTTTCCTTGTCCCGAATAAAGGTGGGAACGGCAAGGTCTTCTTTCTTGTTCCGGGCAGCGGCATAGGTCGGGACAATGGGCGGCTTGGGGACCTCTTCCGTTTTCCCCCTGACGTCAAATCCCGTGGCGATAACGGTGACCCGTAACTCATCTGCCATGCCGTCATCAATCACGGTCCCGAAGATGATGTTGGCATCTTCGTGTGCCTCTGTCTGCACCATCGTCGATGCCTCATTCACCTCAAAGAGGGTCATCTCCGATCCGCCGGTGACATTTATGAGTACACCGCGGGCACCCTGGATGGAATTGTCTTCCAGGAGCGGAGAAGAGATCGCCTTCTGTGCCGCCTCGACGGCCCTGTTTTCTCCACTGGCAATTCCCGTCCCCATGAGGGCCAGTCCCATCTCCGACATGACGTTCTTGACGTCGGCAAAATCGAGATTGATCAGACCGGGAACCATGATGAGATCGGAAATCCCCTTGACGGCATGATAGAGGATATCATCGGCCTTCTTGAATGCATCGAGCAGGGACATATTCCTCCCGCTGAGACTGAGGAGTCTCTGATTGGGGATCACGATCAGGGTGTCGACGATCTTTCTCAGTTCCTCGAGTCCCTCTTCCGCCTGCCGTTCTCTCTGTTTTCCCTCGAACTGGAAGGGTTTGGTAACGACGGCCACTGTCAGTGCCCCCAGTTCCTTGGCAATCTCGGCCGCTATGGGTGCCCCGCCCGTGCCGGTTCCGCCTCCCAGGCCCGCCGTAATGAAGACCATGTCGGCACCGTCCAGTGAATCCCTGATTACGGTCTTCGACTCCATAGCCGCCCGCTTGCCCGTATCGGGATCGGACCCGGCGCCGAGCCCTTTGGTGATTTCGAAGCCCAGCTGAATCTTGACGGGTGACTTCGAAATCGTCAGGGCCTGGGCATCGGTATTTGCCGTGATGAAATCCACACCCTGCAGATCGTATGTTATCATCATGTTGACGGCATTACCACCGCCACCTCCTACTCCGATAACCTTGATTCTCGCCTGGTTATCTCTGCCGCCTTCTACCAGTTCAAACATGGATACATATCCTCCCTTCTAGAAAAAATCATCAAACCACTTTTTTACACTCTTTGTTATCCTGCCCATGATGTTCTTCTCCCTCTTCTTGAACAGGACCCCGGACTGGTTGGTGCTACCATAGAGTACCAGTCCCACTCCGGTGGCATAGATGGGATTGTTTATCGTATCGACAATCCCCCCTACATCATCGGGAAAGCCTCTCCGCACAGGCATATTGAACACCTGCTCGCCCAATTCAGTTATTCCTTCAATATTGGATGTCCCTCCCGTCAGCACCACCCCTGCTGCCAGGAGATCTTCATACCCCGATTTTATTATCTCCCGGTGGGCAAGGCTGAGGATCTCCGCTATTCTGGGTTCGATGATATCGCCCAGTACATGTCGTGATACATTCCGCGGATTTCTGCCGCCCACACTGGATACCTCGATCGTTTCATCCTGTGATATCAACGGGGTATAGGCGCATCCATATTGTATCTTCGTCCGTTCCGCCACCACCGAGGGCGTTCTCAATCCCACCGAGATATCGTTAGTCACATAGTTCCCGCCGATGGGCAGGACAGTGGTGTGCTTGATGCTGCCATCGGCAAAGACGGCGATATCGGTCGTTCCTCCCCCTATGTCGACGAGTGCCACCCCCAGTTCCTTTTCATCCTGGCTCATGACGGCGTCACTGGAGGCCAGCTGTTCGAGGACGATGTCATTGACATCGAGCCCCACACGGTTGACCGACTTGACGATATTCTCGACGGATGTCACCGAGGCCGTGACCATATGGATCTTGGCCTCCAGGCGGACACCCGACATGCCGATGGGATCCTTGACACCGTCCTGGTCATCGACGATATAGTACTTGGGCAGTGAATGAATGAGGCGCCTGTCGAGGGGCATGGCAATGGCCTTGGCCGCTTCGACGGCCCGCTTTACATCGGACTCATCGACCTCTCCCCCCTTGACCGCTACGATACCGTGGCTGTTCATACTCGTGATGTGTCCCCCCGCTATCCCCGCGAAGACACTCTTTATCTCGCGCCCCGACATCAATTCGGCCTCTTCAATGGCATATTTTATAGACTCCACGGTATTGTCGATATTGACGACCACTCCCTTTCGCAGACCCTTCGACGGGTGAGTCCCTATTCCGATAATATCCATTCCCGAAGTCGTCATTTCACCGACGATTGCGCAGGTCTTCGTGGTTCCGATATCGAGCCCGACTATGATATTTTCCCTTTTCGCCATGTCTCAGCCATCCTTCCGTCTATATGCTCGTCCGATTTCCCCTGCCGAGGACATCAACAGGGCAAGCAACGACTCTATCGACATCGGTCAGATCGATCCGTACAAATGAATTGCCCCTTCCCCTCTTGACCAGTTCGGCCATAACCCGTTGCAGCCTCCTGAACTTTTCATTGTAGTTTCCGAAACCGAGTTCCAGTAAGAACCGTTCATTCGTGACAAGTGTGAATCCATATATCTCGTCCCCCATAATCTCGGATACATCCCTCAGACCGGGAAACCTCCGGTTCCGTGCGAGGCAGCGCAGAAGCTTGAATCCCCCCGTCAGCAGATCCTTCTGTAGTGTTCCACCGTCATAAAATCCCGTGAGGACGGGGAGATCAACGGCATCGGTCTTCTGGTAGTCCTTGAAGACCTTACCATGCCAGTCGATCAGATAGAGCTTTCCCTTCCGGTTGATAATGGCGGCGGGACTGCGTTCAACGACCTCAACGACAAGCCTGTTGGGGAATTCCCTGCCGGCAAAGACCTCTTCCACCCATGGATTGGCGCGGATCCGCCTCTTGATCCTGTCGAGGTTCATGGTGAGGATATTCATGGACGGTGCGATCCCGGCGATCCGCAGGATCTCCCCCTCCGTAACCTTCTCGCAGCCCCGGACGGCGGCACTGTCCAGCTGGAAATAGGGATCGATGATAATAACGTTGTAGGCATAGACCATGCAAAAGGCGATGACGGTGGCAACACCGACGACAGAGAAGACCGTGAGGGTCTCACGCACCATCCGGCCCGAGCGCCTCTTCAGCCGGTTCTTTTTCGTTGCCATCTTCCGTTTCAGTGATCGCTTCATGCCGCTTCACCCGTCCCCACGATTCTCACCTCGGTATCGAGGGCAATGCCCCGCTGTTCCATCACCCGCTTCCTGACTATCTCGATCAGGGAAATCACATCGCCCGCCGTGGCCTGTCCCAGGTTTACGATGAAATTTCCATGCTTCTCCGACACCTGGGCATCTCCCACCTGCGTCCCCTTCAGTCCCACCTCATCGATGATCTGTCCCGCCGGATATCCCGGAAGATTCTTGAATACAGACCCCGCGTTTCGATATTCCAGAGGGTGTTTCCCCCGCCGCATCGCCAGTATCTCCGAGACCCTCTCTTCGATCTTCTCCTTCTGTCCCCTCGAAAGATGGAGTACCGTCCCCGTAATGGTCGTCCCCTCGGGTATGTCGAGATTCCGGTACGTAAAGGGGAGATCATCTCCGGGGACCTCCCGTATGTCTCCCTGTCCGTTGAAGAGGGTCACCCTTTGTATGACGTCCTTCATCTCTCTTCCATAGGCCCCGGCATTCATCTTCACACTGCCCCCGATGCTCCCCGGAATTCCCGCACAGAATTCTATCCCCGATAACGACTCCCTGACGGACAGATCGACGATATGCGAGAGGAGCACACCCGCCTCGGCGGCAATAAAGACGCTGTCTCCCTCGCCGGGACAGATATCGACACCCTGCAGATTTCTCAGGGAGATCATTGCCCCGCGAAATCCCCCATCGCGCACGATGAGGTTGGTACAATTCCCGATGGGAATGAAGGCGACACGCTCCTCCTTGAGACAGGATACCAGTCCGGTAAGTTCCTCGATACCTTCGGGAAAGGCGAGGACATCAGCGGGACCGCCCACCCCGATCGAGGTATGACGCGACATGGGTTCGTCGAAGAACACCCTGCCCGGCATTAACTCGCTGATCTTCTGTCGTATCTCACTGCCTCCCGCCATCGACACTCCCTTTCACTCAGAGGCTTCTGAGCAATTGCTCGCCCACTTTCCACACGTCGCCCGCACCCAGCGTAATGACGACATCACCGGGCCCCACGGAGGCAACCAGGTGTTGTACAATCTCATCGAAACTCGACAGATACCCGGTGTCTTCATGACCGCCGTCCCTGATTTTCCTGCAGAGACTTATGGCATTGACCCCCTTGATCTCCTTCTCACTGGCCGCATAGATATCCGTTATGATGAGGCTGTCGGCATCGTGAAAGGCACCGGCAAAGTCATCGAAGAGGGCCTGCGTTCGTGTGTAGCGATGCGGCTGAAAGACAACCACCAGCCTGCCGCTCCATACCCGCCGTGCGGCGGCGAGCGTCGCCTCGATCTCCGTGGGATGATGGCCGTAATCGTCGACCACCGTGATCCCCGCGACCTCTCCCTTGATCTCCAGACGGCGATGGACGCCGGCATAGGACCGGAGCCCCTCCCTGATGGTGGAAAATGCCAGATCCAGTTCCCGTGCCACGGCCACGGCGGCCATGGAGTTATAGACATTAAAGAGACCGGGGGCGCGAATGGAGATATCACCGAGCAGCTCCCCCCGGTGATGCAGCTGATATCTGGACTCCATACCCTCGAATGCTATATCGGTGGCCCGGTAGTCGGACTGCTCCGATACGCCGTAGGTGATGACCCGTCGCTTGATACGGGGGAGTATGTCCTTCACATTGACACAATCGTTGCACAGTATGGTCGACCCGTAGAAGGGGACTGAATTGGCAAACTGGATGAAGGCATCCTTGATCTCACCGATATCGAGATAGTAATCGAGGTGCTCCCGGTCGATATTGGTTATGACCGAAATGGAGGGTGACAGTTTGAGAAAGGAGCCGTCGCTTTCGTCGGCCTCGGCCACAATGACCTCACCGTCACCGAGCCTGGCATTACTCCCGATGCTGTCCAGTCTGCCGCCGATTACCATGGTGGGATCGAGGCCGCCGTATGCCAGGACCGTCGATATGATGGACGTGGTCGTCGTCTTTCCGTGACAGCCCGATACGGCTATGGAAAACTTCATCTTCAGCAGTTCCGCCAGCATCTCCGCACGGGGGATGACGGGTATGTTGCCGCTGTGGGCCTCCATCACCTCCGGATTGTCTTCACGAACCGCCGTCGATGTAACCACGACCCCGGCATCACCCACATTGGCAGATCGGTGCTCATAGCTCACGGTGGCGCCGAGGGAGATCAGCCGTTCGGTGATGTCCGTCCTGCCGATATCGGACCCACTCACGGTGTAGCCTAGGTTGAGGAGCACTTCGGCGATACCGCTCATGCCGATTCCCCCGATCCCCACAAAGTGGATATGCCCGATCTTTCTCTTCATTACATCTCTCTGTATCCTGTCTTTCATTATTCCCTCTGCAGTGCGAGACATCGGTCGACAATATCTGCCGCGGCTTTCTTCCGGCCCAGTTTTTTCGATTGCCGTGCCATCTTTTTGATCATCTTCCGGTTTGCATGGAAGGACGTTACGAGGCCGGCGAGACCATGCGCGCTGAGATCATCTTCCAGTATCATCGTGGCGGCCCCGGCATCGTGCAGGACCCGTGCGTTCAGGACCTGGTGATTCCCGACGGCAAAGGGATAAGGCACCAGTACCGAGGCCTTTCCCGCCGCCGTTATCTCGGCAATGGACGTCGCGCCGGCCCTGCATATGACGAGATCGGCCCACCGGTAGGCCGATGCCATGTCACTGATAAAGGGAGTCACCGCCGCATCCAGTCCGCGATCGAGATAGGCCTTCGACACGCCGGCGTATTCCCCTTCACCTGTCTGGTGCAGAAACATGAGCCCCTCCCTCAGGTCTTCCAGATGAGGGAGCGACTCGGTAACGACGCGGTTGATGGCGGAAGCGCCCTGGCTTCCCCCAAAGATTAACAGTCTCAGCATCTCCCTGTCCTCTCCTGGCGTCTCACTGTCTTCCCATATTCCCTTTCTCACGGGATTCCCCGTCACGACGACCTTCCGTGCCGGGAATACCCCCTCCCCGTCGGGGAATGTCAAAAAAATGCTCCGCACAAAGCGTCCGAGGATCCTGTTGGTACAACCGGGCAGTGCATTCTGTTCCGCTATGGCCGTGGGGATCCCCATAAGGCAGGCCGTCATCACTGCCGGTCCCGATGCATACCCCCCCACACCCAGTACAACGTGGGGGGCAAAGTCCCCGATAATCGACCGGGCCTGCATCATGCCCCGCGGAATGCGGGAGAGACTCACC
>Ga0272441_10007547_pt1 | contig 17642 bp, 9 predicted proteins | sample SSMProp6N_FD_193582 | JGI IMG/M metagenome (GOLD analysis project Ga0272441, IMG submission 193582) | Marine sediment archaeal communities from Little Sippewissett salt marsh, Falmouth, MA, United States - SSM-Prop-6N | ecosystem: Environmental > Aquatic > Marine > Wetlands > Sediment ... | reverse complement strand
TATTCATTCCGCGTTCTATGACGCGCGGAGACAACAGTATGTAACCGATGAGCAAGCTTACCAGGTGATGCCGTTGATGACGGAGATCGTTCCCGAATCGTTGCGCGAGACGGTCCAGCGGAGGCTGGAAGATATCATTATGGTGAAAAATCGGGGCCATCTCGACACCGGTATGTTGGGCACGTATTTCCTGATACAATATCTGCAGGAAGCCGGCCGGAATGATCTGCTCTACACCATCTACAGTCAGAAAACGTATCCCGGGTGGGGTTACATGCTTTCTCAGGGAGCGACCACGTTCTGGGAGCAGTGGAACGGCTACTGGTCGCAGATCCATTCATGTTTTGCCGGTCCCGGCAGTTGGTTCTACCAGGGACTGGCTGGCATTCGACCCGACCCTGCAGCTCCGGGATTCAAGAAGATCATCATCAAGCCGGCCGTTGTCGGCGATCTGACGTGGGTCAAGTGCCACCATGATTCCATGTATGGCCGGATTGTCAGTAACTGGAAGCGTGAACGAGGCACATTGACCATGGATGTTGTTGTTCCGCCGAGCACAACGGCGAGCGTGTACGTGCCTGTACTGGCCGTCGGCAAAAAGCCCGCGAAGGACGATACGGGCGTTACCGAATCGGGCAAGCCCGTGTCTCAGGCTCAAGGCGTGAAATTGCTGAGAATGGAAAACGGTGCTGCCGTGTACGAGATAGGGTCCGGGCGGTACTGTTTTAAATCCCGGAGTCGCTGAAGGGAGAGTATGGATGTTACGCGTCGGTGTTAGGAACACACAAACACAATCATGAGATGTCGAACAAGGTCAGAATTAGTCTTGTCCCGAGCTTGCGAAGAGGAAATCAGGTCATGAAAAGACTGTCAAAACTCACCGCGATTATGATCGCAGGAATCAGTACGTTTGCATGCGGCGCTGATCTGGAAAGGAACTTCAAGACTCCGCCCGATGCCGCCCGACCTGGGGTTTACTGGTATTTCATGGACGGGAATCTGGATCGCGAGGAGATGGTCAGGGACCTCGAATCCATGAAAGAGGTTGGCTTGGGGAACCTGGTGTTTCTGGAAGTCGATGTGGGCGTGCCGCGCGGACCGGTGAAATTCATGAGCGAGCAATGGCAGGACCTGTTTGCCAACGCGGTTCGGCACGCGGAACGCCTGGGGATTGACATCACTCTCGGCGCGGGCCCGGGCTGGACCGGCAGCGGCGGGCCCTGGGTCAAGGCCCAACAGTCGATGCAGCACCTGGTGTTCAGCACCGTGGAAACCAGAGGCCCCGGGACCTTCGACGGTGTTCTGCTTGTGCCGGGCCAGCGGAGCACGCAGTGGCACCGGATGCGAAGTCCCTTTTACGAGGATGTTGTGGTTTACGCCTTCCCCACGTGCCGGCCGGTTATCAGTGACATCAACGAAAAGGCGCTGTATGAACGTGATCCCTACACCTCAATGCCGGGCGTCAAGCCTTATCTGCCGGCACCGGCGGACTACTCGCAGCACGACGGGGCAGACGTGATTGATCCCGGCACGATGATCGACCTGACCGGGCGCGTGCAGGCGGATGGTCGTTTGACCTGGAGCGTGCCGGCGGGAAAATGGACGATCCTGCGCATGGGACGCCGGTCCACTGGTGCGAGCACCCGACCGGCGCCGGCCTCCGGCGTGGGTTTTGACCATGACAAGCTCGACAAAGCCGCGCTGGAAGATCATTTCGAGAACTACTACGGTACATTGCTTCGCAAGGTGGGAACGCGTGCCGGGCAGCACGGGTGGACCACGGTCCACCTCGACAGTTGGGAAATGGGCGCGCAAAACTGGACACCGAGATTTCGCGAGGAATTCACCACACGCCGCGGTTACGATCCGCAGCCTTATCTTGTGACGTACAGCGGCCGCGCCGTCGAGAGTGTGGAGGTCTCGCAGCGCTTTCTCTGGGATGTGCGCCTCACGGCCCAGGAGTTGGTCCTGGAAAACTACGCCGGCCACCTGAAAACACTGGGGCATAAGCACGGCTTTGAGCTGTCGATCGAGCCCTATGACATGAATCCCACCGCCGACCTGGATCTGGGGGCTGTGGCCGACGTGCCCATGTGTGAGTTCTGGGGCGCCGGATTTGGGTTTGATTCGTCCTTCAGTTGCATCGAAGCAACCTCCGTCGCCCACACCATGGGCCGGTCGATCGTATCGGCGGAAGCCTTTACGGGACAGGACCAATGGCGGCAGTATCCCGGGTCCATGAAGAACCAGGGCGATTGGGCGTTTTGCATGGGGATCAACCGTTTTGTCTATCACACCTTCGCGCACAAGCCGCTTGGCGACGCGTATCGTCCGGGTATGACCATGGGCCCCTACGGCGTGCACTGGGACCGGGGCCAGACCTGGTGGCCGATGGCGGACGCCTATCACGAGTACGTCACGCGTTGCAGCCATCTGTTGCGACAGGGCGTCACGGTGTCGGATATTCTTTACCTGACGCCTGAGGGAGCTCCGCACGTCTTTCGTGCGCCGGCCGATGCATTGCGAGGACAGGGGCCGCTTGCCGACAAGAAGGGGTACGGTTTTGACGGCTGTTCGCCCAACATCCTGATGGAGCGCGCCGACGTCGAGGGCGGGCGGATTGTATTTCCGGGTGGGACATCCTACCGACTTCTTGTCCTGCCGCGTTTTGAAACCATGACGCCCGGACTTCTTGAGAAGATCACACAACTCGTCAAAGCAGGTGGCGTTGTCTACGGTGCTCCGCCGACCGCATCGCCAAGTTTGAGCGGCTATCCGCAATGTGACGCCAAGGTGCGGGAATTGGCGCGGAAACTCTGGGGCGAGACCCCTTCGGATGAACGGCAGTTTGGCAAAGGACGCGTTATCCTCGATCCGGGCGCACAGTCGAACGAGGAACGCGAAAAGGACGACGAACCTCTGTTGCCCAAGGCGGGAAGCTGGATCTGGCTTGATAAAGGCAACCCCGCGCGTTCCGCGGCCTGCGGCGATGTCCATTTCCGCTATACCTGGGAGATTTCGGACGTCCAATCCCTGACAAAGGCACGAATTGAGGCGACTGCGGACAACTCATTCGATCTCAAGGTGAATGGCGAGCCTTTGCTCTCAGGAGACAATTTCAACGTCATCTATGCGGCGGATATCCTCTCGGCGTTGCGTGAAGGAAAGAACACGATTGACGTGGTCGCCAATAACGCCTCGGATACACCAAACCCCGCTGGTTTCATCGCCGCGCTGCGGCTGAGCCGACCTGACGGATCGCAGAAGGTCATTGTCACAGACCAGCAGTGGAGCGCCGGCAGCAACGGAACCGACTGGTCTGCGGCAAAGATACTGGGCCCGGGAGACATGGCGCCCTGGAACTTGAGGAAGACCGAGGCGGCTGCTGCCGCGAATCTTTATCCTGATTATGCCATCACCGCCGCCTTGCTTGAGGACATGACGGTCCCGCAAGATTTTCGATCCGACGGTCCGGTTCGGTATGCACATCGCCGGACCGCTTCTGAGGATATCTACTTCATTGCCAATACCGCCGACAAGAAAGTGGAGGCAACGTGCACGTTCCGGGTGCAACAAGGCATGCCGCAGTTGTGGAATCCCGTGACCGAGGAAGTCGGGGCCTTGCCTCAGTTTGCTTGTCAAGGCAAGACCACGTCCGTGCCGGTTCGCTTTGAACCGTATCAGAGTTTCTTCGTGATATTTCCATGCCACGGTGCATCCCGGCCGACGGCAATGGCGGGCGGTGTGAATTTTCCTGAAACAACGCCCGCAAAAATCTTGAAGGGGCCGTGGGAGGTTTCGTTCGATCCCCAATGGGGCGGCCCGGAGAAAATTATCTTTGAGGCTTTACAGGATTGGACGGCAAAAAAGGAACGCGGGATCAAATACTACTCCGGCATCGCAACCTATCGGAAGAGTTTCGACCTCGCTCCTCGGCCAGGGAAAAGGACCTATCTCGATCTTGGAACGGTTCACGATATCGCCCGGGTCAAACTCAATGGGAACGATTGTGGCGTGGTCTGGTGCGCGCCGTGGCGTGTGGATATCACGGAGGCTGTCCAGGGCAAGGGTAACGTATTAGAGATCGACATAGCCAACCGGTGGCCCAACCGTTTGCTCGGCGACCAGCAGACGCCGGATAAGGATGTACGAACCGTGCAATGGGAATCCGGCTTTCTCGCGGGCAAAGCGTATCGGACCGGCCGCTACACGTTCACCACGGGACGCGGTCCCGGCACACTTCTGCCCTCCGGCCTGCTGGGCCCTGTACGCATCCTGGCCAATCAGAAATAAACGCAAGGAGATAAGTAATGCGAGCCAGTAGTTCTTTTGTTTTCGTCATTGTGATGTTTCTATCAACGATTGCGGGGGCCGGCACCCTGGAAAGTGATTTTACAAACCCGCCGCGGGAGGCCGGTGTCCGCTGCTGGTGGTGGTGGCTCAACAGCAATGTCACGAAAGAAGCGATCACCCGGGACCTGGAGGCCATGCACGACAAGGGCTTCAGCGGAGCGATGATCTTCGACGCGGGAACCGAACTGCGCTGGGGGCCCGACAGAAATGTTCCCAACGGTCCTCAGTTCGCCGGGCCGGAATGGACCGAGCTATACCTGCATGCCCTCAAGGAAGCCAAACGTCTGGGCTTGGAGCTGGGACTCTCCATTCAGAGCGGCTGGAATCTGGGCGGACCTTTTGTCACGCTCGACGACAAGGCCAAGCAGATCACCTGGTCGCAGGTGCAGGTAGATGGCCCGGCCCGGATCGAACGGACGCTGCCCATCCCTAAGTCCAACTACGACTATTACCGTGACATCTGCGTGCTGGCGTATCCCGCCAAGGTGACGAAGGGCCTGCCTTTCACAATAAGGGCCAGTTCCGCACAAGCGAAATTCCCAGTGACGAACATCACGGACGGCCAATATTGGGTAAGCGGTGGGACAAAAGGCGGTGAAGGCCCGACGCCCGAGTCCCCCGAGTGGGTCGAATTCGCGTTCGAGAAGACCGTCAAGACGACGGCCCTGAAACTGACAGGTCGAAAAGGCTACGGTCCCAAGGTATGCTTACTTGAAGCGGTTGATAGCAAACAGAAGACACCTGCCTTTGAGCTGAAGGACGGCTATAACGAGCTTTCGTTTGATGCGATCGAGGGCAAAGTGATTCGCGTCGTTTTTGAGGATTCCTATGATCCAGGCCACCCTGATTCACCGCGCAACGTGCAGGTCGTGAATATTCAGTTGCTGGATGAGAATGGGGAAGGTCTCATCGCGGGGCAGGGAAGCACCAGACAGCCCATCAGACATCTGGCCGCCAAATCGGGGGCGCGTGAACTGGGTGGATCGGCGCCGGACTGTCGTTTCCTGCTCGACGATTATCTCTCCGTGGAGGGCGAGGAGGACGCGGCGCTCGAGGAGATCGTAAATATCAGTGAGAAGGTCGGCCCGGACGGCACGCTTCGATGGCAGGTGCCGGCGGGCCGGTGGACGATCCTGCGCATCGGCTACACGCCCACGACGGCGCATGTGGCGACCTCCAGCGACAACTGGAAGGGGCATGTCATCGACTACCTCAGCAGCGATGTCTTCGACCGCTACTGGTTCAAGACCGTCGATCCATTGCTGCAGAAGGCGGGCCCGCTGGCCGGTGCCGTGTTGAAGCAGTTGGAAACCGACAGTTGGGAATGCGGCGGCATGAACTGGAGCCCCGGCTTCGCCGAGGATTTCAGGCGTTACAACGGATACGATATCCTCAAGTATCTACCCGTGGTCACCGGCAAGATCATCGGGAATCGCGAGGTCAGCAACGCCTTCCTGGCCGACCTAAGAAAGACCATCGCCCACTGTGTGTCGGAAAATCACTACCGGAGATTTGCCGAGCACGCGGCGCGATACAACATGGGAATTCAGCCCGAGTGTTCCGGCCCCCATGCCGCGCCGCTCGATGGGATCACCAACTACAAGCACAGTGACATTGTCATGAGCGAGTTTTGGATCCCCTGCCCGCATCGGCCCAGGCCCGAGAATCGTTTCTATATCAAACAGGCCTCTTCGGCAGCCCATATCTACGGCAAGCAGATCGTCGGCGCAGAGTCCTTTACGTCACTCAAGAATCCCCACTGGGCCGTCACGTTGTGGCACGATATGAAGCCGGCCATGGATTTCGAGTATTGCGAAGGCCTGAACATGATCTTCTTCCATACCTTCACCTGCTCGCCCAGGGAGATGGGCATTCCCGGTCAGGAGTACTTTGCCGGCACGCACGTGAACCCGCAGGTAACCTGGTGGGATCTCTCGGCGCCGTTCATGAACTACATGAACCGCATTCAGACCGTGGTGCAGCGCGGCACCTTCGTCGCTGATGTGCTGTATTACTACGGCGACCACGTACCCAATATTGCGGTGCACAAGGGATTCAACCGGGCCGGCGCCTTGCCCGGTTACGATTTCGACGTGACCAATGAGGAGGTTCTGCTTCAGCTAAAGGTTGTCGCTGGCAAAGTGGTCGTTCCCAGTGGACTGAGCTATCGCGTGCTGGTTCTGCCGGACCACAAGGTTTTGTCCCTGGCGGTTCTGGAGAAGGTCCAGACCCTGCTCAAGCGAGGGGCCACTGTCCTGGGGCCCAAACCGGAGCGTCTTGTCAGTTTGGTGGGCGGCACATCCGCGCAGCGAAAATTCCATCGACTCGCCGACACACTGTGGGGCAGCAACCCGCCGGCAGCAGGGCAGAAAGCGGTCGGCAGCGGTCGTCTCGTTTGGGGACAGACCTCTCGTACGTTCCTGCAAAGTGAGGGCATTGCCCCGGACTTCGAGGTGCTCGACGTGGAAAGACAACTGGAGTACCAGTACATCCATTACACGATAGAGGGCGCCGACGTGTACTTTGTCTGCAACCAGACGGATCAACCCAGGTCGGTTGATTGCGCGTTTCGCGTCCGCGAAAGACAGCCGGAGTTGTGGGACCCGGTGACAGGTCGGATCGTCACAGCCAAGGCCTTCAAGCAGACCGAGGGACGCACGGTTGTTCCCATGGCGTTCGATCCCCATGGCTCCTGCCTAATCGTTTTTCGCGACACTATCGACGCCAACAAACAGGGTACGGAACGTTCGAACACGCCGGTGTTGCATACTGTCAAAGAGATTCAGGGCTCGTGGCAGGTCGAATTCGATCCGGCCTGGGGTGGCCCTGCGTCGGTTGAATTCACCACCCTGACCGACTGGGCGCAGCACCCTGCCGAGGGCATTAAGTATTACTCCGGCAAGGCTGACTATAAGACTTCATTTGAATTCGAACCAGTGCACGGAAAGCGTTACTGGCTGCATCTCAACGACATCAAGGACGTCGGCATCGCTGCCGTTACGCTCAACGGCGAGGCCATCGGTATCACCTGGACCAAGCCCTTCCGCGTGGAGATCACCGATGCACTCGCGGCCGGCGGGAACCGACTGCAGATCACGGTGGTCAATTCCTGGCAAAACCGCCTGATCGGCGACCGCGGAAAACCGCAGGAGAAACGTTACACAAAGACCAATATCAACATCCGTGACGATTGGACGCTCAGGCAATCCGGGCTGTTAGGTCCCGTAGAAATACAGAGCGATTAGAAGAAAGATCGAAGTGAACATCAAGACGATGATGGTTCTGACGATGGTCGTCGGGTTTTGTGCTCAGGCTGCGCCCGTCAGTAGCACTGAGGCCAATCGGGTAGTGGAAATCCCGTTTCAGGCGGACAGGCCCCACGCCAATCCGTTTATAGAAGTTGAATTTGACGTTGTGGTCACGGACCCCCATGGTACACAAATGACCGTGCCTGGTTTTTGGGCCGGCGCAGACCGGTGGGCCGTGCGCTACGCGTCGCCGATCGTGGGCACACATCGTTATTGTACGCAATGCAGCGATACCGACGATGCCGGGTTGCACCGCGTCGAAGGTCGGATCGAAATCAAGCCGTATAGCGGAGAGAACTTGCTTTATCGGCACGGTCCCATTCGCGTGGCCAGGGACAAACGTCACTTCGACCATGCTGACGGCACGCCGTTTCTGTGGTTGGGCGACACGTGGAAGGTCACATGCAAACGAATTTCCAGGATCATCAGCGTTACATGTTCTGGCGTTTTTTGCTCAGCGGCGCAGCGGGCCACACTTATGGGGCCGCGGGGATCTGGCACGGCAGCGTGGAAGGGGATCCCGGCATCAGTCCGGTATACGATTGGACGACGTGGAGACAGGGTATGAACTACCCCGGAGCAACCCAACTCGGGCTCGGCAAGAGACTACTGGAAATGTATCCCTGGTGGCGGTTCGAGTCACATCCGGAGTGGGCTGAAGAGGACTGCTTTGCCGCCGGGATTCCGGGCGAAGTGCGGTTCATCTACCAGCCCAAGCGCGGCATCTACAATTGGAAGGGAACGGTCGTCAAAGACCTCGAACCTAATGCGTCCTATGCGGCCTTCTATTTCGATCCGGCTACCGGGAGACGGTTTGAGCAGGGCGTCGTGACCAACAAAAAACCAAAGACATCGTCCGGCGAATACAAGGCGCCCCGACTGCCCTCGCCCCAGGATTGGGTATTGGTTTTGGAACGAGTGAAAAGCAAACACAAGGAAAACCAATGAATGACAGCCCGTTGGGAAGACGACAATTCATGCGGTATTCTGCAGCCGGCTTGGCTCTGACCGCCTCCACCAAAGGGATATCGCAAGCCAATGCTATGTTTCAGCCCGAACCTGCGCGCACGGAAGGACCCGTTACGACACAGTGCGACGTTCTGGTCGTAGGCGGTGGCACGGCGGGCACCATTGCGGCAATTCAGGCCGGGCGCATGGGGGCCAAGACGTTACTCCTGGAACGAAACAGCCAGTTGGGCGGTACCACGACCACCGCCGGTGTCTCATTTCCTGGTTTGTTTGACGCCTGGGGCAGGCAGATCATTGCCGGCATCGGCTGGGAACTCGTACGCGAGAGCGTGGAGTTGGATGGCGGAACGCTCCCCGATTTCTCCCAGGTGCCCGACCGTCACTGGAAGAACCAAGTCCGGGTGAACCAGTTCCTTTATGCCCTGCTCGCCGAGGAAAAGTGCGAACGGGCTGGTGTTGAGATTGCCTATTACGAATTTCCCCAGGTTGTCAGAAGAATCACGAACGGCTGGCAGGTCGATTGTGTCGGCTTCGGTACCCGGCGTCGCGTCCTGTGCAAACAGATCATCGACTGCACGGGTGGAGCAGACGTGGTCGGCATGCTGAACCTGCCGCGATTTCGCGGAGAGCAAACGCAACCTGGCTCTTTGCTGTTCAAGTTGGACACAGCAAATTGCCCCGGACGTCCCAATGGCCCCGGTTCCGGCTTGCTGGATAGTTTGTATGTTCACGGAGCCGATTCATCCAACTCGCGTACGGTCACGGCGGCCAACCTCGAAGGACGCAAAGCCGTGCTTAACAGAATTCGCACAACGAAACAACGCCTGATGCATTTGCAGCCGGAGGTCGGCTTCCGGGAAAGCTACCGGATCGAGGGCGAAACCGTGATCACCGTAGACGATTATACCTCAGGACGCGTGTTCGACGATGCGCTCTGCTATGCCTTCTATCCCGTGGATCTTCACACACGCACCGGCGTCAAACCGAAACCCCTGGCAAGAGGTACGGTGCCGACTGTTCCTCTGAGAGCGCTGGTTCCCAGGGGAAGCCGTAACATCATGGTCGCCGGCCGCTGTGTCTCCAGTGACCGGCTGGCAAACTCGGGACTGCGCGTGCAGGCCTCCTGCATGGCCATGGGCCAGGCTGCTGGCGTTACAGCCGTATTGGCGGTACAAAATCACACCACACCTCTCGATGTGGACCTGAAACATATCCGGGACATGCTCCGAAAATACAAGGCCATTGTTCCCACAGCTTAGACAGTATTTGAAGGGAGTTTATTATGGCGAATAACCGTATATCGAGACGCGAGTTCTTGGAACGAAGCGTGTGTGGCGGCACGGCCTTGTCTTTGGCTGCGTCCGGATGTGCCCTGCAAGGGCGCTCGGCCAGGTCGAAAGTCCGGCCCAATATTGTCTTTGTGTTGACTGATCAGTGGCGCGCCCAGGCCACAGGGTATGCAGGGGATCCCAATGTCAAGACCCCTCATCTGGATGCCTTGGCCGAGAGGAGCATCAACATTGAGAATACCGTGTCGATCTGCCCGGTGTGTACACCGTACCGCGCCTCCTTGATGACCGGCAAGTATCCGCTCAGCACAGGCATGTTTATGAACGATCTGTATCTGCCCAGCGAAGAGCTGTGTATGGCCGAGATATTCAAACGAGCCGGTTACGATACCGGCTATATCGGCAAGTGGCATCTCGACGGGCATGGACGCGATGAGTACATTCCCAAAGAGCGGCGCCAGGGCTTTGACACCTGGAAGGTGCTGGAGTGCACGCATACGTACAACACGTCGCATTATTATGCCGATGATGACCCCAAGATGCGCACGTGGGACGGGTACGACGCTTACCCGCAAACAGCCGATGCCCAGGCCTATATCCGGGAGCATGCAAAGGGGGACAAACCGTTCCTCCTGGTTATGGCCTATGGCGGACCTCACTTTCCGCATCATACGGCGCCCGAGGCATTGAAGGCTCTCTATCCACCTGATTCGATCGAACTGCGTCCCAATGTCCCGGAGGCATGGAAGGACAGGGCCCGCAAAGAGGCGCAAGGCTATTATGCGCATTGCACGGCGCTGGATACCTGTGTCAACGATCTGTACAATACATTGGAGGAAACCAGCATCGCTGGCAATACCATCTTTGTGTTCACCTCTGACCACGGCGAGATGCTCGGCTCGCAGGGGCAGCCGCCCAGACAAAAGCAGCGTCCCTGGGATGAGAGTATTCTCGTACCGTTCTTGCTCCGCTATCCAGCGGCCTGCGGCCAGCAGGGCCGCAAGGTGAGCACGCCGATCCATACCCCTGATATTCTGCCGACCCTGCTCTCGCTGGCCGGCGTCCCGATCCCTGACACGATCGAGGGCGAGGATGTCTCGAGACTGGTGCTTCGAAAGAAACCTGAAGACCGGGCCGTGCTGTTCATGAATGTGTCCCCCTTCGGGGCCGGTGACAGAAAGGGGTTCAGGGGCATACGTACGGCACGCTATACCTATGTACGCGATTCAGACGGCCCGTGGCTCATGTATGACAACGAGACCGACCCCTATCAAATGACAAACCTGCTCGATCAACCCGAATATGCCGCGTTGCAGAAACAACTGGAGCGCAAGCTGCAATTCAAACTCAAACAGACAAGTGACAAATTGCAACCCAAACAGCATTACCTGAAGGAGTGGGGATACACTGTGGACCGGTGGGGCAACATCCCATACTTCTCAGGCAAAAAGCCGGACAACTTCAAGGTGCAGAGCCCGGCCAACAAACCGATATAAGAGGGACCGCCGAACGTTCGGTGACCAATTTCGAAAGTAGATTAAGAGACTGAATATCCAATGGCCGAGAAAACAGAGTTTGATCGGCAAGGCCGCTTGATTGACTGTGCTGTTCGGATCATTGCCCTGTCTAAAGAAGGGCAAGGGACAATGGACTCCCTCTCCTTGAAAAGTGGACGTTCCTTTTGGGCTGTTGGATATTGAAAAGACGGAACAACAAACAATCTGCACATATCGCCAGTGGAATATGAAGCAGCCCGCATCCTGGGCAGGAATGTAATACAAAACCGAAAAGTGCGAGGAAATACATGAAGAGAACTTTGAAACGTATTTTGGCAACTGGTATCACGGTGGCCAGCTTAGCCGCCGTTGAAGCAGGGGCTGTCGAATACCCACTGACCACGGATGCACAGGTAGACTATCATGAACTGAGATCCGGCTTTTGCAATCCCCCGGCGGAAAGCAAGCTGCGCTGTTTCTGGTTCTGGCAGTATGGTGTCGCGACGAAGGCGTCTATTACGCAGGACCTTGAGGCCATGAAGGCCAAGGGGTACGGCGGCGCGCTCCTCGGCGATAATGGCGGGCCGGAAGGCCAGGTGGGACCGGTGTTCATGAGCGATCAATGGAAGGCGAATTTTGCCCACGCCGTCAAAGAGGCCGACCGACTGGGATTGGAGTTGAGCCTGAACATCCAGAGCGGATGGGGCGACCCCGGCAATCCGAACATACAGCCCGACAATGGCATGAAAAAAATCGTCTCTTCTGAAATCCATGTCAGCGGGCCCAGGAAACTGCAGCAGACATTGCCGAAGCCAGAGTCCCGTATTTATTACAAAGACATTGCCGTGCAGGCCTTCAAACGTGTTGACGCGAGCCGGGACAAAAGCAAGAGTACGCTTCAACATTGGGATATCAAATCATTTAACAAGCAAAGCGGGTTGTCTGAGCATCGCCAAAACCATCCGAACAGTCCTGATGATCTGGCTATCGAAAAGGTTAACATCGTCAACCTGACGGCGAAGCTCTCCGGTGATACTCTCACATGGGACGTCCCGGCCGGTGAATGGACGATCATGCGTTACGGCATGACCGCCACGGGCAAACGAAACAACTATGCTGCAGACGGGTACAAGGGCGGGCTTTGTTACGATCAGATTCATGCCAACGGCGTCAAGGCCCAGTGGCGTGATGTGGCGCAACCTTTGATCGATATTGCCAGGAACAACGGCAACAGCCTGAAGTACGTGCACACCGACAGTTGGGAAATGGGTTTGACGAACTGGACCCATGGTTTTCAGGAAGCATTCAACCGGCTTCGCGGATATGACATGTCACCCTATTGGCCCGTGTTGGCAAACAAGATCGTGGGGAGCCGTGAGATGTCAAACCGCTTCCTCGAAGATTTTCGCCTGACTGTCTCTGATCTGGTCGCCGAGGAAAACTACCAGGTACTCAAGGAGCTGGCGCACGCCCATGGCTTGCTTCTTCACTCGGAGTCCGGCGGTCCTCACCGCGCGCCGCTTGAGGCGTTGCAGACGCTGGGCAAGAACGATGTCCCCATGAGCGAATTCTGGGCGAGGGCCCATACCCATCGCGTTTCCGAGGCCGCGCGCATCCACGTCAAGCAGGGCGCCAGTGCCGCCCACGTTTACGGCAAACGATACCTCGCCGCCGAGGGACCCACGTCGATAGGCCCGCAGTGGCAGCGGGCGCCGCGTGAATTGAAGGGCAACCTCGACAAGATCTTCTGTCTCGGGGTCAACCGCTTGTTCTGGCACACGTATACGAGCGCCCCTGACGAATACGGGATCCCGGGCTTCGAGTACTTTGCCGGCACGCATATGAACCGGCATGTCACCTGGTGGGATCAGTGCGACACCTTCGTTGCGTACCTCAACCGCTGCCAGTACATGCTCGCCCAGGGCCTCTACGGTGCCGACGTCTTGGCCTATTATGGCAGTGCCTCGCCGAATTTCGTGTATCTTGAAAGCGATATCGACGTGCCAGGCGGACACGCGTGGGATATGTGCAATACCGAGGTGCTGCTCTCACGCGCGACGACCAGGAATGGGCGGATCCATCTGCCGGACGGCATGAACTACGCTTTGCTTTATCTGAAACCCGGCATCAATTTCATCTCGCTACGCGTGCTCAGGAAGATAGAACGCATGGTCAAGGACGGGATTGTTTTGGTTGGCAATCCCCCGGTAAGGGCGGCCGGGCTTACCGGTTATCCTGAGTCGGACAAGGAAGTTGAAGCGATTGCAAAACGACTTTGGGGGGGGATCGACAAGAAACATGTCTTTATGAATAGGTACGGCCGAGGCAGGGTTTATGCCGGCAAGACCATTGCCCAGGTGCTTGAGCTGGAGGGGATAACGCCCGACTTCTCGTATACCGCCAATCAGGATGTGGACCTGGGCTATATCCACCGCTCCGCCAACGATCTGGATATCTACTACATCGTCAACAAGTGGGCTTACAAGGACGTGAGCGACCTGAAGTACCGCTACCGGTCCGACCTGCCCAATCGCTACGTCCAGGCCACTTGCTCCTTCCGCGTGGACGGGGACCGGCTGATCGAGCGCTTTGATCCAGTGACAGCAACGATGACACCGGTGCTCGTGTATAAGCGCGCCGGTGGCCGCTATGAAGTGCCGATTTCCCTCCCGCCGGAAGGTTCGGTGTTTTTCCTGTTCAGGAAGGGGCCGCAGCGCAGGCATGTCACCCGGATCACCAGGGATGGAAAAGCTGTTGTTCAGGGTAATACCCCGTTGCAACTGAACGCATCCGGAATCTTCGTGCGGGATGGCGGTGTCGAAGTCATGCGCGAGGGCGCGTATGAGATCACCTGGTCTGACGGCAAGACGGAAGAGCTGGACCGCACCGCATGGCTGCCCGATCGAACCATTGAGGGTAGTTGGAGGATTACCTTCATGGAGAGGCCCTCGCTCGGCGAACCGATCACCACTGAGACGGACGTGTTGAAATCGTGGACGGAGTATTCGCAGCGTCAGATCAAGTACTTCTCCGGCACGGCCCGGTACACGAAGATCTTCGACTTTGCCGGTGAGGCGCAAAGCAGGCGGGTCTACCTCGATATGGGCAACGTCCTGGACCTTGTGACGGTGCGTCTGAATGGCAAGGTGGTCGATACCTGCTGGATCGCTCCTTTCCGCGTCGACATCACCGCCCACCTTGTGAAGGGACGCAATCTTCTCGAACTGGATGTCACCAACTGCTGGGCCAACCGACTCATCGGCGACGGCAAGCTCCCGAAAGAGCAGAGAAAAACACGGTCAAATGTCAGCGGCAAGTTCCAGAAACCCGGCTCAGAAAAACTGCTGAGAGCCTCGGGTGTGCTGGGCCCCGTTCGACTGCAGTTTGCGGAAATCGTATCGCCATCTGTCTCAAAGTGAGGACCAAGAAACAGGGATACCGCCGATAGTTGCCTTTAGGACGAAAACCGGTGAAATCCTTTCCTGTACGGGTTTGGTGAGCCCAGTCGTTTGTCGCCGAAAGCAATGATCTTGTCCATTGGACCGACGTGCATCTTGCCATGGGCTATGGGCCGGAAGGTTCATTCGACTACGGCGGGTTTGTCCTGGGGGCGACCGCATGCGGGACCGCGGGGCAGGGTGCCAGGGGTTTGCACGTGTTGGACCGGTCGAAAGCAAGGGGCATCGGCTCGCATCTGACGCGGGGTTAGAGAGCACCCGTTTCCAGAAGTCAGAAGTCACGCAAGATGGGCTACGCGGCGTTCTTGAGACGGTAATGCCTGTAGTGGAAGAGGATAGGCAGGCGTCAGGTTTCCTCAAGCCTCTTCCACGGTTCGTACGGTCACGTGAGTGCCTTCCACGCGGACCACCTCGACTTCCTTGTCCTTGGGCACATATGCGTTTTCGGCGATACATTCCATCCGTCTTCCGTCGAGCTCGCATATCCCCACCGGTCGCAAGGGCGTCAGGACGCGTCCGGTCCGGCCCACGAGGCTGTCAAACTCGTGCATCCGCTTGTGTGCCTCCGGTATGGGCATCACACGACGGCCCAACCGCGTTTCCGGAAACAGCTTGTAGACCACGACCAACAGCACCGGCACATCCAGAACGGCAACCGCCACCCCGATGCAACCGGCTATCATGCTGTGTTTGAAGAAGATTACGACTCCGCCTGCCGCACAGACCAGCGCGCAGATGCTCAGAATCCCCCCGCTGGGAACGAACACCTCCGCCACGATCAGCGCCGCGCAGGCGACAAAAAGAAATACGGCAAACAACAGCCACCAGAACATAAGCTTCTCCTTGTCCAGGCAAACGTCGAAACGCCGCTCCAACACACGCAACGGTCTCCACGCGACTGGCGTAGACACCGACGACATGATACCACAAGCCGTCGATAAACGGTACCCCGCTTTGTAGCTGAGGAGGGGCGACTCGTCCACAGCCGGCCCTTGGGGCCGCTATGAGGCCTGAAACGGGCTGGAAGGCGAGGCGCACAAAAACTATGTTTTCGTACAAGTTTTCACCGAGGCGGCTTTGGACGTGATGGCTCTTGATAGTTAGCGGTGTATTTCGTAGGATTATTGGCAGTGCACGGAAACCGTGCTGTCGTTTGTGGTCGTGTAGACGGATAATGCCAGAGTAAGCAAAAGTTCAGTAAGCAACCGAGATTTGGAATCGATATGATTCAAAGCAATTATCCACACTGCCTTTCAGGAAAGGACCAACACGTGGCAAATCAGAAGAACAAACCAGCGAAGGGCCGGAGCACGTCTCAGGGTCGAAGAGCATTTTTGAAGGCGGCGGCAGCGTCGGTGGCACTGCCTTACCTGGTCCCGGCGTCGGCGATGGGCAAGGACGGCGCCACCGCGCCGAGCAACCGCATCGTGATGGCCGGTGTCGGCATCGGCAACATGGGCCGGGGCGACCAGGGTTCATTCCTGGGCCGGGGCGATGTCCAGTACGTCGCCGTCTGTGACGTCCAGAGGAATCATCGGCAAGCGGCGATGAACCGCGTAAACGACAAGTACCAGAACAAGGATTGCAAAGGGTACAACGATTTCCGCGAGATCATGGCCCGCGATGACATCGACGCGGTGCATTGCGCTACGCCGGATCACTGGCACGCGATTGTCGTGATCGAGGCCTGCCGTAACGGCAAGGACATCTACTGCCAGAAGCCCGAGACCAAGACGCTTCGCGAAGGCAAGCTGATGATCGACGCGGCCCGGCGTTATGGTCGCGTGGTCTCCGGCGGCAGCCAGCGCGTGCTCGGAGACTACCGGAAGATCGTCGACCCCTGCTGGAATGGAGACAAGGGCATCATCAAGTCGATCAATGTCAACGTCGGTCCGTTGCCGATGGACTGCAACAAGCCGGGGCAGCCGATTCCCGACGGCTTCGACTGGGACAGGTGGCTCGGTCCCGCCCCCTGGGCGCCGTACCATCCGCACCGCTGCAGCGGCAGCTACAACATCAACGGCACCTGCTGGCGGTCGTTCAAGGATTACTCCGGCGGCGGCATGACCGACTGGGGCGCCCATCATTTCGGCGGCGCGACCTTCGCCATCGACGTCCGGGAGCTGGAGCCCGAGGAAGTCATCTTCCACAACGACAGCGGCAAGAAGTACGCGACCTGCCGCTTTCCGAACGGCAAGCTTCTCCATCATAACTATCCCGGCCGGGGCAACCTGCAGGTGGAAGGCACGAACGAGAAGGGCCCGTCGAAACCGGTTCCCAGTTACTCCGGGACCGGCGGGATCTACGGTGACTTCATCGACTGCGTCAAGACGCGCCGGAAGCCCTTCCGTGACATCGAGTTTGCGGTCCACACCGCAAACGTGTGCCACCTGTTCCTCGCGGCCTACGAACTGCAGCGGTCGCTGAAATGGGATACGGTCAAGCAGCAGTTCGTTGACGACGACGAAGCCAATCGCCTTGTCGACGTCGCACGAAGAGAGCCCTGGGTGATTTAAGAACGCGAACGTTGCGACAAGGAGACTTGATTATGACGAATAAAGAGACTGCAAAAATGACACTGGCGGCCGGTGCGGCTACTATCGCCGTTGCCCAGACGAGTTCGGCCGCAGTAGAGACGGCATTGAAAACACTCAAGACCTATGACTGGGGCGCAGACCCCGCGATCTTGAAGCCGATTGACGAGGCGATCGTTGCCACGCACGACGATCCCGCAGCACGCCAGACGCTGGAAAAGGGGCTGGTGGACAC
>Ga0272441_10007544_pt1 | contig 17647 bp, 16 predicted proteins | sample SSMProp6N_FD_193582 | JGI IMG/M metagenome (GOLD analysis project Ga0272441, IMG submission 193582) | Marine sediment archaeal communities from Little Sippewissett salt marsh, Falmouth, MA, United States - SSM-Prop-6N | ecosystem: Environmental > Aquatic > Marine > Wetlands > Sediment ... | reverse complement strand
TTAAGCACGCCGCCAGCGTTCGTCCTGAGCCAGGATCAAACTCTCCATAGCTCTTTCTTTCTGAATCAACGTTCTGGCTCGCTTCTTCCTTACTATTCATCCTGCCTATTTAATTGTCATGGTTCATAAAAAACGCCGCTCAGCAAGCGACGCGAAGGGTATATTACCATTTCCTCCTAAGAAGTCAAGCCCTGATCCTGATTTTTTGTTACATAGTTGTTTCTTTTAACTCCAGGTTCTATACTCTGATGTAGTAGACCGTTATTTAAGAGCTTACCCTTACAGAACTCATCTAATCTTCCATAAAAAATATGTCCTTGATTTGCAGGATAAACTGATTACTGGAACAACATCCTCTAATTGTAGTGCTATTAAGACTTTCTCTACCATTATTGACAAATCAGATACTGAATGCAAAATATAAAAGTATCTTGTATATTTGTATAGTCAACTAATATTCACACTGGTCATAAAAAAGTAAACTATTGTTTAATCTAATTTCCACGAACAGACACAAACCATCAGGGGGAGGTGGTTTAGGAGCTATCGGTCATAAGATATCTGTAACATTCAGATTGTGGGGACAAATATTGAATTAAACGAATGAAAGGATGTGTGTCATGAATAGGAAGTTTTTGGTCATAATCGCGGTATTCGCAGCACTGGCCGTATTGGGTTTATCCACCTTTGCCATGGCTGCTGAATCTCCAAAGTATGGCGGAACACTGAAATGGAGAGAGATCAACGATCCACCTAAAGGTGATCCTGCAATGGCTACTGATACTGTATCAAGCAGGATGATCCTCTGTATCTTCGATACCCTTGTTGAAAACGACCCTGACGGTAAAGGACTGAATCCTTCCCTTGCAGAAAGCTGGGAAGGCAATGAGGATGGAACGATATTTACATTTCATCTGAGAAAAGGAGTCAGGTTCCAGAAAGAACACATGGGACAGCCCACCGAGAACAAGGGGAGAGAAGTAACTGCCAAGGATTGGAAATATTCCTTCGAAAGGCTCGTTCATGTTACTTCTCCAAGAGCATATTTCCTTGACATGGTAAAGGGATATCAGGATTTCGTTGACGGCAAAAACTCAGAATGGACAGGGATAAAGGTTCTGGATGACCATACACTCCAGTTTGAACTGGAATATCCCTTTGCCCCCTTCGTTTCGGTGCTTGCTTACAATTCTTTCATGGTGGTCCCAGAGGAAGATGCCGAAAAATGGGGTGATGACTTCAATTTCCATCCTATCGGGACAGGACCTTTTGTACTTGACAAGTGGGAACACGACCAGAAAGTGGTCCTGAAGAAGAACCCTGATTACTGGAGGAAAGATGCCGAAGGCAATAATCTTCCCTATCTCGATTATGTTGAGATAATGGTCATCCCCGATAACACCATAGCCTATCAGGAATTCAAGAAGGGCAACATCGACGCCTTCCCGGATTTCCCTGATGAATTCTATTTAGAGGCAAAATCAGAATTCGGAGATCTTCTCCAGGAAAGACCCTGGGTAGGTACTTATTACTATGGCTTTAACAACAGCAAACCTCCTTTCAAGGATAACAAGGCACTTCGCCAGGCTTTCAACTATGCTGTCAACAGGGAATTGATCAGTGAACTTGTCCTCGAAGGCCGCTACCCTGCGGGCAAGGGAGTCCTGCCTCCTGGCATGCCTGGATACAACCCTGATCTTGAGGGATACAGATTTGATCCGGTCAAGGCAAAAGCCCTTATGGCCGCTGCAGGTTACCCCAACGGTATCGAAGTTGAGCTGCAGGTAAACAACAACCCCAGGCACAGGGCTGTTGCCGAAGCTGTCCAGGCACAGCTTATGGATCTTGGCATCAAGCTAAACCTCAAGGTTCTCGACTGGGGCGTCCACCTGGATATGTGCGAAAGAGCCGAAACCGAAATGTTCAGAATGGGTTGGGTTGTTGACTATATGGATCCGGACAACTTCCTTTATGTACTTCTCCATTCCGACAATCAGGGATCAAAGGGTAATTACTCCTTCTACAAGAATGAAGAGGTCGACAAGCTCCTTGCCCAGGCCAGGGTCGAAACCGACTGGTCCAAGCGGATGGCCCTATACAGGGAGGCCGAACAGATGATAGTGGAAGACGCACCGTGGATATTCCTCTTCCATTACTCAACAAGCCTTCTTGGCCAGGAGTGGGTAAATAACATGTACCTTCCTGCCATGGGTGATTACTACACAGCCCTCTATAACATCTGGATGGCAAAATAACGAAAACACAATTATGAGGGAGAGGGCAGTATTGACTGCCTTCTCCTTTTTTCAATTGACAAAAGCAGGAAGTATGGGGTGATCATATGTTTGCTTATATTATTCGGAGGCTCCTCTATACGATCCCTGTAATCTGGGGCGTAGTGACAGTTGTTTTCATTCTAATGGCAGTTGTCCCCGGAGACCCTGCAAGGATCATGATGGGCCAGAGGGGAGACCCTGATACTCTCGAAAGGATACGATCGGATCTTGGTCTTGATCTTCCTATCCATCAACAGTATTTCCGGTTTATGAAAGAAGTGATCAAAGGAGATCTTGGGACCTCCTACAGGACCAACCAGGAAGTATCAGAAGCTCTGGTGGAACGTTTCCCTGCAACTTTCAAACTTGCCTTCTGGGCAATGGTCTTCGCCTCCGTGATAGGTGTCTCGGCGGGGATGTTGTCAGCAGTAAGACAATATTCCATGTTTGACTATTCTGCCATGTTCGTTGCCATAGCAGGTGTCAGCGCACCTGTTTTCTGGGTAGGCCTGATACTTCTGTTTATTTTTGCCTATAACTTGAATATAGTTCCGGGAGTAGGATATGGCGAAGGGCAGATGATCTATCTTCTTCTCCCGGTTATAACCCTGGGGGTAAGGCCTGCAGCTCTAATAGCGAGGCTTACACGATCGTGTATGCTGGAAGTCCTTAACCAGGATTACATAAGAACGGCAAGGGCTAAGGGATTGACCGAAAAAACAGTCGTAATCAAACACGCCTTCAAGAACGCCCTGATACCAGTAGTTACAATAATCGGGACCCAGCTTTCAGCCCTTCTCTCAGGAGCAGTATTGACTGAAACCATTTTCGCATGGCCTGGTATCGGCCGTTTAGCCGTAGAAGCTCTTGTAGCAAGGGATTTTCCAATGATCAGAGGTACAGTGATCTTCATGGCCCTTATATTCCTCGTAGCTAACCTTGTGGTGGACCTTTCCTACGGATTCATCGATCCAAGAGTAAGGTACAGCTAAGGGGGGAATATGATGGAAAAGAAAAAAAAGACCCTTGCCAGATCTCATCACGGAAACCTGTGGTTCGAAGCCTGGCTCAGGTTCAGGAGAAACAAACTTGCCATGCTTGGTCTGATCATGGTCATATCTGTTATCCTCGTGGCTTTGCTGGCGCCATTCCTTGCACCCTACGACCCCTCTAAACAACTCATATGGACTGAGGGGAAAGCAGCGAAACTGGCATCTCCAAGCTACAGTCACTGGATGGGAACGGACCTTTACGGAAGAGATATCATGAGCAGGATCATCTTTGGATCAAGGATATCCCTGCAGATAGGTATTTTCGCGACCATGGTTTCACTGCTGGTTGGTGTTCCTCTGGGAGCACTTGCCGGATATATGCCTGGATGGGTAGATGACATCATTTCATGGCTCGTAAATGTAGTATTTGCCTTCCCCTTTATCCTTTTCGTCCTTGCGGTTGTAGCTGTCTTCAAGAATCCCAGCATGATAGTAATTTACGTAGCTATCGGCCTGGTGACCTGGGTGCAGATCGCAAGAGTGGTAAGGGGACAATTCATCTCACTCAGGGAAAGAGAGTTCGTTGAAGCAGCACGAGCATTGGGTCTTCCCACCTGGAGAATAATCTTCGTCCACATCCTCCCTAATGCCATCGCTCCGGTCATTGTCCAGGCTACCCTCGGAATGGGCAGTATCATCATGATCGAAGCCGGGCTTGCTTTCCTCGGGTTCGGGGCGCAGCCCCCTACCCCAAGCTGGGGTCTCATGATATCCATCGGCCAGAAATACCTTGCCACAGGACACTGGTGGTGGGCAATCTTTCCTGGCCTGGCCATCATGTATACCGTTCTGGCTTTCAACTTCCTGGGGGACGGCCTCAGAGACGCCCTCGATGTTCGATTAAAGAGATAGGAACAGGTGAATAAAATGTCCTTGCTAACAGTTAAGAATCTGAAAACCTACTTTGACACTGACAGGGGAACCGTTAAAGCAGTGGACGGTGTTTCCTTCCACATAGAACCTGGGGAAACACTTGGGATCGTGGGAGAATCGGGATGTGGAAAAAGTGTTACATCCCTATCCATAATGCAGCTTGTGGCAAAACCTGTGGGAAGGATAGCCGGCGGTCAGGTCCTCATGAAAGATAGGAACCTTCTGGACCTCACAGAAAAGGAAATGCAGGGAATCAGGGGGAACGAGATATCCATGATCTTCCAGGAACCGATGACCAGCCTGAACCCCGTTTTTACAATAGGTGCCCAGATAACGGAGCCACTTATACTACATCAGAACCTTTCAAAGGCAGAAGCATGGAGAAAAGGAATCGAAATGCTTGAGATAGTAGGCATCCCCAATCCCGATAGGAGGGTTCAGGAATACCCTCATCAACTCTCGGGAGGACAAAGACAGAGAGCCATGATAGCAATGGCCCTGGCCTGCAATCCTTCACTGCTTATAGCTGACGAACCCACAACCGCGCTGGACGTGACAGTTCAGGCCCAGATACTTGACCTTATGAACAACCTGAAAAGGGAATTCAACTCTGCCATTATGCTGATCACCCATGACCTGGGGGTTATCGCCGAGACTGCCCAGAGAGTGGTCGTTATGTATGCAGGTAAAGTGGTGGAAGAAGCCGATGTCATACCTTTGTTCGGTTCTCCTAAACATCCGTACACTACCGGTTTACTGAAATCCATACCCAAAATACACGAAGACCGGGAAAGACTCGATGTTATCGAGGGAGTTGTTCCCAATCCCCTGGACTTTCCTCCAGGCTGCCGTTTTCACAACCGATGCCCTCATTGCTTCAACAAATGCAGAGAGAAGGAACCTCCTCTTTACATACTGGAAAGTGGGAGAAAAGTCCGTTGCTGGCTTTTTGAGAATGACCCTTCAAAAGAAGGTGAATCTGATGATTAAACCCGGATCTGAATACCTGACTGTCACGAACATGAAAAAATATTTCCCCATCAGGAAAGGGGTTTTTAAGAAAACAGTTGGAAACGTCCGAGCCGTGGATGATATTTCCTTCTATGTCAGGGAAAGGGAAACCCTCGGCCTGGTGGGAGAATCAGGATGTGGAAAAACCACCACTGGAAGAACCCTTCTGCACCTTCTTGAACCGACAGATGGGCAGATCCATTTCAAGGGGCAGGAACTGGGCGGACTTTTAAAGAATGATCCTGGCGCGGTAAGAAGGGATATGCAGATCATCTTCCAGGATCCCTATGGAAGCCTTAACCCACGCATCAATGTAAGGGATATTGTAGGTGAAGCTGTTAATTACTATGGCCTTTACAGAGGCAATGATCTGGATGAATACGTGGCAGATCTTCTTAAAAAATGCGGTCTCAGGCCTGAGCATCGGTTCAGGTATCCCCACGAATTCTCCGGCGGGCAACGCCAAAGGATAGGTATCGCCAGGGCATTGGCACTGCAACCAAAATTCGTGGTTTGTGATGAGCCTGTGTCAGCACTGGATGTATCTATCCAGAGCCAGGTTTTGAACCTGCTTAAAGACCTGCAGGAAGAAATGCTTCTGACCTATCTTTTTATTTCACATGATCTTTCTGTTGTACGCCACATTTCAGACAGGATCGCCATTATGTACCTTGGCAAGATCGTAGAACTTGCTCCCAAAAAGGAATTCTTCGATAGCCCCCTGCACCCCTATACAAAAGCTCTTCTTTCAGCTATTCCTGTTCCTGATCCAACCCAGAAAAGCGACAGGGTTATCCTTGAGGGAGATGTGCCTTCACCAGCCAATCCTCCTTCAGGATGCCGTTTCCATACCAGATGCCCTTTCGCCATGGAGAGATGCAGGAAGGAAGAACCCCTTTTTGAAGACCAGGGATCAGATCATTTTGTAGCCTGTTTCCTCTACCAGGATCGAGTATAATGACCCGTTGCGGGGTGACCTTTGATGTCATCCCGCATTATTTATCTCAAAGGATCTGCTTATCCTGGCAACTCTACTCATATCAGTGCGGAAGATCAGCACCTTTTTTCAACGACCCGGTCTTTTCCCCAGGATCCCACCATGGAATGCCCTCAGGTAAGTTAAAACATCCCCCAAAGGAAAGCCAATAGAATGATAAGTTTTACGGACATGAGCAGACCTTGTTTCCCTGATCTTTTCGCCATGCTGATACTCTATCCCTCAGGCCTGAAGAGAATTGCCTGATAATTCATGATCGCCGGGGAAAAACAACAGGGACCCCCTCTGAACAAAGGAGATCCCTGGTCGATTGAAGCTGCTTTTCTGATCTAATATGATTTAGCAAAAATAGCCAGCCTGGCCCCTTCTTTCCCGGTGTAAAAACACCTGCCCGTAGACTGATCATCCAGGGGGAAACACCGCACTGTAACTCCGCCTATCTCCTTGATAGCCTTTTCCTCTTTAGCGCCACCCGCAAAATAGGCTCGGACAAAACCTCCAGAGTTTTCAAATATCTTTTTGAACTCCTGAAGATCTGTCACTCTATAGGTATTTTCCTCCCTGAATTTCAGGGCTCTGGTAAAGAGGTCACCCTGGATCTCCTCAAGCAGCTGGGGAACCAGGACTTCGATGGCATCAATGGCAAGAGCCCGTTTTTCAGCAGTGTCTCTACGGACAGCCATGAGGCAGTTCTCATTGAATTCTTTCTCACCCAATTCAAGCCTCAGCGGAACTCCCTTCTGCAGATGATGGAAGAACCTTTCCCCAGGCCTCATATGGAACTGGGTATCCACCTTGACGAACCTACCACCAAGAGCTTTGTTAAGCCTGGTTTCAATTTCCCTGGCCACCGGAACAAGTTTGGTGTCAAGGGTTTCCTCCGAGGTGCTTATCGGCAGGATCACCACTTTCGTAGGTGCCACCCTGGGTGGAAGGATCAGGCCATCATCGTCGGAGTGGGTCATGATAAGAGCGCCGATAAGCCTGGTGGACACACCCCAACTGGTAGTCCATGCATATTCAACATCCAGGTTCTGGCTCTGGAACTTGATATCGAAAGCCCTGGCAAAATTCTGCCCCAGGAAATGGCTCGTACCTGCCTGAAGGGCCTTCCTGTCACTCATCATAGTCTCACATGTATAGGTATTGTCAGCTCCGGGGAACCTTTCACCTTCAGACTTTTCCCCTGCAATGACCGGTAATGCGAGAATATCGGTCATTATGGACCGATAGACCTCAAGCATCTTAAGCGTCTCTTCCACAGCCTCTTCCCTGGTTGCATGAGCAGTATGCCCCTCCTGCCATAGAAACTCGGAGGTCCTCAGGAAAAGCCTCGGACGCTTTTCCCACCTCATCACGTTGCACCACTGGTTGATAAGAATAGGAAGATCTCTCCATGACTGGACCCACTTACTGTACATATGGCCGATAACCGTTTCAGAAGTAGGTCTTACTATCAGGGGTTCTTCGAGTTCTTCTCCTCCAGCATGGGTAACCACTGCACATTCCGGGGCAAAACCTTCTACATGCTGTGCCTCTTTTTCAAGAAAGCTATTGGGTATGAGCAGAGGGAAATAGGCATTGACATGCCCTGTGTCTTTGAACCCTTTGTCGAAATGGGACTGGATGGACTCCCAAAGGGAATAGCCCGTTGGCCTTATCACCATACATCCCCTGACCGGGGCATAATCCGCTAACTCAGAAGCCTTGATAACATCAAGATACCACTGAGAATAATCCTTATCTCTTGGAGTAATATTTCGTGCCATTTGAACGCCTCACCATCATTAAAGAGTCTTAAACAAGGATTTTACCATATTTAAGGTAATAAATGATTTTCAGCAAACCAACTGATAACCCTCTATAATATTCAAGGATCAATCCGAGATAGGGCAAACTCCCCATCTGGGCTGGCCGATGGTATATCCAAGAGTAAATTCTTCATCCTCGTTCCAGATCAAAAGAAGTCTTCCGTCGAAGAAATATCCTGGAACGGACAATCCCAGGCCGACCTCCCAAAGATCGTCTATGAGGTCACCTTCATCATCATAAGCATATCCGATAGCTCCGAAAAGATCAGCAGTCAGGGTGCCCCACCAGCTCTCCCGGATATTGCGCCTAACCAGGAACTTTGCCCAGGCAGTAGTTTCAGCCCGGATGGGATCTCCAGCATAGGAAAAGAGCTCCTCCCTTGAACCAAGATAGGCGGCTCTTACTGGATCATTGATATCGCCTTCATGAATTCCCGAATTCACGAAGAAACCCCAATCCCCAGATAAAGGAGTGGAATAGGAGAAATTTATCCTCAGGTTAAACTCCTCTCCTTCCGGATACCATCCACATGCCTGCAGAAGATACCCGGCATCCTCAAATCCATTTCCAGAATGCAGGTTACTATATGACAAGTGCAATAAAGGACCCCATTTATCAGGGGAAAGATCCAGATCGCTCATCTGATAGGCCACTCCAAGGGCTGCTTTAAGTGAACCCATCTGAAATCTTCTCTTGGCGATAAAATTATATTCCTGCCATTCCGTGACTGGGTAATTTCCAGGCTCCAGATACCAGTCCTGGCCAGATACGATAAAATCCCATCCCTTTTCCCTATATGGAGAGAAGTGATATCTGAAATCAAAGCCTAAATGTTTCCCCAGTCTAAAGTCTGTTTCAAGTGAATCTCCATAGGACCACAGGCTTCTTCTTATCATGGAGAAACTGAGCCATGAATATGAATGGAGATTCGTAGCATATCCACCAAGATCGAATTCATATGCGGGTTTCTGTTGGAGGACCAGGACCAGTACAATGCCCTCATGTTCTTCCAGGAGATGATAATCCACTGCCGAAATATCTTCCCTGCCCTTCAGATCTCTCATTTCCTGAATGATAAGGGCAGTATCAAGATATTTCCCTATCCAACCGGAGAATTCATTCCTGATCTGCTCCTGTAATTCGGGATCCACACCTTTGACTCGGACTTCTTTCACGATCCTTTCAACAGGCCCCTTGGGACATGGCTCTGATTCTGCCTGGAAAGAAAGAGTCTTGACCAGGGACATCATCTCAAGAATAGACTCCCTACCTGCATGGATCAACTCATCTGCATAGGCCAGATCAAGTAAACCCACGTTTTTCAGCTCGGGGGTTATTACAAGGTCGGCTTCCACCATCTCCCTTTCTACATTCTGCTTGGTCATAATGGATATGGATTGATCTACCACGTCGAGAATGGAACGGATCTTTGGCCGTTCAAGCAGGGGACTTGTAACATTCACTGCTATTACAGGATATCCCGGGAAAAGTTCTCTCGCCGTGGTCACGGGCAGGTTGGAAACAAGACCTCCGTCAACGAGGAGCCTCCCATCCAGTAACCAGGGCTCAAATACAGCTGGCACAGCCATGGATGCTCTCATCGCAGAAGCAAGACTTCCACTGGTTATAACCACTTTTTCTCCTGTTTCAAGATCAGTTGCGACGGCAGCAAAAGGTATACAGAGGTCAGTGAAATCTACAACCTCAACTCGCGATGTTAGTCTTGCAAATTGTTCAAGGAGTTCCACACCTGAAAAAGTACCAAGAGGTCCAACAACTTCTCCTTTTGCGTTGAGAGCGAGCCATGGCAACCCCCTGGATGAGAACTGATCTTTTCCCGCAGCTAACAATATTCTTTCCGATCTATGGGTCAGCAATTTTTCAAGATCAGTAGAACGAATGATCTCACGCAATTCAGAAGCGGAAAAACCAGTCGAATAAAGCCCTCCGATGATGGCTCCAATACTGGTCCCAACTATTCCTGCCACGGGAATGCAGTTTTCTTCCAGGGCCTCCAATACTCCGATATGAGCGAGACCCTTTGCTCCCCCTCCCGATAAGGCAAGGACCACACCCTGGGCAAAGACTGGAGAAACCAGGGAGAAATATATTGTACAAAGAAGGAACAGTCCACATGTTTTTTTTAGCATTTCCCTACTCCTGATCATCGATAAGGTGATTATGAAAAACAGGCTCTTGAATTTCAGTTTATCACTGGGCCTTGTTAAAGTATAGTGATATGAGGGGGGATTTCTGGAAGTCTCACATGAAAATGGAGTTGGAAAAGTCTGTCACAAAATACGCCAAAGAATCCAATATATGCAACAAACCTGTCTGGATTAACTGGATGGGAACGGCTCTATGAATCCTTTCCGGATCGTCGCTCTTTTATGAACAGTATTAAGCGGTGGAATAATGAAACGACCTTGAGTTCATGGAGGACCGGATTGATACTGGCCCTTTCCACAGGCAACTGTTCTTCAACTCTAAGGATCGGTGAACTCGGGCGTGCCAGGATCTGGCTTGGATATACGCTTCCATGACCACTTACGAAAAAGGCTGTGATACAGGTAATGGCAGCTATGGCGGCAACTTTTGAACCGAAGAGTTCAATGGCCATTATGGTTGCAGCAATGGGTGTGTTTGCACAGGCAGCAAGCACCGCCACGAACCCGAGGGGACCAAAAAGCATGGGGTTCTGACCAAATAGAGTGGCAAAAGTGATCCCGGACGTGGCCCCTATGAAAAAGATGGGAGTCACTATTCCCCCGCTACCCCCGCAACTAAGTGTTACAGAAGTGAAAAGGGATTTCCACAGGAAATCCAGGGGCGGCCCACTTTCCCCTCTTAGAGCTGCATCGATAATATCGGTACCAAGCCCCAAATATCTTCTACCCAGAACAAGCAGCATTATCAGCAATAAACCTGAACCAAGAAGGGCCTTGAAAACATAGTTCATCTTCAGGCCTTTGAACAGTTTCTCTGCGAGAAAAAGTATTTCCGTGTGCATCAATGCAACTAAGCCAAAGAAAACTCCAGCCAGAATATACACAAGGTAAGAAGCAGTATCAAAAACCCCCGGAAGGCAGCTTAACTGCAATGACATATGGGTAAGCCCCATGTGATGAGCCACATGATAAGATACAACACCGCTGATAAAGGAGGGTAACATTACATCGTAGTATATCTGCCCAATATAAAGGACTTCCAGTCCAAATATCGCCCCTGCCACCGGAGTACCGAAAACAGCGGAAAACCCTGCTGATATACCGCAGACCACCAGTTTTTTCCTGTCTATATGGTTGAACCCGAGGTACTGGGCAAGAAATGAGGTAAGACCCGCGCCGATCTGGGCAGCAGGCCCTTCCTTACCGGCTGATCCCCCCATTGCAATAGTAACAATGGTTGTAAAAAGTTTCACCGGTATAACCTTGATATCTATCCAGCCGTCACGCTCATGAATGGCTTCTATAACCTTTTCAGTACCATGACCTCTTGCATCAGGCGCAAGATAGGCAATGGACAGAGTGCTTATGATTATGCCTAAGGGGAGAAGGAAAAAGGTGAAATTCTCTGGCAATCCAGCAACATAGTCGATAGCAAATTCCAGGTTGAGAATAAAGAAAGAAGTCATATAACCAACTGCTACCCCTGCCACAACAGCAAGGACAAACCACTTGATGAGGGCATAGGTCAATACAAATTGTTCCTTGGCGATGAGGTTGAACCTTTTTTTCAGCACTATCACTCCAGAAAGAACAGCGGGGCATACCTCTGGTCAGAAGGGATCTATGCCTATGACAGAACATCCATACACCAAACACAGAATCCATAGTGAAAGGATAGAACAGCGTATAGAATATACCGTATAAAATATTACCATAAAAATAACCATGAAATAAAGGGAGTTAAATAAATTTTCTTCGGGTTATCTTATTGATCCACATACCCAAGGTAACGCTGGACCAGAACCCATGCGGCAAGATCATCGAGATCTCTGGGTACGAAACCTCTAAGGAAGGGGAAAATCCTTCTCAATAGACCTGGTTTATGTATCTTCCAGTAAAGATTTCGGGCTTCAAGGGTGGTGAATGATTCATCCACCAGATGGATGGGGGTAATTCCTTCTCTTTGCAGGAAATCCATGAAGCTGTGACTTGTAGTGCCCTTACCAAGCACGACAATAGCAGCTTTGCCTTTCTCCAGCCGATCAGGTGAGCCTTCCATAACGTGCCCTCTTAAACTTGCCCATTGTTTTCGTCCAATTATTGAAGCCAGGCCTTCGGAAGAGCCCTGCCATATTCCGGAACACAAAAGAACCCCATCCATATCGGTAAAAACCCATCCTGTCTTACGGCTCCCGGGATCAAGACCAAGTATCATTATCTGTCACCGAGGGTGCTCGCCCATCTCGGATAAAGCCACATCCAGTGGTCCGGATACCTGGCGATCCATTGGCTCAAAACCCTGTTAGCCTCTGCAGTAGAACTCAAGATATCCTCTCCAAAAGGTTTTCCGGAAGGGTCTTCCAAGGGAGGAAGGATATACAGGTCATGATAAGGCCCCTTCTCTTTTCTGATAAGAAAAACGGGCAATATGGGGGAACCCAGTTTCCGGGATATCTTGACCGGGCCATAAGGTGTACTCGCAGGCAGCCCGAGAAAGGGCACAATGATACCTTTGTCCCTTACATCCTGGTCTATCAGGACTCCAAGGATCTCACCTTTCTTGAGACATTTAATGGCAGATTTAAGGTTAAACCCCTTACTTATGGTTTTAACCCCGGAATTCCTTCGAATTTTTACGATCAATTCAGTGATCCTTGGATCCCTTTGTTCAGCCCCTATAGCATTCATTGGATATCCCCTGGAAGCAACATGGGCTGCAAGCATTTCCCAATTCCCCATATGAGATGTGAGAAAAATAACGCCATTTCCCTTTTCCATGGCATCGGTAAGATTCTTTTCTCCATGCAAGGTTATATATTTTTCAAACTTACCTGAAATTAGAGGAAGTCTTATCATTTCTGCAACAGATCTTCCAAGATTTTCATATGACCCCCGGACTATCCTCCTTGCAAGGGTCACTCCTACCCCGAGGGCCCTGACAGCTCTCTTTTCTGCCTTATCCACTCGTTTTCTACTGAAAAACCAGAGAACCCTTCCAAACCCAGCCCCTACAGCAACAGCACTTGCATGTGGCATAGATCTAAGCACAAAGGATATAAAACATACGCAAAACCAGTTGATATTCTTCTTCAAAATGGATGCCAGGTCTCCTTTTCAGATTTTCCAACCTATTATAACCAAATATTCAGCTTCCTTGGTTTTTAAGCTATACTTAAAGATATCAGAATATTTGGGAGGTATTGAATAATGCTTACAAGAATACTATATCCCGTGGATCTCTCTCCCCGTTCCCAAAAAGGACTGGCGTGGATAGCCAACAGGGTGCTTCAAAAAAATTCAACTCTTGTGGCTGTTCACGTGGTAAGCCCTGCTGCAGGCCTTGACACTCCCAGGTATGTCCATGATGCAGAGGTCACCCTTGATACTCTGTGCAACACTATGGTAGCCCCTGACATATCATGCAAGGTAATTTCCACTGCAGGGACCCTGGAAGAAGTTCTTCCTGAGATAGCTCATTCTGAAAACTGCTCTTTTGCTATCCTTCCTGATATGGCGGAAGAATCTGTCTTACCTCTTGTGCGTCAGATGGCAATACCCCAGTTTCTCCTGAGGGCTACAGGCGGAGAATTCCCTGAAGAGGATGTGTTCACAAAGATCGCTATGGCTGTAGACCTTTCACCGGAAAGAACGGAAATCCTTATTTCCAGAATGAAAGAGCTCCTCTCTGATTCAGATATACCAAGCTCGATCCATCTCCTGCACGGTCTTCCCCTGGAAGATGCTGGAGGATCACAGAACCTGGTACACGCAGCCACCGAAGCCATTGAAGAAGTATGCTCGGAAGTCCGAAAGTGGAACCTTCATACACAGGCCGAAGTCATCAGCGGTCAACCAGAAGAGGAGATTCCCAAAAAGATCATGGAGCTTGAACCTACTCTCCTTGTAGTCGGACTGGCAACCCATGGGGAACTCTGGCAACTTATCCTGGGAAGCACCGCTGAAGCATTGATAAGCAAGACCTCCTGTCCTGTCCTGATAATACCCACTTAAAAGAAGATGATCTCCTGATAATACGTTAAGAGAACCACAGAGAGGGGGGCACATGGCCCCCCTCTCTGTATAAGATCTTTACGATAATTATTCTTATGATAACCTGAGGGACACAATGACCTCAGGATTGACAACTCTGAAAGTGAAAGACTCCGTGATGAAAAGCTTTACCTTTTCCTTATTTCCACTGTGGAAGCCAATGGAAAAATCCTGACCCAGGACCATTTCCATATCTCCGCCTCTCATGGAAACCACGTAACTGCCACTGAAATTGGGAGATAGGATCACTCCTCCATCAAGGATAGTCTCTACGCTCTTCTTCAAGGGATAACCCGCTGATCGCCCAAGTATATACTGCCAGAGGTTCCTGTCGGCGATCAGTGCATAAGGTCCTTCTACCGATTCCTTCTGAAGATTGACTACTGCCTTTGTCAGCAGCTCCAGAAGGTCTGCCGAAGAACCTTCCAAAACGCTCTCAGCAGACACTTTTGATATTCCGAGAATGCAGGCTTCATCAAGTCCATGAAATATTGCCTCTTCCTCAAAAAGAGCGATCTTTTTTGCTGCTTCTTCAAGAGGACCAAGGTCCGGTGTCTTGGATCCTCTGGTGATATTATCAAGCTCCCAGACATCAAGCTCAAAAAAGACCCTGCTTTCCACCAGAGGCATGACCTGATGAATACCATATTGAACATCTTCCTTTTTCTGTTCTTTCGGCACTCTCAGTCTTCCAAGGGGATAAGAAGCATATTCCCATCCGAAAGGACCTGTGACGTCGACGAATTTTCTTCCAGAGAGGTTTGATCTCAAAACCTTAACAGCCTGATTGTCAATTTCACTCCATGCTTCATCTGTAATATTGGAAATAGATCTTTTCAAAATGTCCATTAATATATCACCCTCCCTATAAAAATCACTTTCGCAGGCTACCTATGTTTAAAACACCAGAAGTCGTCGAGGCAGCTCCAGGAGCTGCTTCCTGGGCATCTCCTGTTTCTCCGCCTTCTATTTCAGTTATGGGCAATTGCGTGAACAGGTATGTTCTGAGCTGTTCATCCCAGGGTTCCATATTCCTTCGCAACCATTCAAGAAGCATGCATGCATGTTCAATTTCTTCGTTTCTATTATGTTCAAGAACCGCTTTCAAAGAGGGGTCTGTAGTGGTGGCAACTCTCTGATGATACCAGTCCACTGCCTCGATCTCTTCTTTCATACTGTTCAGGGCTCTTGAAAAATCCCGGTCCTGCTGTTGCATTTCCTCAACAGGTTCGTGATAACCTGACATTCATATCGCCTCCTCGACATTGTTGGATTAAAGAAGTTTAACCTGATACTGTGAGCCTAAAAAGAATTATACCAGCGACTAACTGCTTAGTAAAAGTCAAGGCAACCATAATTCCTCTAATCTGTTTATCCTTATATCTATGAGCGTCTGGACGAAGGTTTTCTTTTGCAGGGGGTCTTCCTCCATGAAAAAAAGATGACTTTGACATTGACAATCAGAACAACCAAACCCTCTTACCGGGTTATCGGAGATCTTTCCTATTCTTTCGGCAAGCTCACATTCCATAGAAATAGATGTTCTTACGGGAAGGGCTTTGACCTTCTCTGCCTGATCTCTCAAATAATCGATGTGCCACTGAAACCTTTTCCTTTTTCGTAAATGCCTGGATATCCTTTTTTCAAGGCCCTTCCTGGCAGATCCCACATAAATATAGAACCCCGCTGGAAAGGATATTCTTCCAAGGGAACCAACAGATATTTCCCTTTGTTCGGTCAACTCGAGCAAAAGCATGTAACAACCGCTGTCATTAGCTTCCCTGGCTACGATCTCCCAGGGGATTTCCAGAATTCCAGCCCCTGTCCTTTCAATTGTCAGGGAATTGTCCCAGGAAACCGAAACCGCCATCACCCGCAAATCCTTGCGGGCATGATAAAGGGCTTTAGCGAAAACAGGGTCAGTATGGTAATCAGGAAGAAAAAAGGAGGGCTTCCTTGATTGGACCAGAAATATCACTCCAGCCCTTGCTCCTTTCAGGACCATATCATGGAGCTCCCTGACATGCCTGGCAGCTCTTTCCGAAGGAGCATCTGGAAACATGGCTATGGAATTTCCAAAAAGGGTGCAGGATTTTACCTCCATATAAAAAGGCCCCTGGCCATCCTCCAACAGCAGGTCAAAACGCGAACTCCCCAGGGACACTTCTTCCCGGATAACCCGAAAGGGTTCGAGTCCCGGTATGAGCTGGTTGTCTATAAGCCAGGAAACTGCCCGGTTTGATGCATGAGTGTTCAACATTATGTAGTTTCCATCCTTTATCGTTCCTGTTACTGTCAAGGAGGTCTTTCTGTCTGATTGGCCATGATGGGATTGAACGATCAGAGGAGTGCCTGGGAAAAGATACTCCCAGAGCCTCCCGGGGTTTGGAAGAAAGGCCTGCTGAATTATGCCTTCTGTTTCACATTCTACGAGAAAACGGTTAAGTCTTCTTATAAAGACTGCTTCCGAGAGGTTCGCCGGAGCAGCAATCCTGAAATCAGACACGATAGGTCCTTTCCCGGAACAGGATAAACCCGATCAGCCAGTGACCCCTCAGGGACAGAAGAACCTGGCTATGACAGGTACACTCATTACAACGATAATGATCCGTATCACATGAAAGAGTATCACTGTAGGAGCATCTGCTCCTACCTCTGTAGCGGCAAGACCCAGTCCAGTAAGGCCTCCTGGAGGCATGGCAAAAAAAGCCGTAAAGAGATCGATGCCGAAAAAGCGCGAACAGAACGCAGCCAGGATAAGGCTAAAGGCAAGTAAGAGGAAGCTATAGACAATGGCTACAGGCACCAGCCGGGGAAGAGATTTCAGGGCAGAAAGATCTGCATTGGACACTATCACATAAGCCACAAGGATCTGTGCAAGAAAAGAGATACCCTTTGCACTCTGGTCAGGATAGCCGAAAAGATATTTGAATAACAACCCTCCTATCAGACCACCTACGAGGGCTCCGGCAGGGATCTTGATTAGAACTCCCCACATGCCTCCAAAAACAATGGCAAGACACTGTAATAATCGTTTCATTCTGGCCTCCTGCTGTTCTATGCTCTATTATTCTGTAAATTGGGATATCCATCCCTACAAACAAAAGGCAAAGGTTCTTTTCTCAAACCTAAGGATCCTCTATCTCTGGAAATAGAAAAGTTTTCCTCATGATGTCACAATAGTGTAAAACCGGCACCCTGAAATTGCCAGCCCTGGTCAGAAAAAGAAAAGGAGGAGCATGTTCGCTCCTCCTGTAAGATTATCATATTAAATGTGTTAACGACCTTATCTACCTATGTAAGCAGAGTAAGCATGGTACCAGCAGCGACAGCGGTGCCAATGACACCTGCCACATTGGGTCCCATGGCGTGCATGAGCAGGAAGTTAGAGGGATTCTCCCTCTGGCA